>Ga0256833_1000751_pt1 | contig 24896 bp, 37 predicted proteins | sample 356284metaG_FD_190535 | JGI IMG/M metagenome (GOLD analysis project Ga0256833, IMG submission 190535) | Hydrothermal vent microbial communities from Mid Atlantic Ridge, Atlantic Ocean - 356-284 | ecosystem: Environmental > Aquatic > Marine > Hydrothermal vents | place: Atlantic Ocean: Mid... | reverse complement strand
TTTCTGCAAAAAAGGGTTTGATGCCGAGGTTAAATTCAGATGAAACCCTTTTAACGGTTTGACCTTATCCAAACTGGGACTAAAGGAGTCATTTTCACAAAACGTACAGCCGCCTACTGCGACACTCCCGTCAATATTGGGGCAGGTAAACCCGGAAATGGAGATAGGGACCTTGTAGACTTTGGTACCGAACTTATCTTTTAAATAATGCCCGTAGGTATAGATCTGCTGAAGACTCAATGCGCACTTCTATACGATATACTCGCCTGTAAAACAGGCGGTACAATAATTTGACTCCGTCACATTGACACTGCATAACAGGGCATCGTTACTCAAATAGGCCAATGAGTCTGCTTCAATATATTTACAGATCTCTTCGCTGCTCATATTGGCCGCTATAAGCTTGTCTTTGTCAGGTGTATCCACACCGTAATAGCACGGATCGGTTGTCGGAGGGCTGGAGATACGCATGTGAACCTCTGCCGCACCGGCATCTTTAAGCATGCGTATAATACGACGGCTTGTCGTACCGCGCACTATTGAGTCGTCAATGACAATTACCCGCTTGCCTTGAATCAAAGAAACAATAGGAGAGAGTTTCATTTTAACTTTTAAATCGCGCATCTCTTGTGTCGGCTCAATAAAGGTGCGTCCAATATAGTGGTTTCGCATAATGGCCATCTCAAACGGAATACCGCTCTCTTGTGCATAACCAATGGCTGCCGGCACACCACCGTCGGGAACCGGAACGACCAAGTCGGCTTCAATAGGTTTTTCACGTGCTAATGCCACACCCATGTTTTTACGCATCTGGTAGACATTTTTTCCAAAAACATCGGAATCGGGTCGGGCAAAATAGACATACTCAAAAATACAATGTTTGGGGGTAGATTCAAAAATCTTAATGGACTGAGGCGCTTTCTCTTTCTCAAAGACCAACAGTTCACCCGGTTCAATATCACGAATAAATTCTGCACCGATCAGATCAAATGCGCAGGTCTCCGATGCCACCACATACCCGTCACCGACCCGACCGAGACTGAGCGGCCTAAACCCGTGAGGGTCCCGCATAGCAAACATTTTACTGCGACTCAAAAAAACCAATGAGTAGGCACCTTCAATCTGTTTCAATGCATCAATAATACGATCAAGAAGTTTCTCTTCGTCACTTTTGGCAATCAGGTGAATCAGGTTTTCTGTGTCCATAAAGGTTTGAAAAATCGCCCCTTTGGCAATAAGCGCATCGCGTACCTCTTGCGCATTGGTTAAGTTGCCGTTATGCACAATTGACATCTCCCCAAGATCATAGCGTGCAAAAACCGGCTGTGCATCTAAAATGGAGTCGTCACCGGCCGTAGAGTAGCGGGTATGTCCAATAGCGGCACGTCCTTGCAGTGTTGCCAATTTCTGCTCATCAAAAACCCGAGTCACCAATCCCCGATCTTTAATCGTGTAAAGTTTCTTACCGTCTCCGCTGCTGATACCTGCTGCCTCTTGACCGCGATGCTGCAAGGCATGCAGCGAAAAGTACGCCAATTTCGAGGCCTCTTCGTGGTCAAAAACGCCTACAACCGCACATTTTTCATTGAGTGAACGCTCCACTGCCGCTCCTTAGTTCAACTCTAAACAATCAGTGATTGAATAGAGTCCGTTGCTTTGAGACTGTAGCCACTTAGCGGCACGAATTGCCCCTTTAGAGAAGGTATTTCGGCTGGTGGCAGTGTGGTTAAGCTCAATGAATTCGCCGTCATTATAAAAACCGACCGTATGACGCCCGACAATATCACCGCCACGCAGTGCCATCACGGCAATTTCGTCACTGCTGCGTTCTCCGATAATACCGTTACGTCCACTCACCCGCACACTGTCTAAATCCAGATTTCGTGCCGATGCCGCCGATTCCGCCAACGTTAATGCCGTACCGCTGGGCGCATCTTTTTTGTGGCGATGGTGCTGCTCGACAATCTCAATATCAAACCCCTTCAGTGTAGCCGATGCCATCTGAACCAGCCGGTTTAGCAATGCTACACCCAACGACATATTGGTTGCATATAAAATGGGCATTTTTTCGCTCGCTTCTTTGAGCAGATTCATCTGATGCACGTTAAAGCCGGTTGTACCGATCACCAACGGTGTGGGATTTTTCAAGGCTGCTTCAAGCAGTTGCTGCGTTGCTTCGGGTGTCGAAAAATCGATAATGAGATCCGAAGCGTTGACAAACGTCGTCATGTCGTTTGTCGCTAATACCGAAGGATCCAATGAGAAGTCCAAGGTATCGCAGACATGCACACAAGAGAGCGTTATCTGTGTTTCATGTTTTATATCTTCTATGAGCAGTCGTCCGACTCTACCCGTTGCACCGAATACGCCTATTTTGAGCATCGCTTCCCTTTATATAAATTATACATGTAATTTCTCATCCACATAAGCAATAACCTGCAGTGCCGCCACCGCACCGTCACCCGCAGCTGAAACCACCTGCTTCGGTGCTTCAATACGGATATCTCCCGCCGCATACAATCCCGGCGTCGATGTCGCCATACTGAGCGTCACAATCACTTCACCCTGCGCATTGACATCACACAAAAACGAACCGTCTTCTTGTTTCAAGACACCGTTGTTGACATCATTACCGACAAAAGTAAACACTCCGGGGACTTCGATATTGCGGGTACCGCCGTCGTTCATGACTACCGTTATGCCCGTTACTCCCATCTTGTCGCCATAAACCTCTTGCGGTGATGCATTGAGCACCAACTCAATATTGTCTGTCGCCTCAACCCGCTTAATCGTGTTGGGAGCCGCACGAAACGTATCGCGACGATGCACCAAATAGACTTTAGAGCAGATCTTTGCCAGATGTAGTGCCTCTTCGAGTGCCGTATCGCCGCCGCCGATAACAACAACCTCCTTACCTTTGTAAAAAAAACCGTCACACGTTGCGCAGGTACTCACACCGCGTCCGAAAAATTCATCTTCTCCAATAAAGCCGGCGCGGCGCGGTGTCGAACCGGTACAGACAATGACACTCAGCGCCTCATGTGTCGTACCGTCGCCCAAGGTAATTATAAAATTACCTTCGGCATTTTTTGCAATGGCGACAACTTCGGCCATCTCATGTTTCAGACCGAATTTTTGACACTGTTCCGGCCACGGCATCATCAGATCCATACCCGAAATATCGCCCGTAACTCCGGGGTAATTCTCTATTTCGGAGCTTTGCGTAATCTGTCCGCCGGGCATCCCTTTTTCAAACATACTCACCTTGGCCAAACCGCCGCGTGTCGTGTAGAGTCCGGCGGTCAGTCCTGCCGGCCCTCCTCCAATAATGGCACAATCAAGCATTACAGCTCCTCTATTTTTGTAGATAATTTTTGTAATGTATCCAATTCGCGTATCATACTATCTTGTTTATAAAGCTTCTCTTTGCTTTTTTTAATAATAAAGACCGACGGGGATTTATAAATATTGAACCTCTGAATAAACTTTAGCATGGTATTGGTACCGCTTCTTAAAAACGTTACGTTGGCATCGGAGGCGATCCGCTGCTGATAGTAATCTATTGCAATTATAGGGTAAGAACTCTTAGAGTTTTTAATATGTTCGAGAGTATCGGGAGATTTGGAGCTGAAAAAGAGTACAATGTAACGCTCGGCTGAGGGCGTAAAAATCTCTTTTTGTGTATAAAAAACCCATTGGTCAAAATCAATAAATTTGTATTCGGAAAATTTGTAGTTAAAGTAGGCAAAAGCAGCGGCAATCATTGCCGCACCGAAAAATGAGGCTAAAAGCGTGCCTACTGAGAAGATTCCGCCTCCCCGTCGTGCCACCTTTTACGCCTAAAGCATTACAGAAGTGAGTTCAGTTTGTCAGCAAATGCCTGTTTTGATGCCGCACCTACCATCTGATCAACAAGCTCACCGTCTTTAAAAAACATGATGGTCGGAATGGAACGAATACCGTACTTCACGCCGATATCTTGTTCTTCGTCCGTATTTACTTTACAGATATTTGCTTTACCCTCAAACTCTTCGGCCAACTCTTCAATAACCGGAGCAATCATACGACACGGTCCGCACCACGGTGCCCAAAAGTCTACTAAAGATACACCCTCTTTCACCGTTGCTTCAAAGTTTGCTGAAGTCAATTCAATATATTTCGCCATTGTTATGATCCTTTAATCTAAATTGTTGCATTAATTATACCTATGGTTTCTTAATCAAAACGTAATGTTTTCCAAAAGTTCCACACCTTCGGGAGTAACAATAGCGACATCAATGCAATATGCCGTATTGAGAGCCCTCTTTTTCATAAACAGATCCACTGTTTTTAAAATACGCCCAATTTTTTGAGGCGTTACGTTTTGTATCGCGCGTTCATAATCTTGAGCGCTTTTCACCTCAATAAAATGCAGCATCTCCCCTTTGCGGGCAACAATATCAATTTCGCCAAAACGGCTGTAGACATTTCGCTCCACGACGACATAACCGCTCTCTTGTAAAAATTTACATGTAACTGTTTCGGCAATATCGCCTTTGGCACGACTCACAGATTGATCACCTCGACTTTAACCGATTTAAATGCCGCAGTAAGAATCAACGCATCGCGTTTGTCACCGAAGAGTGCATTGATTTTAGAAGCGGCATGGTGAAACGTGACAAAAAGCGTTTTCGGCTGTACTTTATCGGTAAATTTGACGGTGAGCGGCGCCGTCTGACCAAAGGCGCTTTTAAGTATGACCCGATCGCTCGTGAAATCTTCGGCATCGTCACTGCAGACCAATAAAATATCTTCGCTGTAGTGTTTGTTAAGTGCTTCGCTTCGCAGAGTCTGGGCCGCATTGTTATAGTGTGCCAGTGTACGTCCTGTCGTAAGATGATAACCCTCAAGGCAGTTTTGCCGAATCTCTGCTATCATGCCGCGCTCTTCATACCGATAGTAATGAAATTCGCCCAGACCATCGGGCGTACGAAAATCAAGCAGGTGCAGCACCGGTGTGTCTTCATTGTAAACCGGCCATTGCAGTCCCCGCTTGCGGTGACGTTCAAGCCTTAAGTATGAAGCACCGCTGTAACGCTGATGTGCCGTTTGACGTACCTCATCCCACACTTCGGAACTCTTCTTGTAATCGTAGCTGCCGCCGAGTTTATTGTCGAGCATCTGAATGACCTCCCAGTCATCGGGAAGATCACTTTGAACCAGAGGTTGCGAGAGGTGCAGTCTTCGCATCGCATTCACATAGACTCCGGTCTTCTCATAGGCCGACTTCACCCCAATGACAATATCGGCACGCCGGGCAATATCAGTCATGAACAACTCTTGCACCACAATCAGTTCCAACTGATCCATGGCTGTATTGATCTTATTGATATTGGGGTGAATATGCATAATATCTTCTCCCATGTTGTGCAATGACTTGATGCTGCCGCCGAGCATCGCATCAATGAGTTCGGGCGTCATCAGCCCAATCTCCTTAGGTTTTTGATAGTCGGGGTCATAGTAGGGCAAGCAGCCCATATCGCATGCTCCTTGCACATTGTTTTGACCGCGCAACGGCATTAGACCGGTACCCGTTTTACCAATATTTCCCGTAAGAAGCGCCAAATGGGTAATGGCCATCACCGCGTACGATCCGTCGGTATGTTCGGTAATACCAAGCCCCCAGAAGATCATGGAGTTTTTCACCGCATACTCTCGGGCAATATTGGGAATGAGTTTGGCCAAATGCTCATACCCCGCAATGGTCTCAAAATATTTCGGGTCGGCATACGGATCGTTCATGATCTTCGCTTTGTATGCTTCAAACCCTTTGGTACGCGTCTCAATAAAGTTCTTGTTGTAGAGCTCTTCGTCAATAATGACATACGCCATCATGTTTAAAATGAGCAGATTGGCTTCATGCGGAACAATCGCTTTGTGCTTGGCATATTTCATCAGTTTTATTTCACGTACATCAATAACGGCAAGATTATTGTTTTGCCGTGCCGTTTCGACAATACGATTGGCAACAATAGGGTGTGCTTCGGTGGTATTAGAACCCATTACCACAATAAATTCGGTCTCGTAAATATCATTGTAGGGGTTCGTGGCAGCCCCTTCACCGATGGTGGTTCGCATCCCTTTAAGACTGGGGCTGTGACAGACGCGCGCACAGTTGTCCACATGCGGCGATCCTAGAGTGTGGCGTGTATATTTTTGAAACAGATAGGCACTCTCACACGAAGTACGCGCTCCGCCGATGGAACAGAGGCTGTACGGCCCGTAACGCTCTTTAATCTCCGCCATTTTCATAGCAGCTGCCGTTGTCGCCGCCTCCAGATCACACTCATACCATGTAGCGTCATACTCCTGAAGCGATGCGGCTACTGCCGCTTTAATCTCGGGATTCTTCTCTAAAAAACTTTTACGAAGACGCGGCGTTCGAATACGTTCTTCCGAAGCAACAAAATCATACCCGTACTTCCCTTTAATACAGAGTTTTCCCTGCGAAACATACCCGTCCGGCGATGCAAAAATTTTCTGAATTTTATTCTCGTGAACCTGAGCAACAATGTCGCATCCAACACCGCAATAGGTGCAGACGCTCTCAATTTCCTCTACATTTGCATCCATAATCTACCCTGTTTTTAATTGAAGTGAGTGTACCCTCTTGTCTCTTAAAAATTGCAAAGTTTTCTCTCTTATATATTTATCAAGCTAATTTTAATACTAAACTTGACATAATATTTTAAAATAAATTCTGTGGTATTTTATGTTACTGATTACCGCTCGTACCGCAACCTCAAAGCTTAAAATTAGAAAAGTAATGGCTCACCTGTTTCAATCGTTTGACACCAATACAGTCAAAGTATCTTTTTGAAGTATTGTATCTTCCTTATGGTGCCCCTGAATATAATGGAAAATATGGCATTAATAAAAATGAACCTTCAAACAATCAAGATAAATTTTCTTAAACTTACGCTAAAATGACAGAAACCTGTACAAAAGGAACAAATATGCAATCCGTCAACTACACAAACGCCAGAAATAATCTTAAAGCACTCATAGACAACGTGTGTGACAACCATGACGAGGTGATTATCACCACAAAAAATAATAAAAGCGTTGTTATGATGTCGTTGGATGAATACAACCAGACTCATGCACAACTTAAGCGTGAGGCACAAGAAGCAAGTGCCGAGATTGAACGTGGTGATTTTGTTACTATTGATGAAGCATTTGAAACGGCAAAGCGAAGCTATCGTGACTAAGGTCATCTTTTCACAAAAAGCACAAAAACAGCTGATTGAACATGCAACATATATTTATGAACAAACCAGAAATCCTGACTTAGCCGATGCATACTTGGACAAAATGCATGCATATATCGTCAATATTCTTTCACATTTTCCAAAATCGGGACGGCCTTCCGAAGACATTATTCACAATTCAAGAAAGCTGGTTTATCAAGGGTTTAGTATTATTTATCGTCTTATGGAAACAGACATTCAAATTTTAATTATCTATAAAGAAAATCTTCCCTGCCGTTGACGATATCTACATTCTTGGTAAAGTCGACATCGACACCTACTCTATGGCATTTGTCTTGTATACGCTTAGGAGCGTAAAAGTCACTTGGATTTACATGCACTCCCTTTAGATTGGGAACACCGCATTCAATAGTTAAATAAACGTCACCACATCATCAAACGGCAGTCTCACTTGCGAAGGTTGGCTGTTCACACGATACCCAAACGGCACTATCAAAGCGACTCGGTACTGCGTGATGTCAAGTTCTAAAATACGTTCTACTTCAGCCTGCTCAAAACCTTCGATGGGGCAGGAGTCAATCCCGACAAACGCCGCCGCTGTCATCATATTGGCAGCAGCAATATAGGTTTGACGTGCCGTCCATGAAAAAATAGCCGCATCGCTGCTAAGCGTTTGCTTCAGGTGGTCGGCATAGAGCTTCATGTAAAATTCAAGCGTCTCTTGAGGCATATTGCGCCGCATAAAACGTGCTTTGGGAATGCCGCTTTCAACTTTAACACTCTCTATAGCCGCCAAAATAACTACCAGATGCGAACAGGAGGTAATTTGTACCTGATTCCAGCATGCAGGGCGCAGCTGCGCTTTGAGCTTTTCATCGGTAATCACTAAAAACTTCCACGGTTCCATCCCAAACGATGAGGGCGATTCCCGTCCCGCTTCGAGAATATAGCGTATCTCCTCTTCCGAAACGGTACGCGTCTCGTCAAAAACTTTACAGGCATGCCGAAATGCCATCGCTTTAGTAAAATCGTTGGTCATCGTCTCTCCTTATTGTTTACCATTCTATCTCTTCATGTGCCGAAATGTCAAGAATCTTTACTGCATCCTGTATTTAAAACGCTATATCCATGGAGAAACGAAGTGTTGTCTTGTCTGCCAGCATCGCATTGTCATTGTAGAAAACATCGACGCTCAGAGGAATGCCCAAACGGTTAAGCCACAAGGTGTCGAACGTTATGCCAAGCTCTATTTCATGGGAGCGTTCACTGCCGTGCATCACCCCTGAAAGATCATAATAGCTGTAGGCAATTTTCAGTGCTTCACGACGCAGTGAAACGGGGAAAGTGAAAAAATAGGATGAGCAATTAAATACACTGTGCAAACCTATCCGTGCTACAGAAGTTTTACTCACATAAAGCGTATCTCTGAGCGAGGGCATCACCACCGTTGCAGGGTCAGAGGTATTGAACAACGATTGCGTCAGTTTAATACCGCGTTCTTGCCTTGTGTCGGCAGTGTCGCTTCGAACATACTGCCCCTCCACAGAAAGATACTGCTCACCCCAAAGTTGCCGTTGGGCTTTCAGCGTAAAGCCGTAACTGAAATCATCCCGATCCCACATACCGTAGAGTGATGCCGACGTTAATGCGTTGGCAAACATGCTCACACCGTACTGTTCCACTTTAGAGAGATTCAGTGTTGCCGAAAGAGGCTCACGACTTGCTACCTCATGATCTTCTGTATAGTTTGCCGTCATATCAGCACTGTAATATCCACGTTGCAATAACGGCAGTCGCACTGCTGCCGCCAGACCGTAATCACGTGTTTCGACACTCTCGTTATGATCGAGTACGGCATAAGCGCTTAGGCTATATTGTAACAGATATTGCGTATTGGCATACCGAATACCGGCAATATTGAGTCGGTCAATATCACGCTGTGAAAATATTGACAAGCTGTTTTGACCGAGCGGATCGGCAAAATTAATGCTCAGATTATAGAGAAATCCGGCACTCTCATCATTTCCCAAAAAAAGATCCACCCCGCTGTAATCCATGTTAAATACCGAAACATACGCATGCTCCAAATCCGGCACCGATGCTGAGAGATCTGCTGCTTTGGTGTCAAGCGTAGCATTGTTCTCACAAAAGAGTGTTGTTTCAAAGGGCTGCTCTTCCACCGGATCAAGCGAAAGAATCGCATACGTATAGGCGTTGGAACCGACCAACACCGCCAACGCCGTCGTCGCATCAATAAGACGGGCATCAATCACAGTATCACCCCGGCTCATACGCTCTACAAGACCGTGACGCAAACGGTAAAGACTCGAACCGTACGGCGAAGCGGCAATAAAGTAAACATTGCCGTCGGCATCAACATCAACTACCATACCGTAATACCCTCGAAACGTCGTCAACGGAACACGGTTTTTATAGAGCGTGCGCATCTTTCCCTCTTGTACAAAGTAGTAGAGGTTATCCTTGGCATCAATGAAGACCGAGGAGTTTACCTGTGCATAAAAGTTGTTTCCGACATAAAGCTGCGGCTGATCGAACGATCCGGATACATCAAAATAGACTGCCTCACCCTCACGCAAATAACCTTGAACTACCTTGGACTCCGTCCCTTCTAGCACATAACCGTTTGCATCGTAAAGTCCCTGATAAATACGGATCGGTGACGTGTTAGCCGCTGCCTGTGTAACATATCGGCCCTGGACACGCAACACCTTGCCACTGAAAAAACTGCTTGTTTCAGTGCTTACATGTAAATTTTTTTTCTGGAGTCGTACCAATGTCGGTCGCTCCCGTCCGCTCTCGTTAACAAGAAAAAAAATCTCGTTTTCATTGGCATTGAGCGGTGTATAAAATTGTGACGTCGCCACCTCTGTTCCGTGAACCGGCTGCATCTTGGACGCTTCTTTTTCCATCTGGGTACGCCACTGCGCCACAGAAGTTTCAAAATCGATACCGATGGCACGCTTCATGGCATTATTGGTAAAAAACGGCCAGTACCAATCGTTGGAATTCTCCCTCCAAAAACTGTTAACCGCTTTTAATCCGTAATGTTGCGCCAAAAAATACTGATAAAACCCACCGAGTATATAGGGATTGTCGCCGAAAAAATAGGTAGGGTTATAGAGCCTCTCAGGCGTCAAGTAGCCCGCACGTGCCTGCATGAGCATTTCGGCTTTAAAGCGACCGCTGTAAAGCCTGCCGCCGTTGTTGTGACATGACTCGTTAAGCACTCCGTTTCCTTCAAGTAAAAAGGAGCTGACGGTTATATTGGGCAGGGTAAACCACGGAACAAAAACCATGCCGTTTTTAAAGAGTGTGTGCAGCCATGATGAGATGTCGTTTGCTTTGGCATTCATCTGATAATTGTGTGCCGTCTCGTGATAGAGTAGCGTATTGAGCCATGACGTACTGCTAAAATAGTCAACCAACATCGCTCCGCCGATGTAGTTCATTTGAAGGTTATAGGGGTAAGGCATCATAAAACCGTTAGCAATCTGATTGTATTCGGAGAGCAGTCCGACATACATAGGTTCATCCATCTTATAACCAAACAAAGCTTCGTAATGCGGTTGCAGCCACTGTTCAACAGCAGCCGCCTGTTTGGCAAACGGCAGATTTTTTTGCGTATAGATCAACTCAGTATTGCGTACTTTAGCGGTATAGTATGCTTGGTCATGCGGCACAATCGTCGCTGCATGAGAAGAAAACAACATACAAACAAATAGCGCCGCCGGTATCTGTTTCACAAGGTCCCTTTTAGATGATACAATTGCATTTAGCAGTATATCATAAGGAACCCTCTTGTGAAAGCTTCGGCAGTATTGCACAAACCTCTCATAACTGTAAAAAATGGTACTGTAGCGATTTCACAGCAGGAGCTGTTTGAAATACGCTACAATAGCACTATGAATCAAACCATTGAAATGGGTGCAATAAACACCTTGAAAATTGAGCGCGAGACCGATCCGGGTCTCTTTTTGCAATCGGCAGAAGGGGAAGAGATACTCTTGCCAAACGCCTACGTTACTCCGGATATGCATATCGGCAGCACCGTCGATGTCTTTGTCTATACCGACTCGGAGGATCGGCCCGTTGCTACTACCCAAAAACCTCTTGCACTTCGTGGAGAGTTCGGATTTTTTGAAGTGGTTGACACAACACCCTTTGGTGCCTTTGTGTCATGGGGCCTGCCCAAAGATCTCTTTGTACCCCGCACCAAACAAAAAACCCCGTTTAAGATAGGAGAAAAACGTCTTTTACATGTAGATGTGGACAACCAGACAAACCGGCTAATCGGTGTGGAAAAAGTTCAAAACTATCTCACACAGGCACCAAAAACATTAGCACCCAATGACAAAGTGACTGCATTGGTATTTGCCGTTACTCCGTTAGGCTACAAAGTTATTGTTGATAATACATACGAAGGGCTCATTTACAAAAACGAGGTCTTTGAACCCATTAAAACGGGTGATCTCAAATCTGCCTATATTAAACAGCGTCGCAATGACGGCAAACTGGATATTTCACTACAGCGTATAGGAAAAACTGCCGATGATGATGCGCAACGTCTGCTCAATACGCTGCAAGAACATGGCGGCATGATGCCTTACAACTACAAAAGTGATGCGCAGGAGATTCAAAAGGTATTTCACCTCAGTAAAAAAAGCTACAAACGTGCGTTAACGGAACTGCAGAAGAACAAAAGCATTGACATTAACGATACAGGCATCTACCTTAAAGGCTAATGATGGGAAAAGGGAAAAAGAAAAAAAGCGTTGAATACTCTAGTGAACATATTATCTTCACCGTCGAAACACGTCGGTATAAACTCATACGGTTTCATCCGAGTAACATGAGTGTTGATGTTAAAATTATTGACGATGCAAGTCAAAAGGGTATAATCACCATTGGATTTGCCGAACTACCCCGTGATATTAAACAAAAGCTCAAACCCCAAAAATAATGCTAGCATTTACATGTATTTTACATGTAAAAAAGCTATTTGTACCGGTAGGTAATTCTGCCTTTGTCAAGACTGTAAGGTGTCAACTCGACCTTGACTTTATCGCCTGGTAAAATTTTAATGTAGTGCATACGCATTTTTCCCGCAATATGACATAAAATTACGTGAGTATTTTCCAATTCAACACGAAACGTTGCATTAGGCAGTGCTTCAATAATCTTGCCGTCTACTTCAATAACATCATCTTTAGCCATCTATCTATCCTTTCTAAATTTTATCTCAAAGCTGAGACAATATTTCAGCTTTACCATTGATCACTGCAACGGTATGCTCATAATGTGAACCGCGCAAACCGTCGGCACTTACAACATCCCATCTGTTTTCCAGAATTTTATGGGTTCCGTCTTTTTGACAAATCATCGGTTCCAGACAAAAGACCATACCGTTTTTAATTTTTGGACCGGCCTTAGGGTTTTTCCCCTCCAAATAGTTTGGAATTTCAGGCTCTTCATGCGGTTTTTTACCAATACCGTGGCCGCAAAATCCACGTAACGGAACAAAGCCCCGTTTTTCAATAAACTGCTCCAAAAGATAGGAAAGCTCTTTAAAACGCATGCCTTCTGATATGCTCTCAATCGCAAAATAGAGTGTATCTTTTGAGCAGGCAATCAATGCCTCGTCTTCAGTACTGATTGATCCTACACCCACCGTAATCGCTGCATCACCAAAATACCCCTCGTACTCCGTACCGATATCAAAACCGATAATATCACCCTCTTGCAGGGCATACTCTGTCGGAATACCGTGAATAATGACTTCGTTCAACGAACAACAGACACTATTGGGAAAGCCGTACAGACCCTTAAATGAAGGTTTGGCATCATGAGAAAGAATGTACTCTTCTGCCATCGCATCCAGTTCTTTAAGGGTTATGCCGACCTTGGTGTTTTCTTTTAGAAGTTGAAGTGCGCCGGCAACAATTTTGTTAGCGGCGCGAAGTTTTTCTATCTCTTGAGGTTTGCGAAGCGCAATCGCCATGTTTACAGACCGACCGCGCTAATGGTTTGGTATTTACTCATGTAAATTTGAGCTTCAATTTTTCGCATTGTGTCCAGCGCTACCTGAACCACAATCAATACGGCAGTCCCGCCAAAGAAGAAAGGAACGCCGACCCCTTTAATGATCATAAACGGTAAGGTTGCCACCAATCCTAAATAGATGGCTCCGGTAATCGTCAATCGAGAGGCCGTTTCATTGAGAAACTCACTGGTCGCGCTCCCCGGACGTACACCGGGAATAAATCCGCCTTGACGTTTGAGATTATCGGCAATGTCTTTTGCATTAAACGTAATCGAAGCATAAAAGAATGCAAAGAAGACAACAAACAAAAAGGTTAAAAAATTGAAAAAATAACCGTTGGGACTCAAGACATCAGCAATCGATTGAATCATGGGATTGGTACTGCTTGAAAGTACCGTCATCGGAAACATTAAAATCGCTGATGCAAAGATAACCGGAATAACACCCGAAAGATTCACTTTAACCGGAATATAGTTCATTACCCGCTTATTCTGATTTTGCATCATGGTTTTTTTGGCATAGGTTACCGGAATACGGCGCTCTCCCAATTCTACATAAATAATAATGAATACCGTCACCAAAATAAGTGCAATAATAAACAGTAATGTCAAAAAGCTCATGGCTCCGGTATTGATCATTGTAATACTTTGACCAATCGCACTCGGTATGGCCGAAACAATACCTGCAAAGATAATGAGAGAGATACCGTTGCCCACACCGCTTTGCGTAATCATCTCACCAATCCACATTAACAACATCGTACCGGCTAACATCGAAACCGCTGCGAGCAGAATAAAGGTGTTGTGATCAACCAAAATGGCACTGCTGCCGTCTTGTCCGGTTAGGCTTTGCAACCCAATACTCACACCTACGGCCTGCACCAACGTGATGGCAATCGTAGCGTAACGTATAATTTGCATATATTTTTGCATCCCGTCACGCTCTTTTTTCATCTGACCCAGTGCCGGAAATGTTGCGGCTAAAAGTTCCATAATAATTGAAGCGGTAATGTAAGGCATAATACCCAAAGAGATAATGGAGAGGCGTTCAACCGCGTTACCGCTGAACATGTTCATGAGACCGAGAGCATCATTGGCATGCGTATCAAAAAATGATGCAATAACCGATGCATCGACTCCCGGTACCGGCACGTATGCCAGTAACCGGTAGAGGAAAAGAAAGCCAACTGTAATTAAAATCTTATTTACAAGTTGCTGATTCACAATTAATTTCCTGTGGTTGTAACGTTGTCGTCTTTAATTTTTGAAGCAAGCGATTTCGCCGATGCTCCAACAAGCTTAACACGAGTTACAGATTTATTGAGCTTGTGAACACCACGAATGGATGCCACTGTGATCTCCTCGAGCTCTGCTACTACTTTGATTTTTTCAACATTAATCACATAAGGTTTAACCTTACGGGAGAAAAAACCGATCTTTGGAAGACGTTTTGCCAACTGCATCTGCCCTCCCTCGAAGTTACGTTTACGTTTGTAACCGGTTCGAGACTTCTGACCGTTTTGACCACGGGCGGCTGTTTTACCCCAACCGCTGCCTTGTCCGCGGCCCACACGTTTACGAGAGTGTGTAGAACCCGCTGCCGGACTTAAGTTTTCTAGTGCCATCATCTATCCTTTCAAGCTTGCAAGTGCTTCAACTGTCGCACGTACAACCGTATTTGGGTTATTTGAACCCAAAGATTTGGTTAAGATATCTTGAACCCCGGCAAGCTCAAGGACAGGGCGCATTGCACCACCGGAAATAATTCCGGTACCTTCGGAAGCCGGCTTTAAAAGAACACGACTGGCATTATATTTGTACTCAATATCATGAGAAATCGTTGTTCCTTTGATTTTTACGGTGCTTAAATTATTAAATGCATTCTCTACCGCTTTTTTAATAGCGTCAGGAACTTCTTTTGCTTTACCGGTACCGTAACCTACTGTACCGTTTTTATCACCCACAACAACAAGCGCCGTAAAACGGAACCGACGTCCGCCTTTGACAACTTTTGTGACACGACCGATATTTACGATCGATTCTTCAAAGTCTTCTTTGTTAATTTCCATCATCGATCCTTAAAACTTAATTTCATTGGCACGAAGTGCTTCTGCAAAAGCAGCAATAACACCGTGGTACTGGTAACCGTTACGATCAAAATAGATCGCATCTATACCGGCATCTTTAAGTGTTGCGGCAAAAGCTTCACCCAATTTTACGGCACTTTCTTTGTTGGCTTTTAAGCCCAATACTTTTGAACTGATCGCTGCTACCGTATTACTTGCCGTATCATCTATCGCCTGCACACTTAAGTAGCGATTGGAACGATAAATAGATACTCGCGGTTGCGATGCTGTACCACTGATATGTTTACGGATACGACGCTTGCGCTGAATGCGGCGAGCCGCTTTAGCTTTTAAATTTTTTGCTGTCATCTTATCCCCTATTTCCCGGCAGTTTTACCGGCTTTACGCACGATATGCTCATCTAAATATTTCACACCTTTACCTTTGTACGGCTCCGGTGGACGGAAAGCTCGAATCTCGGCAGCGGCTTGACCAACTACCTGATTGTCAATGCCTTTTAAGGTAATCACATTCTTCTCAACGGAAGCGTCAACACCTTCTGGAAGCGGATAGTCAATATCGTGAGAATGTCCCAGCTGTAAGTTGAGTATTTTACCCTTAACCGCGGCACGATAACCGACACCGTTAATTTCCAACTGCTTCGAATACCCTGTTGTTAAACCGGTAATAATATTAGCAGACAGCGCACGGTATGTACCCCAAAAGGCACGATCTTGCTTGGCTGCAGATTTTGCCGTGAATGTCAACGTATTGTCTTCAAAAGAGATACCGACATTGCCTTTGGTGTCTAGTGTACGCTTATGTTTACCTTTTTCAAAAGTAATGACGGCACCCTCAACACTGACCTTAACATCTGATGGAACTGAAATAGGCTGTTTACCAATACGACTCATAATCTATCTCCTTACCATACTGTACAAAGCACTTCACCGCCAACGCCAAGCTCATAGGCTTTGTCGTTAGGAAGAACACCTTGTGATGTTGAAACAATAATTGTACCGTAACCATTTTTGAAACGCTTGACATCTTCTTTGCCTTTATAGACGCGACGTCCTGGCTTCGAGATACGTTTCATCTCATTGATTACCGTACGACCGTTGTCATCATACTTCAATACTACATTGATTGTCTTTTTGTTTCCGTCTTCAATAACGTTAAAACTCTCAATATACCCTTTGTCAGCTAAAATACTGACAACCGCTTCTACCGACTTTGAGTGCAATAATGTTGTCACATCCAACTTACGCATTGCGGCATTACGAATACGTGTTAATGCATCCGAAATTAAATCATTTATCATTTTTTTTCCTTGCTAATAGCTAGTAGTTTCGTGCTGTTACCAACTCGACTTTCTAACACCTGGGATTAATCCCTCATTTGCCATTTTTCTAAAACAGATACGACATATTCCAAAATCACGAAGTACCGAGTGTGGACGACCACAGATCTGACATCGTGTATACCCACGTACTTTAAACTTTGGAGTACGTGCTGCTTTTGCAATCATTGACTTTTTAGCCATCTTCTCTTCCTTTTGTAAATGGTACGCCGAGGGCTTCAAGAAGAGCAAAGCCTTCTTTGTCGGAGTTTGTTGTCGTGACAACAGTAATGTTCATACCGTGAATTTGCATAATAGAGTCGTATGATACTTCAGGAAAAATCAACTGCTCCGTAAGACCAAAGTTATAGTTGCCGCGCCCGTCAAAACCATTACGCGGAATACCGCGAAAGTCTTTCATACGAGGCAATGCGATTGCAATAAGACGATCCATAAACTCATACATTTTATCACCGCGTAACGTCACTTTGACACCGACGGGCATCCCTTCACGGACTTTAAATCCTGCCACAGATTTCTTAGCATAAACCACGGTAGCATGTTGACCGGCAATAGTGCTGATAGTCTCTTGAATATTTTGAATCAGCTTATTGTCTTTCATTGCAAAACCGGCACCCACACTAATTGTTACCTTCTCAAGAGCAGGGACTTGCATGACGTTTTTAATTCCCAAAGAGTCTTGAAGTTGTGGCTTTAGCGCCATATATTTTTCTTTTAATCGTGCCATAAATTATGCCTCCACTTTACGTACATTTGAAACATCGATAGGCATCTCTTTGTTTACAAATCCACCTTTTGGATTTTCTTCTGTGGGTTTTACTGCTTTTTTTGCAATTTTACAACCCTGGACAATGACTTTGTTTTTCTTTGGCATGACTGCAATCACTTCTGCTTTCGTACCTTTATCGTCACCGGCAATAATCTCAACAGTATCACCTTTTTTGAAACTAAACTTTGCCATTACACCACCTCCGGAGCTAGTGATACAATTTTCATGAATCCGGCATAACGCACTTCACGACCAACCGGACCAAAGATACGCGTACCGATGGGCTCATGTTTTGCATCAAGAATCACGGCAGCATTGTCGTCAAAACGAATCAATGAACCGTTTTCACGCTGTACTTCTTTATGGGTTCGTACAACAACGGCTTTGACTACTTGCCCTTTTTTGACTTTACCGGTTGGAATTGCTTTTTTTACCGAAGCAACAATAACATCACCGACAGAAGCATAACGGCGTTTTGAACCGCCTAATACTTTAATACACATGATCTCTTTGGCACCCGTATTGTCTGCAACATTTAAACGTGTAAAACTCTGGATCATGACTGAGCCCCTTTTACTACATTCTTCAGTCGAAACGACTTGGTTTTAGATAACGGGCGACACTCGATTGCTACAATCTCATCACCGACTTTTAACTCATTGCGCTCATCGTGTACCAGGTACTTCTTAAAGCGCTTTACAACTTTATGATAGCGTGGGTGCATTACGCGACGCTCTACAACAATAGATGCTGTTTTGTCGCCTGAAATCTTTACCACGTTACCTTGGATTTCACGTTTATGTGTCATCAACCGCCCCTTACTTAGTAGCGCTTAGCGCTGTATTAATACGTGCAATCGTTTTTTTAACATCGCGAAGTTCGCTCGTATTCGTTAATTGCATCATTTTTTGTTTAATTTTCAAAGTGAAAAGTTCTGTTTTTTTCTCTTTAAGCATGTCCTGAAGCTCTGTGACGCTCTTATCTGTCAAATCAGAATATTTCATTACTCATCTCCTGCGTGACAATTTTGGTTTTAAAGGGTAGTTTGTGCATTGCCAACGTTAAAGCTTCACGCGCTAACGGCTCGGATACACCGCCCATTTCAAAAATAATACGTCCCGGTTTCACATTCATTACCCATTTTTCGACAGGCCCTTTACCTTTACCCATACGAGTTTCAAGAGGTTTTGCCGTTAAGGGTTTGGCGGGGAATACACGAATCCAGATTTTACCTTGACGTTTAATATGACGCGTTGATGTAATCCGCGCTGCCTCAATTTGACGTGATGAAATACGTCCTGCCTCGGTTGCTTTGAGTGCAATATCCCCAAAGGCAATGGTATGACCGCTACGCGCTTTACCGCGATTACGACCTTTCATCACTTTACGATATTTTGTTCTTTTTGGCATTAACATGATTATTCCGCCTTTCCGCTAGTCTCGCGTCGGGGAGCACGCTTACCGCGACGCTCTGATTTCTCTTCTTTTACTTCAGCAGGAACCCCTTTGGCCAATACTTCACCTTTGAAGATCCACACTTTAATACCGATGATTCCGTAAGTGGTCTGAGCTTCGGCAAAACCGTAATCAATTTTGGCACGAAGCGTATGCAATGGCACGCGCCCCTCCAAATACCACTCGGTACGCGCCATCTCAGCACCGCCGAGACGACCGGCAACAGCAATCTTAATGCCTTTTGCTCCGGAGCGTTGCGCTCCTTGCATGACTTTCTTCATTGCACGACGAAAGGCAATACGACGTTCAAGTTGTGTCGCTACATTCTCAGCGACAAGTTGTGCTGATGCCTGAGCTTTTTTCTCTTCTTTAATATTGACAGAGATATCTTTGCCGATAAGAGATTTCAACTTGTTTTTCAACTTCTCAATATCCGCACCTTTTTTACCGATAATAACACCCGGTCGTGCGGCAACAATCGTCACACGAAGACGCTTAACGGTACGCTCAATGATGATGTTCGCCACACCAGCATAGTAGAGCTCTTTTTTTAAGAACGTACGGATTTTGTAATCTTCGCCTAAGTGTGCCGGTGCATTTTTAAAATTTGGATACCAGCGGCTCTCCCAGTTACGGTTGATACCAAGGCGAAGACCGATAGGATTAACTTTATGACCCATAATTATTTGCCCTCTACTTCTACTAAAATATGTGCTGTTGGTTTACGAATTCCCGATGCCATACCACGAGCTCGTGGACGGAAACGTTTGAGAACCGGACCGTTGTCAACACGACACGATTTAATGACACAATCTTCGGCTTCTTCACCGCTGTTGGCTACAGCTGATGCTACCACCTTAGCGATGATTTTAGCCGCTTTATTGGGAGTAAACTCCAAAGCTGCAAGGGCCTCTTCAGCGTTCATTCCTTGAATTTCGCGTGCAATAAGACGTGATTTGATCGGTGATACACGGATAAATTTCAATAATGCTCTAGCCATAATTACCCCACCTTCTTCTGAACCGAGCCTTTATGGCCCTTAAATGTACGTGTCGGTGCGAATTCACCAAGCTTATAGCCGATATGATTCTCTGTAACATACACAGGAACAAATTGGCGACCGTTATGAACATTGAGCGTCAATCCAATCATCTCGGGGAGAATTGTAGAGCGACGTGACCATGTTTTAATTGGCTTTTTATTGTTTTCCTCTTTCGCTTTGAGTACTTTTTTCATTAAGTGATCATCAACGAATGGACCTTTTTTTACTGAACGAGCCATATTAACCTACCCTTTTAGCATTTGGTTTACGACGTGTAATAATAAGCTTGTCACTAGCTTTTTTACGACGTGTTTTTGCACCCTTAGTCGGTTTACCCCACGGCGTGACCGGATGACGACCTGAGTTTGTTTTACCTTCACCACCACCGTGCGGGTGATCAATCGGGTTCATTGCCGAACCACGTGTTTGAGGACGGATCCCTAAATGGCGCTGACGTCCGGCTTTAGCAATAACAATGTTACCAAACTCTTCGTTACCGACACTGCCGACAGTAGCCAGACACTCGCCAAGAACATAACGCATTTCAGACGACGGAAGACGCACAGAGACATATTTGCCCTCACGACCCATAATCTGAGCGCTGCCACCGGCAGAGCGGACCATTTGTCCACCTTTTCCCGGTTTTAATTCAATGTTATGAATCAATGTACCTACAGGTATATTTTTAATTTTCATAGCATTGCCCGATTTAATATCAAGACCGGTCTCCGCGGATTCGATAACATCACCCACACTCAAACCTTTAGGCTGAAGTATGTAACGTTTCTCGCCGTCAGCATAGACAATCAGTGCAATACGACAGTTACGGTACGGATCGTACTCAATCGCTGCAACCGTACCGGGAATATTGAATTTATTGCGCTTAAAATCAATAATACGATACAGTTTTTTTGCACCCGCTTGCTTATGGCGTGATGTGATACGTCCGTTATTGTTACGTCCTGCATGCGCGGGAAGCTTTACAAGGAGCGATCGTACCGATGCTTTTGCTGTAATATCCGAGCTATCAACGTTTGTATAAAAACGTCGACTCGGCGTGATTGGTCTGTATGTTTTAATTGCCATAATTACACCGCCAAACTTTCAATTTGTGCACCCTCAGGCAATTTGACATAAAACTTTTTAAAGTTATTCTGTCTGCCTGCAACACCACGGAAACGTTTTACTTTTCCCGCCTGGTTCAGTGAGTTAATACGTGTCGGAACAATACCGAAGTACTCACGGAACACCTCTTTAAGACCGGTTTTCGTCATTCGAGGAGACGTTTGTACAACCACAACACCCTCTTCTTGAAGACCTAATGTCTTTTCTGTATAGATAATTGATTTAATATCTGTAATATCTGCCATTACTGAGCCTCGCTTACAAGATTTTCCCATACAGCTTTTTCCATCACGACTGAGCGATAGGTTGCTGCTAAGAATGCATTAAGTTCGTTCTCTTCGATCACATAAGTTTTTTGAATGTTTCGAAACGCCAAAAACGTCTTCTCGTCAATAACTGATTTAACAAACAGTGCATCACGTGTTCCGATCTTCTCAAACAAAGCTTTAGCGTCCTTGGTTTTACCCGAAGCGACTTCAATGCTGTCAACAATAAAAAGTTTGCCCTCATTTGCCAGAGCATCCAGTGCAAACTTCAGTGCTAGTTTTTTCTGTTTTTTATTAACTTTTTGATCATAATTGCGATTGGCACGAGGACCAAACGCAATACCGCCGCCTACCCAAATAGGAGAACGATTGGATCCGGCACGAGCACTACCGCGACCTTTTTGAGCCCACGGCTTCTTACCGCCGCCGCTGACGTCAGAACGACTTTTTGTTGATGCCGTATTGGCACGAATACCTGCTTGGTACGACTTCACATACAAATAGAGGTTATGCGGGTTGATCCCCGAAAAACTCTCCGGAAGTGCTATCTCAGATGTTTTTTCAAAATTTTCATTTAATACAATTGCGCTCATTATTTAACAACCTTTACACGACCCAGTGCCCCGTTCGGACCCGAAACCGATCCGGCAACGGCCAATACACCGTTTTCTGCATCAAAAGAGACAATCTTGTTCTTTACAGTGACTTTTTCGTTACCGTATTGACCTGCCATCTTTTTTCCTTTCATGACGCGACCTGGCCACTCAGCATTACCGATTGAACCGGTACGACGACCGAAGCGGTGACCGTGAGAAGCAGGACCGCCACCAAAATTCCAACGTTTTACCGGACCGGCAAAACCGCGACCTTTAGTATGGAACGTTGTTTTAACAACACTGGCTTCACGCAGTGGTGCCACATCCAGATCACCGGCTTCCGTATTGGCAACAGTCATCGTTGCAAAACGATTGAACTCGGCAGAAAGACTGTATTTTTTCTGTTGACCTTCAATGGTTTTGTTCATTTTTTTGCCGTTACTATACGCCACGATTGCCGTACCGTCATTAACTTCACATACTTTAACCTCTACTACCTTGAGCAGTGTTACAGGAGTACTCGGTACGCTAATGGTACGTGACATACCAATTTTTTCAACAATATATTCCACTGTTTACTCCTAATTGTCCATGGAGCGAACTTCTACATCCACTTCCGGCGCTAAATCTAATTTCATTAATGAATCGACGGTATCTGGGGTTGCCGATACGATGTCAATTAACCGTGCATGCATACGAATTTCAAACTGCTCACGGGAATCTTTGTTCACGTGAACCGATTTGAGAACTGTATATTTACGAATCTTTGTCGGTAAAGGGATCGGCCCGCGAATTTCCGCACCGGTACGCTTTACAGCTTCAACAATAGAGGCTACCGAACGATCGAGTACACGATGGTCATAAGCTCTAAGTTTTAAACGAATTTTTTCCATACTTTTTCCTTATTAAAGAACTCGTTAGATCACTGTCTAACTATAAAAGGGAGCGGAATTATAGCCAAGAAAGGCTTGGAATTCAAGGTTTTTGGGCATAAAAACTGCTTTTCATCTCATTTTATTTCCTTTTAAAAAGGAAATAGTAATAATGGCGTGTGATGATTAAGGAAGATTATGGAGCTGTTGCTAGATGAATATTATAAACAAAATTTACATGTAACCGGTTATGTAACACGTAAAGTGCAACTTGACCGTCGCAGTTATCAAATTTCCGGCATTACGCTTTCGGGAAAAACGACACTGGTCAAGAACTATTTGCTGACATGTAAAAAGTCCTCTTATATCTATATTGACTGTCGCGATATTCGCATTGATATTGAAGCGTTAAATGCCCTACTCACACATTATTGCCAACAAAACGGCATAGAGATTGTGGTGTTAGACAATTATATCGACACCATTTACCTTCCTTCGGTGGCGCAACTGATAATTACGACACACACCCCTATAGCACAGCTGGATTTGGAGCATATTGCTCTGATGCCTCTGGATTATGAGGAGTTTTTAGCTTACGAGATGAAATACGACTCAACGGCACTCAACCATTTTTTACAACTCGGCGGTTTGCCGATTATGCAAACCCTCGCTCACGAAAATCGCCATCTCTACATTCAGCAGGCACTGCAGAACCGTCTGAGCACCGTGGAATTTAACGTTTTACTCGTGATAGCCCGTAGCAGCACCGCAAAACTCTCTACCTTTGCCTTGTATGAAAAATTAAAGAGCCGCCGGAAAATATCTAAAGATCTTCTCTATCGGTGCGTAGCATCACTTCAGCACAAACAGTATCTTTTCTATGTGGATAAATGGCACCATAAACGGGCCGTAAAAAAGTGTTATTTTTGTGATATTGCTCTAAAAAATGCGCTGACACATCAAAAAAACTTTCGGCTGCTTTTTGAAAACCTCGTTTTTTTGGAATTGAACAAACGCGGACGCACCCTGTATTACAGCGAAAAAATCGATTTTTACATCCCCTCACAGCATCGTATTGTATTGTGCATGCCCTTCTCCAACGAAGAGGTGCTTTTTAAAACCGTCGAACAGATCGAGGAGTTCATTGTGACACAGGGGGTGACCCATATTAAAGTAGTGACCATGGGATCTTCCGGAGCGCTTCAACACCCATTTGTTGACGTAGAAATGCTCCCTTTTAGCGAGTGGGCCATTATTGAAGGAGAATAAGAGTTACCTAAAGAGGTCGAGTTCTGCTTCGAGTTCACTAAAAACCTCTGCACGCTTTTCAACATTGGGATGAATCATCTTGTAAATCACTTCTGAGAGATTTTCATCAATTGATATATCAAGCTCATGCGGTTTTTTCAAGGTTTCTTTGAGAGTTGGAGCAAAATGGGTATAACTGCTGTAAGGCTCTTTTTTTAGCAGCTGATAGTACAGGTGCCGTCCCAGATCCAACAGTTCAAACGCTTCGATTTTTCCGGTCTCTGCCTTGGTAGAAAAACCGATATCAAGAGCAATGTTCTTAAAACGAAGATAGGCTAAAAGCCTCATCATAAAACCGATGTACGCCCGTGTATAGTGTACTAACACCCTATCGTAAAACTGCTCAAAACTCTCTTGCGGCTTTTTAAGTCGCCGATACTCTCGCACAAGCGACTCGACATAATATCGCGCACGTATCAGCGGTACCGATTTCATAACCGTATGCCCCTCTTCACCTTCGCCGGTCAACTTACCGCCAATACTGATATGGACCCCGTGTACCGTTTGAGCGTTCTCCTTGGCTTTGCACCCTTCAAAACCGATATCGCCCACACCATGAAGACCGCATCCTTTGACACATGCCGACCAATACATACGAATACGCCCCGCTTCCAACGGAACCGCATGTGTCAGATATTCTGCCATTTCAATAGCATCGGGCTTGTTGGGTATGACCCCAAAAGGGCAGTGTTCGGTTCCCGCACAAGCGATCAGATGGTTATAGTAA
>Ga0256833_1000750_pt1 | contig 24899 bp, 23 predicted proteins | sample 356284metaG_FD_190535 | JGI IMG/M metagenome (GOLD analysis project Ga0256833, IMG submission 190535) | Hydrothermal vent microbial communities from Mid Atlantic Ridge, Atlantic Ocean - 356-284 | ecosystem: Environmental > Aquatic > Marine > Hydrothermal vents | place: Atlantic Ocean: Mid... | reverse complement strand
AGAGCCATGATATTTGTAATAGTCATAGTCAATACTGCAACAACCCATAAAATCTCTTGCACCCAGGATATCTGAGCGTGAACCATAAATTCAAACAATCTCATTGCAACAACAAAACCTGCTATTTTAGGAACGATTGACATATATCCTGCCAAAGCTGCACTTGCTCCTTCATAAACATCAGGTACCCATGTCTGAAATGGAACCATAGAAAGTTTGAAACCAATCGCAGCAATCATAAATACAACAGCTGCTAAAACACCCATGATTGGTTGAAATTCTCTAGCGATTAATACTTCTTCTATCTTATGTATCTCTACACTTCCTGTTAATGCGTATAATATCATAGCACCAAATACAAAGAAACCAGCAGCCAAAGCACCCATCGTAAAATATTTTATCGCGGCTTCAAAACTTCTTTGTCTATTGTGCATTGCAATCAAGGTATACAAAGCTAAACTTGCTGTTTCTAATCCAACAAAAATCAATATCAGATTATCTGTAGTTACCATAAACACAAAACCAGCAATCATAAATAAGAAAAGAGCAAAAAATTCAGGATAAGAAAACTCATGAAATCTTTTTGATGTTAAAGCCAGAGGTATAAAAAGTGCAGATGCAATCAATATAATACCTTCTCCAAGTTTTGCTATTCCATCAATCAGTAAAGCATCAAAGAATCCTCTTTCAGCACCACTATATCCCATAGCAGCACCAAGACTTAGCAAAATAAATAATTCACTAATCATTACGTAAAAACTTTTGGACAAATCCTCTTTTACCAAATCAATTATAAGTATCGCCAACGCTCCAACAATTAAAATAATCATTGGCATCAAAGATACCATATTCAATGCGGCGTAATCTATTGAAATTGGATCTAACATTACTTCGCCTCCTTGATACTATTTACTTTTTTGATCAAATCTTTTGTATCTTGATGAATAGATTTTTTCTCCATATTGACTAACATATGTTTAACACTCACATCAATCGGATCAAGCACTGGTTTTGGATATACACCTAAAAGTACTACCAAAACAACTAAAGGAACCAATGCAGTTAATTCTTGTGCTGTCAAATCTTTCAAACTATTATTTTTTGGATTTGTAACTGGACCAAAAAATGATTTTTTATAAAGACTCAGCATATACACAGCACCGATAATAATACCAGTTCCAGCAAATGCAGTCATCACTGGTGATACACTATAAAAACCGATTAATGATAAAAATTCACCAACAAAGCCAATTGTCAATGGTAAACCAACAGATGCCATCATCATGATTCCAAAGATAGTTGCATACCTTGGCATTATGGAAGCAAGTCCACCAAATTGATCCATCATCTTAGTATGTGTTCTATCATAAATCACACCAACAAGCATAAACAGTGCACCACTAACAATACCATGACTTAACATCAAAAATATAGAACCTGTTATACCTTCTGAATTCATTGCAAAAATACCCAAAACAATAATACCCATATGTGATATAGAACTATATGCAATTACTTGTTTCATATCCTTTTGAGCATACGCAACCATAGCAGTATATATAACCATAATAATCGCTACGATAGCAACAGGCGTGATAAAATAAACCGATGCATCAGGAAACATTGGTAATGAAAATCTAACAAAACCATATGTACCCATTTTCAAAAGTACTGCTGCCAAAATTACCGAACCGATAGTAGGTGCTTGTCCATGTGCATATGGTAACCAAGTATGAAACGGAACCATTGGTACTTTGATTGCAAAACCAATAAAAAATGCACCAAATAACCATAACTGTGTTGTAAAGTTAATCGATAATGCTTGCCAATCTGGAATAGCAAAACTCCAGACTCCCGTTGCTTGATGATTAAGATATGCCATATACAAGATACCAACCAACATCAACAATGAACCCGCAAAGGTATACAAGAAGAACTTAACAGCCGCATATACTCTAAGTTTCGCACCCCAGGCACCGATGATATAAAGCATAGGAACAAGAGATAATTCCCAAAATATATAAAAAACAATTACATCAAGAGCAGAGAAAACGCCAACCATTGTCATCTCTAAAAATAAGACTGTGATGACCATATTTTTCAATTCATCTTTAATAGTTAAACCAATAAGTGCAATCATTGTCATAAATGTACTTAAGATGATAAGAAAAAGAGATATACCATCAATACCTAGAAAATAATTAATACCAAAATCTGCAACTATTGGTGATTTTTCAACAAATTGATAACCAGGATTTGTGGGATCAAACATCATCCACAATACAAGGGATAAAATAAATTCTATCACTGTCACGGCTATACCATATGCTCGTATTGCTTTTTTTTCTATCATAAAGCCGAAAATTCCCGCAACTGCTGGAAAAAAGATCAAAAGTGTTAATAATGAATTCATTCATACCCTCCTTACATACCTGGTCTGATAAATATTGCAGCAAGCAATAAAATCAAACCAAGTGTCATCCATTTTAAATTTGTTGACAAGTTACCTGTTTGCATTGCTCTAGCCTTATCACCTGTTTTATAAATAAATCCAGCGATAAAATCAACCGTTGCATCTACAATTTTCATATCTATTTTTTTCCATGCCATCTCTGAAAGTTTACCGTATGGTTCACAGATAGCTTTTTGATAAAAATCAGGAATAAAGTATTGATTGATCAATACCCTATGAACACCAATCTTTTTAAAGAACTCATCAAAATTACCTTTTGAAAACTTAATCACAGCCAATGCAATACCACTTAAAGCAATTCCCAATGTCACAACCAATAAGAACATAAAAGTACCTGAACTAACGTGAGGTTCATACTCTGGTAAAATAGCAGTAACATATTCAACAAAAGGCTCTTCAAAGAATCCTGCAATCACAGCTAAAACTGCCAAAGGTAACATCGCAGCGATCACATATGGATAAGCTTCATGTGGATGTTTTCCATCTTTTTTATAGTTCTCTTTACCAAAAAATACAACCATGATAAGTCTGAAACTATAGTAAGCTGTCATACCAGCACCAATCCATAACATAAACCACAAGAAATAATGATGTGAGCTAAATGCTGTTTCTAAAATCTTATCTTTTGAGAAGAAACCAGCAAAAGGCCAAATACCAGCAAGAGCAAGTGAAGCTATAGTCATGATACCCATAGTCCAAGGCATAACTTTACTCAATCCACCCATTTTATTGATATATTTTTCATCATCCATAGCATGCATTACATTACCTGCACCCAAGAACAATACTGATTTAAAGAATGCGTGTGCCATAAGGTGAAATAGTGCAATCCAATAAGCACCCAAACCAGCAGCAACGAACATATAACCCAATTGTGACAAGGTTGAATAAGCAATGATTCTTTTAAGTTCCATATTTACTAAAGCCATAGAAGCTGCAAAAACTGCTACAAATGCACCAACACAGGCAATAAAATAACCAACATTTGGAATCAATGCATAAATTTCATTACTTCTTACTACAAGATATACACCAGCTGTTACCATTGTAGCAGCATGAATTAATGCCGATACTGGAGTTGGACCTTCCATCGCATTTGCAAGCCAGGTATGCAGAGGAAATTGTGCTGATTTACCCATCGCACCAATAAATAGAAATATTCCTATTAATGTAATAGTTCCTGTACTTAATGATCCAATATTTGCAAAAACTGTATCATACTCTAATGATCCAAGATTCCAATAGATCATGAAGATACCGATAAGCATACCAAGATCGGCAATTCTATTCATAATAAATGCTTCATTTGCAGCATACGCTGGAGAAATTGCAGGATTGACACTTGTACTGACATCTTCTTTGTGATACCAAAATCCAATCAACAGCCATGAACAAAGACCAACACCTTCCCAACCTATAAACAAGCCAAGGAAATTATCACTCATAACCAAGATCATCATAGAAAAAACGAATGCTGAAAGATATGAGAAATAACGGTTAAAACTCTTATCATGATCCATATAACCTATAGAGTAGATATGAACAAGTGTTGAAACAGTTGTCACTGTTACCATCATGATTACTGATACTTGATCAGCTACAAACCCAAAGTCGATGTTAAAATTACCCGCAGCAATCCAATCCATCATCTTTACATGAACTATCGTATTTTCACCTACATAACCTAGCAACCTAATAGAAGCAAACCATGATACAAAAAGTAAAAACGATGTCACAACACCAGTAATCAAAGTTTTTGGTTTATCTCCAAATAAAGCAGCAAACAAAGAACCAACAAGCGGTGCAAAAAGTGCTATATATACGTAATTTTCCATCCCTAACCTTTCATCTCTTGCATTGATTCTAAATCTATCGTACCATTTCGTTTATACCATAGTACTAACAGTCCTAAACCAACTGCTACTTCACTAGCCGCAACAGCTATAATAAAAAACGAAAACATCTGCCCTGTCAAATCACCATAAAATTTTGATATTGCAGCAAAACCAATATTTACGGCATTAAGCATAATTTCTGTTGAAAAGAATAGTAACAGTAAATTCTTTCTTCTTATGACACCTACTAAGCCTATTGAAAATAATATAGCTGAAAGTACCAGATAATGTGTTAATGTTATCATTTAGCATCCTTTTGATGGAATTCTTCTTTTTCTACTTCTTGATCTATAGTAGTAGTTAAACTTACGTCCATTTTCTTACTTACTAAAATAATACCTGCAATCATTGCCACCAAAAGCATAACAGCAGCTAATTCAAACTGAACAAGATATTTTGTAAACAAAAAGATACCAACAGCTTGAGGATTATTTGCACCAATCACTGTATAATGACTTATAGATGCATCTAACATAAGTTTATCAGATATAAATGGTGCACTTACCATAACAATAATCAAAATACCAGCAGCTATCCACAACCCATAAATAATCTTTGTCTCTTTGATATTTTCTTTAACATCTTTGGTAGTATCAAAAAACATCATACCAAATGCATACAATGCCATTACCGCACCTGTATATACAATAATTTGTACAACTCCCAGGAAGTCTGCATCTAAAAGAAAAAAGAACCCAGATATGACAATCATACCACCTGCCAATGCACTCATCGCATAAAGTGCATTTTTACTAAATACAACAATTAAAAACATTCCAATTGTTATAATCGAAAAAAGATAAAACGCTATCGCTTCCATCACAATCCTTTTAATACGCTAACGGCGTTTTTTTAACGTTATTGTCTGCATTTGGAGTAAATGACCCAAATCCAGGATATGGTTTTTGTTTACCAGCCTTAAATATATCCATTGGAGTTACCAAATCTGGTAATGTTGCATAATGTGCTCTTTGCTCACTTACGTGTTCATAATCCTGACCATGTGTAATCGCTAGTTCTGGACATACTTCAGCACAATATCCACAGTAAATACAGCGACCAAGATTGATAGAGTATCCTTTTACAACTTTTCGCCCTTTACTTCCATACTTTGTATCAATTTGAATACAATTAGAGATACAGATTTTTTCACATAAACCACAGCCAATACAAGCTTGATTACCACTCTCAACCAATCTTTTGATTTGATGTAAAGCTCTGTATCTAGGACTTATAGGTAATTTTTCAAGTGGATATTTGATTGTATGAATATCAAATTTAATCATTTCACGAAATACAATCCACAAACCAACAAAAAGCTCCCCGCTTAAAGTTCTTTTGACAACACGTTTAAATTTATCTTGCCATCTTACAGGAGGTTCTTCTACTTCTAAGTAAAAATAATCATCTGAAATATTTCTATTGTTATAATTGTTAAAATCTATCATTTCCCTCTCCTATAATAGCACGATGCCAGTGATTAGTATATTTACAACAGCTAATGGCATGAGCACTTTCCAACACAACCACATGAGCTGATCTGGTCGAATATGAGGCCATGCCGCACGAACCCACAAAAACAAAAAGATCAATACAGAAACTTTCATTATAATAGCAAGTCCACCAGGAATAATTCCTATCGGATTAAAACCACCTAAAAATACTAAGCTTGCTATAAAAGCAACAGTAAACATATTTGCATACTCACCAATCGCAAAAAGACCCCAACGCATACCACTGTATTCTGTAGCATACCCAGTAACAACTTCTGCTTCATGTTCGAGTAAATCAAAAGGTGTTCTATTTGTTTCTGCATATCCAGAAATCAAATAAAGTATAAAAGCAACTGGTTGCATCCAGACTATCCAACCATGATCTTGTTGATAATTATTGATATCTATCAATGATAGTGAACCAACCATCATCAATGGAGCGATCAAAGACAAACCTGTAACAACTTCAAATGATAACATTTGAATAACAGTTCTAGCTGCACCTAAAAGTGACCATTTATTGTGAGATGCCATACCACCAAGAAGCGGAGCATACATACCAACAGCCATGACACCGACAACAAATAAAATACCCACATTGATGTCAGCAACAATTGGATGCACAACATAGTCTGTAAATGGCAGTGTAAACTCTGGTAAAAATGGAACACCTGCCATTGCTATAAAAGCTGTAGCAGCAGCAAATACAGGTGCGATTTTAAAAATCGGTTTTACCGCATTTTGTGGAACGATATCCTCTTTGGTAAATAATTTAATACCATCAGCAGCAACTTGTAATATACCATAAGGTCCTACATGCATAGGTCCTAATCTTCTTTGCATAAATGCAAGCACTTTTCTTTCAAAATATGTCGTTATACCTGCCAAAGCAGAAAAGATTGTTAAGATAACAACTACTTTGATAATTGTTTCTATAATATATGCACTCTCCATCTTTACACCTTCCTTATTGTTACTGTTGTAAATCTACTGCCATCAAATAACTCTTGAGTATTCAATTTTGTATCAAATGTTGGTAGATAAGGAATATTTCCTTTTAATTGACTATCAATTTCTACAATTGTATCAACACTTCCTCCATCATTGCTAATTGAAACTTTATCTCCTGCAACTAAACCTTTATCAGTCGCATATGTCTCACTGACATATAATGCACCATTTGTTTTTAGTTGATGTGCTTTGTTTGTAAATGCACTAAATTGATTAATTGGATTACTCAGATATACTATGTCACCATCTAATAATTCAACTTTTGACAATTTTTCTAACTTATCTTCTGCGTTAGTCTCTTTTTCATTGAGTAAATATCCACGCATTTCATTGCCACCATTGTCTATGAAGTTTGGCAATTGATCAAATTGTGCTATTTGGAAACCTTTTTCTCTAGGCAATTTAGCAGTATAGTCAATTGTAAAATTACTATTTATTCCACAAGCTTTTGCAATATCGTTTAACACATACCCACTATATGCTAAAGCAGCATTTGTTGGAACAACACGTTTGTTGATACTTGTAAATGTTCCCTCTTGTTGATTGAGTGCAGGCATGTCCAAATCTCCATCACCCAGTGAACTTAATACAAAATCCCCTTTTGCATTGTATCCTAGAACTTTTTCACCTGCTTTTTCATCCAGGTCACAAATCAAAGAGACACCCAAAGTATTTGTTTTTGAAGGGATAATAACAACACTAATATTGGTATATCTATCAATCAATCCTACAAGTTTAGCAATGTTTTCAGCTTGCTTATCATGATATAAATCTTCACCTACAACTAAAGAAAATGTATCTTTTTTAGCTAACATTTTTGTCATTTTTGTATCAAAATCTTCTGGAAGATTAATCACATCTTTATCATAAGCATCAACTACATCAACAATTTCTTTTGGTAATTCGCTTTGACTAACTCCATCTAACTTACTAAAATAAGATAAAACAAATGCCAAAATATGCTCATATGAGCTTGGGTTATGAGAAATTGTCATAATATTTCTTGCAAAACCTTCAACAACGCTATCTTCTACAGGATGAAAATATAAACCAGCTCCTTTATTCATAGTAAGTGCATTATTTAGGGCAAAACCAACATTTGGTGCATCATAACGAACTTGAGTTCCTACACAGATAAGAAAATTTGCAGCTTGAATTGATTTTATATCACCACTATAAATATTTTTACCACTTGTTTTAGCATAGTTATTTAAAAATTGTTGATAAGCATAAGCATCATCATTCACTAACTTAAGATCAAATTTTTCTTTTAGTGTTTGTAATATTTTTGCTTCTTCATTTGTGATAAAACTTGAAAAAGAGATCGTATCAGCTTCATTTGTCAAAAATGAAACAGCTTTTTCAAATAGTGCTTTATCCTTACTGACTACTTTGTTTTCAAAATCAAATCCAAATCTAGCCCCACCATGAAGTGGTGTATAATGAGCATCATTTGTTACTCTAAAAATCTTCTCTTCATAATTTTTAGAATCACCATGTTTTACATTATAATAGATAAGTGAACAATCACTACTATGAGGATTTGATGCAGGTACTTTTTTCAATTCCCAGGCATTTGCAGTATACTGGAAGTCTGAGCTAACCAATGCACCTACAGGACATACCGCTATACACTCACCACAATCTTGACAATCCAATGAATTATCCTCTTTGACTGTACCGATAATTGACTTTTGAAGCTTATTCCACATTGCATATGCATCTTTTGGCATTGTGGATTTCAACTCTTTATTAAGAGCTTCTCCGCCTCTTGGAACAGTTTTTAATACACTATCACCAATCATGTCTTTACAAACTGTTACACACTTTTCACATACAATACACAAAGAAGCATCATACTTTATCAATCCCCAGTCACGTATTGGTCTGAAAGTATCTGGTGTAGCAAATTGTTGCTCATTTACATTCATAAACAGAGTATAATCCTGTAATTCACATTCTCCACTTTGGTCACATACACCACACTCCAATGGGTGATTGACATCATATACTTGCATAATAGATTTTCTTTCTATCGCTATCTCTTCGCTATTGGTTGTGATATCCATGCCATCTTTTGCTTTCGCATTACAAGCATAAACTCTTTTCCCATCAGCTTCAACAATACAAAGTCTACAAGCAAGTGTTGGTGAACATCCTGTTTGATAACAAAGTGCAGGTATAAATACACCTTCACGCCTTGCTATATTGAGAAGAAATTCACCCTCTTTCGCTTTATAATCAATACCGTCGATTTTAACTGTTATATCACTCATTTGCCCACCTGTTTTATTTTAACTTTATTAAATCGATACTCACTATTTAATTTTTGACCTTCAAAGCCAAGATCAAAAACTGGCAATAATGCAATCGTTCCTTTGAGCGATTGATCAAGTTTAAATGTTTTTTCTATTTTTACACCTTTAACCTCAATACTAATGCTATCTCCATCTTTTATTTTAGCAGCAGCACAAAATTGTTTTGAGCCTGATATCTCATTATCTTTTGGAAGATGTGAACATATATTTGTAAATATATTTTTTTGACTATTTGGATTACAAGTATAAACAATCGTACCATCAAAACTAGCAATTTCAGAAAGTTCCTCTGGCAAAGTTTTTATCTGTGTTGATTTGTTTTCGATTACATAGCCACGCTGTTCTTCTCCATTTGCATCAAAATAACAAGGCAGATCATCAAACTCTTGAGCTTTGTATCCTTTTTCATTTGGTAACAACGGTGTGTACTCTATCGTATATCTTTTATTTAAGCCTAGATTATTTGCAATATCATTTAAACAAAATCCATCAAACCCAACTGCTACATTTGTTGGCACTACCATTTTATTTAATGTAGTAAAACTACCTTCTTGCTGATTGATCGCAGGCATATTTACATCACCTTGATCCATCAATGCACTCAATATAAAATCTCCACTTTCATTATAACCTATGGTATATGAACCCTCTTTTTCATCTAAATCACAGATCAATGAAACCCCCAGAGTATTAACAGAAGGAGGGATAATAATAACTTCAAAATTTGTATATTTTTCTACTATTCCAAGTATCTTTGCTATATTTTCAGCTTGAGGATGATTATAAAGATCACTACCCACAATAAACGTAAATTTCTCTTTACGTCTTGTTTTTGTTAGCATATCATTTATCTCTTCTTCACCAACATTACTCTCTGCACTAATATATCCATCATCTAAATTTTCAAAGAAAGAGATAAGCTCTTTTGGAAGATTTTTATTATCAACGAATGCTTTAGCAACCAATGCCAATACACTCTCTTCTGAACCTGCTTCATATTTGATAAATTTTGTTACTAAAGTTTTAATACTGTCATCTTCTAATGGATGCATATATATTACTTGAGCACGTCGTTTTTTAGAAGCTTGATTTATTTTAAATTTCAATCCTGGTATATCATCAGCTATGCGAGTACCAAATACAACAATATAATCACTTTTTAAAACTTTTTTAGAATCACCACTATAAAGCTGATTTCCACTCGTTTGTGAAAAAGCTTTTAAAAACTGTTGATAATTATAAGCTTCGTTATTTACAAGTTTATAGCCATGAAGTTCTTTTAACTTTTGCAATATCAAAGCTTCTTCATTTGTAATAATTGAGTTAAATTTAATCGTATCTGCTTTTTTAAACGCTTCAAGGGTGTTTGTCATATCTTGCTGATTATTTGATCCTTTATTTTGAAAATCATAACCATACCGACATACACCACTCATAGTATCATATTCATATACGTTACGAACGCGGTATATCTCATCTCTTTTGACTTCATAGTAGATAAAATTTCCCAAACTAGAATGTGCACAAGCAGCAGGCACTCTTGTAAGTTCCCATGAATTTGTAAAGTATTTAAAATCTCGATCAGACAATGCACCAACAGGACAAACAGCAGCACACTCACCCCAGTCTACATTTGGATTGTCTATTTTTGTATTAACAATTGTAGAATTATATCCACCTGTTTTTATCTGCAATGCATCATCACCGATGATTTCATTACAGACACGAACACATCTTTCACACAATATACACAGATAAGGATCATAAGATATATTACCCCAGTCTTCTAACTCTCTTGCGTGTTCATTTGCATTAAAATTTTGTTGAGAAACATCAAATTCAAGTGTTTTATTCTGTAAATCACATTCACCAGATTTTGGACAAACACCACATTGTAAAGGATGATTTACATCATATAGTTTCATAATATTTTGCCTGTGTTCATGAAGTGATTTTGATTGTGTTTGTACTTTTAAGCCTTCAACAACTCTCTCTTGACAGCTTAAAATCGGATCATCCATACCATCAATATCTACAACACACAAGCGACATGAAGCTATAGGTTTTAGTTTTGAGAGATAACACATTGTTGGTATATATATACCATTTCTTCTTGCTACTTGTAAAATCGTTTCATCTTTAAAAGCAACAACTTTTTTACCATCTATTTCTAAGTTTATTTTTTGTGTTGTTTTACTCATATTACACCGCCACCATTGCTATATAATAACAACGCATACATCGACTTGCTTCGTTGATTGCTTCTTCATGTGTAAAACCAAAATTTACCTCTTCCTGGGAATATTTTCGACTCTCAACATCAAGTTTCTCACTCACTTCCCTAGGTAAACCTTTTACCCATCCTTTAACTTCTTCTTTCTTGTCATATACACGCAATGCTCTTAAGTGATCTTCCATGATCTCTTCATCAAGTAATGTTAATTTCCCATCTTCAACATATCGACTTATTACAGAAGCTGCACGTTTAGCCTGTCCAACGGCATTTACAATCGTCATAGGACCATATTCACAATCTCCAGCTGCAAAAATACCATCTCTGCTTGTTTGATAAGTTTTACCATCAGTTTTTAAAGTATTCCAGCTAGTTAATTCAAGTTCCCACTCTTGCGGTATATAAGCTAAATCAGCGTCTTGAGATACAGCAGGAATAAGATAATCGCACTCCAGCTCAAAATCTTCACCTTCAATTTTGACAAGTTGTGCTCGTCCTCCATTTGGATCTGGAACAAGTTCGAATCTATTAACTTTGAGTTTTGTAATCTTGTTGTCTTCATCATAAATCTCCTCTATTGCTGAATGAAAGATAAATTCTACACCCTCTTCTACTGCTTCGTGATACTCTTCATAACTTGTATTTCGTATGATTGTCTTTTCATCTCTACGATAAAGCATGATTACTTTTTTAGCACCTGCTCTGATAGAACATCGCACAACGTCCATAGAAGTAAAACCTCCACCAACACATACGATAGTTTTTCCACTCAAATCCACATCTTCTGCTAAATTCCATTTTACGCTTAGGTTAATTTGATCAAGGAACTGTATCGCTGGCCAATAACCCTCATGATCTGGATTTTCATTTTTGGCTCTTACTTTTTTACTTATCCTTGTACCAGATGCTAAAAGTATTGCATCATATTCATTTTCAAACTTACGAAGCATATCTGCCGTTACTTTGGTATTTGTGATAAAATTAACACCTTCTAATGCACCAATCGCTTCAATATCTTTGTAATATTTGTCGTATGGCATACGATACTCAGGAACTCCAACAGCTACCTCACCACCAAGAACAGGTAACTCATCAAAAACATCACATGCGATACCTTCAAGTCCTAAATAATATGCACCAGTTAATCCTGCAGGTCCAGCACCTACAATAGCAACTTTTTTACCGTTTAGTGGTTTTTGTTCAGTTGGATATAAAAAATTTAATCCATGATCTGTTTCAAAATCCGCACCTACTCTTTTAAGCTCCATAATAGAAATAGGTTCATCTAAATTTGCACGTCTACACTCATCTTCACAAGGATGAGGACAAACACGTCCACAAGTATGTGCCAATGGCATAGTCTGTTTTGTAGCTTGTAAACTTTCTGCAAACTGTAAATCACGTACACCCTCAATATATGCAGGAATATCCACATGATCTGGACAGGCATCCATACAAGGTGCAGTAATTTTAGCTATATAATTAATATCTTCATTGTCATAATCTGGAGATTTTTTTTGATTTGTGATAAGGTCATTCACATCATCAGAAAAATATTCTAAAATATCTAGTAAAGGTTTAGGAACTGTACGCCCTATTTCACATTTACTAGTTTTCATCATGGTTTCAGAAATCTCTTTTAAATGTTCAACATCTTGTATCTTTCCTTCACCTCTTGCAATCTTATCAAATGTATCATAGAGGATTCTACCTCCCCATCTTCCAGGAGCACATCGTCCACAAGCTTCTGAATATATCTGATATTGAGCGGCATATTCTGTACCAGCTTTGATTACATCAACGCCAGTATCAAATACTACAAGACCATTCCAACCTATAAATATTTTAGAATTTTTATCTCCTTCATAATTGGCAGGTACTTTAAAAGATGATTGTGTCCATTCATCTTTATTGGCGATATTTCTATTGTCTATAAATTCGCCTTGCCAAGTTGAAAAGAGAACTTTACTCAAGATGCTTTCCTTTTTACGACCAATGTCCAATCGACTTCATTAAACTTGATGGAATTTAAGATTTCATGACCTTGTTCTTTCATAACTTCCATACTCTTAGTCACAGGAGAAAAATCTCCCACTTCATACATAAAAATAATAACTTCACCTGGTTTTGCTTCTTTATCCATAACTTCAACCATGCGATCAAAAAGCTTTTGTTCTTTATATTTTCTTAAATCATATCTTTCCATAAGTTTCCCCTCTTCCCTATCTATCGATCTCACCAAATACGATGTTTAAGTTACCGATAATGGTTACGACATCTGCTAAATAATGTCCTGGTAACATATGCTGCAATAAACTTGTATGCCAAAAACTAGGTGCTCTTACCTTGAGTCTATAAGGATAAGGATCACCTTCTGAACGGATAAAAAATCCTAATTCACCTTTTGGTGATTCTGTTGGAACATAAACTTCTCCAACTGGTGGTCTCATACCTTGTGTTACCAACACAAAATGTTGCATCAATGCATAGTTTTCAGTCATAACACGCTCTTTTGGAGCTGAAATGTATTGTGGAACATCTGCCATCAAATCTGGTTCTGTATCCTTGTATAAATCAATACATTGTTTTATAATTTTGAGTGATTCACGCATCTCTGCCATATATAATTTATATCTGCCATAACTATCATTGCTATCTGCAACTGGTACTTTAAAATCTAACTCATCATATATTTCATATGGCTCTTCTTTACGAATATCATACGCTATACCACTACCTCTGAGTGTAGGACCTGAACACCCCCAGTCTAGTGCATCTTCTGGAGTTAGAGTACCTACCTCTTCAAGACGCATTTTCCAAATACGGTTTTGATCTAAAAGACCTTCATAATCAGCAATATTATCAGGCATATTACGTATAAATTCAGATAAATTTGACAACCACCCATCTGGTAAATCCAAAGGAACTCCACCAATTCTAACAGCAGAGTGTGTCAATCTGGCACCACAATAATCTTCCATTAAATCCATTGCAAATTCTCTTTCTCTAAAACAATAGAGAAAAACACTCATTGCACCTACATCAAGAGCATGTGTTGCAAGCCAAAATAGATGAGAAATGATTCTGTTTAACTCAAGCAACATAGTACGTATTACTTTAGCACGTCTTGGTACATCTTTTTCAATACCGAGTAATCTTTCAACTGCAAGTGCAAAACCATAATTGTTTGATGTTGCTGCAATATAATCCATTCTATCTGTTGTAGGTAAATATTCATTATAGATCATATTTTCAGCCATCTTCTCCATACCTCTATGAAGATATCCAATATCTGGAACAGCCTTAGCTACTTGTTCACCGTCAAGTTCAAGTATCAAACGTAACTGTCCATGAGCTGATGGATGTTGAGGACCGAAGTTTACGATCATTCGATTGTCTTCTTTTTCAAAAACCAAGTTTTCATAAAAAGGTTGTAATCTATTTGGTGTCTGCATGGCTTTACTTTCTTTCTTTCAATGTTTTTTGATTTTCTTTGGTAAACCTTGTGATTAAAGGAACACCACCCTCTTCCTGGAACTCATCATAAGCATGATCTGGTTTGCTAACTGGTTTTTCACCATATCCTACTTCATGCCCGATTCTCGCAAAGTTTTTAGTATCTTTTGGATCAATGCGTTTTGTATCTCTATTTTCAGGACCAACAACATCTCTATACTCTTTACCAAAAATTTTATCTATCTCATACCATTGTCCTGCTTCATCACCTACAAGAGGATATGTTTTTAGTAATGGATGACCTTCCCAGTCTTCTGGCATTAAAATTCTTTTCATGTATGGGTGATTGTTTACTTTCACACCCAACATATCAAACATTTCACGCTCAGCCCAGTCAGCACTCTTATAAACATCATATAATGATTCTATAGCGTGTTCTTCTTTGAGTCTGCATTTTACACGCATTCTCTTTCTCTTTTTCATAGCAAGTAACTGATAAAAAATTTCATATTCACCATCTTTAGCAAGATAGTCCATTGCACTCATCTCACTTAAAAATGTATATCCACATTTATCTCTTAAATGTGTCATTACTTCTTTATTATCTTTTGGATCTATAATAACTACTAGTTGACCAATCTCAATATAAGCATCTTTGATATCAAATTTTGCACTTAAACTTTTATAGTCTGCTGCAAATATTTCATCACTATCAACTGCTGCTTTTGGAGTCTGTGGTACTTGATAAAATCTATCTGTATGATAAGATTTTGCCTGAGCGTTTGTTTTGTCAGTATATCTTCTCATTACACCAACCTTTTTGGTTTAAGTTTTTGAAACGCACTTTCACGTCTGATCTTTTTTTGTAACATCATCACGGCATATTGCAGTGTCTCTGGTCTTGGTGCACAACCAGGCAGATAGATATCTACAGGAATAACTCTATCACATCCTTGAACTGTTGCATAAGTATTAAACATACCACCAGTGTTTGCACAACTTCCCATACTGATAACCCATTTTGGTTCAGCCATCTGATCGTATAGTCTTCTGATAAATTCAGCATGCTTTTTAGTTAATGTTCCAGCAACTACCATCACATCAGCTTGTCTAGGACTTGCTCTAAAAATTGTACCAAATCTATCAAAGTCATAACGACTTGCACCAGAAGCCATCATCTCAATAGCACAACACGCCAATCCGTATGTCAATGCCCATAGAGAGTTACTTCTACCCCACTGTACCAATTTATCTACCGTTGTCAAAGCAACAGGAAGACCACCTTCTTGAAGATAATTTACTTTATGTTGTGCCATTCAAGTGCTCCTTTTTTCCATGCATATATAAAACCAATTGCCAATAGGACAATAAATATAATCATCTCAGCAAATCCAAATAAGCCAAGTACCTTAAAATCAATCGCCCATGGAAACATAAAAACAATTTCCACATCAAATAAAATAAATAAAAGGGCAAAAAGATAAAACTGTGCAGATATCTTATTTGGTTGTTTAGTCACTTCCGGTCCACATTCGTAGATAGTCAGTTTTAACTTCTCATTGTCGAGACGAGCTAGCTTTCTACTAGCCAATCTAGCAAGAACAGTTGTAGCGATAAACGCACCAAAAGTCAGTACAAAGAAAATAAATGCACCGAAGTACGGATGCATTGTGTCCATATGGCTCATATTCGATCCTTAAAGATTAGTAAATATTACATTATGTAATAATATTTTGCAATTGTAAATTTTACAATATTAACTTTAAAATGAAAGCACGATAGTAATTTTGAGCAAATAAGTGAACTGTTTTGTAACAAATTGCTACATATTTTTAAGTAAATCTCCTGCTTTCCTTTTCAATAGTTAAAGAAAAGATAGAAGAAATAAAATATCATATTTATAGTGTGTACTTATGAAACAAATCCCATTGTTTTTGCTTCGCCAAAAGCACTGCCAAGTTCGCGTTTTATAGCCTTTTCAAACTCAGCTAAAGTAAATAGAGGTTCATCTTTAACAGCCACCGATAATGCACAGTTTTTGATAATCACTTCTATCTGACCACCACTAAGTTCATACTTAGCTAAACGCTCTAAGTCAAAGTTTTCTTCATAATCTGCGTTATTTGGTAACATTTTTGCCCATAAAATTTTACGCTGCTGGAGATTAGGTTTATCAAACTCTATTTTATAATTAAATCTTCTGGAAAAAGCAGGATCAATTGTTTCTAAAAGATTCGTTGTTGCGATTAAAATACCATCAAATTTTTCAATCTGCTCTAAAAAAATATTTTGCATTTGATTGTGCATTTTATCTGCTCCACCACCAGCACCAGTTGTACGTGAACTTAAAAACTGATCTGCTTCATTTAGTAGTAAAATTGGATCTGTTTTTGTTTTTTGTGTCAATTCTTTATATGTATCAAAAATTTTACGTACATTTTTTTCACTCTCTCCTACATACATAGAAAGAATTTTGGAACAATCAAAACTTAATACTTTTCTTTTTAGAGATTTGGCAAGAGATAGTGCAGTCATAGTTTTACCTGTTCCTGGAGGACCATAAAATATCAACCTTGCATCCAAGCCTCTTTTTTTATCTTGAATCCCCCATTTCTTAAGACGTTTTATCACCTCTTTATCCATATGTTTTAAGATATTGTCAAGTAATTCTTTAGTTTTTGGATTAAGTACTACATCACCGATATCAGTTTTAGGTGCAATCAATTCAAAAATATCTTGTTCTTTGACTAAAGAATCTATTTTTATACGTTTTTTCTTTTGTACTTTTTTATGAGGATGTATAATCTTATGTAAATAAACTTCATTTATAAAAAAACTTCGTGTTACCCCACCAAAAGCGGTCAACATCTCATCATAATCAATAATCTCTTCATCAATAAGTGTTGAGTTTTCTTCCAATAAAGAACGATTTTTGATCTTATCATAATCATTTTCACTGATAAGGTTTATCAAAGTATTCATCTCTCGTAAACTCTCTAACTCACCAGAATACTCTTCTTTAAGTAAAGCCAAAAATATAATTTGCTCTTTATCATTTAGATTAAATTCTTGAAACATTTTCTCCGCAGCCAATTGCTGTTTGGTTACAGATATTCTATCTTTGATTCTATTTTCTAACTGCTGCAAACGTTTTTCCAAACGATCTATACTAAGTGATTTATTAGCATAATTATGTCGAATAGTGCTTATTTTTTGATAAGCTTCTACACGTTGAAACTGATCTCTTAAATACTCTAAATGATCATTATACGGTGTCGATTTTGGTAATTCAACCTCTAATGTACCCTCTTCTAATAGCTTTTCAAAACTTTTACTAAGTGCAACAGAAGAGTTGATAAGTTCAAGATTTGAAACATCACCGACTTTAATCTGTGCAAAACTACTTTGCACAATCCATCCTAAATCAAGAAGGTTTTTCACTAAAGGAAGCTTTTGAATATATTCATAATTATCAACTTTAAAAAGTTCATCTAAAATTAAAAATACTGAATTTTCTTCATTACCTTTTATATGACGAGATGTAATATGCCGTAAAATTTCCGCTTCTTCTTTAGAGCATTTAAGCTGATTATATATTTTAGCTTTTGTGATATCTTTTGATTCTAAAAAGTTTATTAAATATTGCAAATAATATCCTATATTAATAATATTAATTTAATTCTAAAATATTATAACATGATTTTTTATGAACCTTCATATAGAAGTAAATAAGTATTAAATAAAAAAAGAGGAGCAATGCCATTAAGTTAAGGACTTTATACTTGAAAATGGTGACTTTAGTTCCATCTAACTAAGGTCTAGCTAAAGCAAAACTTCATAAAAAACTTCTTAACTTAATAGCATTGGGTTGAAATTTATTATGGATGAAGCATTATTTTAATACTTTTGCTTCACCCTTGTTAAAAATTTAGAAAATATATTTCATCGCCATACCAGCGATATCATCTACTACACTTCCATCATGATCAAAATCTAACATACCCATCAATCCACCTGAGCTAGGATTACTAGGTTGCATATTGACAGGAACATCATCACTTGCCAAACCTTTACTCAAAGATCCTATCACTAAAGGAGCGAGCATTGGAAGCAATGATTTGATAATTGAAACATCAAAACCTGTTTTTTTAGAAACTTGTGAAGCAACTTCTCTACTTCCCTCTTTAGAACCTGTGATATAACTAAGTATATCATTACCATACTCTTGCATTTTAGGATTTTGTATATGCTCTTCTGGTTTTTCAATCATGTTGGCGTATTTACTATCTTTTAACAAATCTTCCAATCCAGATGAATCAACTTTTGGACTCTCTACACGACCTTTTACTTGTCCAAACATAGCACTTCCAACAGATTTTATCAAATCCTCAGCTTGTTCAGGATTGACACCTGCTTGTTTTGCTACTTGGTTTAAAAGTGAACCTCCTCCAGCTTGCATCAAAATATCCATAAGTCCCATATATTTTTCCTTTCTAAAATAATTTCTTTGATTATACAAAAAAATGATATAATATTTAAATGTATCATTACTTATTATCTATTATTTTTATCTTTTCTATTATATTTGTCTCTTTTTCAGGATGCAGTACAAAACAACCTATTCAAAAAGAGAATATAACAATTAAAAAACTTTTGCCCCCAAGAGTGTGCTTTAAGCCAAATAAACTAAGATTAAAAGAAGCTCTTGCAGCAAAAGAAATCCATATAGGTGCACCTATTTACCTGCGTATTTTTAAACATGAAAAGATTTTAGAACTGTGGGCTAAAAAAGAGAAAAAGTATATATTAGTAAAGAGCTATCCTATATGTACATTTTCAGGAAAACTAGGTCCAAAACAAAAATCAGGTGATAAGCAGAGTCCAGAGGGTGTTTATGCTATCACAAAAAAAAGTCTAAATCCAAACAGTCACTATCATCTAGCTATAAATATACAATACCCAAATAGATACGACAGAAACTTCCATAGAACAGGAAATTTAATCATGATTCATGGCAAATGTTCTTCAAGTGGATGCTTTGCTATGGGTGATGAGCAAATAGAAGAGATATATAAAATGGCTAGTGCTTCTTTAAAAACAAAACCATTCTTTTATGTAGCTATCTACCCTTTCAAAATGGAAGATGAAAAGCTGTTAAAATATAAAGATAATTACTGGTATCCGTTTTGGCTTAACCTCAAAACAGGATATGATATGTTTGAACAAACTCATGTACCACCTTTTACAGGTGTTAAAGGTGATAAATATGTATTTCAAAAGCGTGGTAGAAATTTAACACAAAATTAACACTTTATCTTTATAATTAAACCAAAGATACTTTTATAACAAAGTACATACCTACTACAAACCTCCTTTGTATTTATAAAGTATCTTTTATATAAAAAGGAGATATATTTTTGCTAAAGATTTTTATATTTATTTACTTATGTGCTTTTTCACTAAACGCATCATCTACAATGTTATTAGAGAAAAAAGGTGCTAAAATTGCTTCTGTTATGTGTGATAAAGAAAAATTACACGCTATAAACTTTACAACGATTGAAGATGCACAAAAAAAAATAATTACGCAAAATCTTTGTTCTAACCTAACGAAAAAACAACTCCTTGCAGTTGCTACATTTCTTAGTAACAAACAAACAAAAACTAAAGCTCCTCAAAAAATCACTGTACCAAAAGATGCAAAATGTCCAATATGTGGAATGTTTGTAGCAAAATTTCCTAAATGGGTTGCTACTTTAAAAACTTCCAAAAACAAAACACTCTATTTTGATGGTGTTAAAGACATGATGAAATATTATTTTAATCACCCAAAAGAGAAATTTAGTGATATTTTTGTTCATGACTTTTATACACTAACACCTATAAGTGCCAAAGAAGCTTTTTTTGTTATTGGTTCAAATGTTTATGGACCTATGGGTGAAGAATTGATTCCTTTTTCAAAAGAAGAAGATGCAAAAACTTTTTTTCAGGAGCATAAAGGCAAAAAGATTATAAAATTTGATGAAATTTTAGAAGATTATCTCTACTAGGAGAAGGCAACGAAACCGACAATACTATTTCTCAGTCTGTTTGGTATTTTGACATTACTATTTATTGCTATTATTATTGATAGTAGCTACAAAAAAGATCAAAATAAATTAAACAACATACAGACAATCAGTGCTATAACTACCCTACCCCCTCCTGCATTAAGTGCTAACTTTTTAGAAAATCGTATTCGTGCATATAAAGATTATCATGTATACATATATCCTAAAATGCAACCAATAGATTATTTAGGATTTGTATATGCAAAATAGTTTTTTCAATTTTCTTTTTTTATTACTTTATAAACATCATAGTAAACATATCGCTGTTTTTATTGTATCTACATTACTTGTAGGATTATTGGCATCTTTTATGTTTTTATCATCTTCTATCAAACACGATGCACTAATATCTTTAAAAGAACAACCAGATTTTACAATCCAAAAAATACGTGGAGGAAGAAGTGTAGATATACCTATCTCTTTAGTTGATAAATTTAGTGATATCAAAGGTGTAAGCTATGTAGCACCAAGAGTATTTGGCAGATACTATTTACCAGATAGAAAGCACTATTTTACAATTGTCGGAGTAGATTTTTTTGATGAGCAGTTAGTAACCTGGATCAACAAATTAACTAAAAATATAGACATCAAAACATTTTTATCCAAAAATCAGATGATAATAGGAAATGGTGTCAAAAACTATCTAAAAAATCACTATTATGACTCTTATTTTAATTTTCTTACACCTACAGGTAAAGAGAAAAAAGTTTATATCTTTGACACATTACAAAAAGATACAAACCTAATTGCAAATGATATTGTTTTGGTAGATATAAACTTAGCAAGAGAGATTTTAGGAATCCAAGAGGATAAAGCAACTGACATCATCCTAAATATCCCCAATCCAAGCGAACGTACAAATATAAAACAGAAACTTCTTTTGATAAATTACGATACTAGAATCATCACTAAAGATATGCTTGAAAAAGAATATGAAAATCTATTTAATTATAAAGGCGGTATATTTTTACTGTTATTTACAATTACATTGATTACTTTTATGCTGATTTTATTTCAACGCTATTCCATGATTAACAATAGCGACAAAAAAGAGATTGCTATCTTAAGAGCGATTGGATGGAGTATCAAAGATGTTATAAAACTAAAAATTTTAGAGACTTTAAGTATCGCGATACTTGCTTTTTTATTGGGTATTGTTTTAGCATATTTATTTGTTTTTTATGCAAATGCACCATTATTTAGAGATATTTTTATCGGATTTGGTAATCTTCAAAACAGTACAACATTTACACCTGTCATTGACTTTGGAATGTTAAGCTCTATGTTTTTATTTTTTATTATTCCTTTTATTGCTTCGGTTCTTATACCAGTTTGGAAAATCTCCATCACAGATGCAAATGAGGCTCTAAAATGATACAAATTAAAAATCTAAATAAAATATTTCATACCAATAATCAAAACCAGTTTCATGCACTTAAAGATATCACTTTTAATGTAGCCAAAAATGAGTTTGTATTACTTTCGGGTGTAAGTGGAAGTGGAAAATCAACCCTACTTGCTATCATAGCTTCTCTTCTTAAACCAACTAGTGGTGAAATAATCGTAAACCATAAACAAATAGCAAAACTTCCTGATCTTCATGCTAGTGCATATAGAAATCATGATATTGGTTTTATTTTTCAATCTTTTAATCTATTTGATACACTAAGTGTAGAAGAAAATGTAGCTATACCTCTAATACCAACAGGATTGAAACAAAAAGAGATTGACAAAAAAGTCACCAAAGCTTTAAAATTAGCAAATATCACACATAAAGCAACAACAATAGCAAAAAATCTTTCAGGTGGTGAAAAACAACGTTGTGCCATAGCAAGAGCACTTGTAAATGATCCTCAAATCATCCTTTGTGATGAACCAACAGCAAACTTAGACAAAGAAAATGCACTAAAATTTATCGAAGTTATCAAAACATTAAAACAAAAAGGTTTTACAATCCTTATAGCAACACACGATAGTATATTTGAAAACTTACATGAAGTTGATCGTATTATCCATATAAATGATGGGAAGATTCTCTAACTATGGATATATTTTTATCAAATCAAGTATTGATTTTTCTTTTTAGTGAAAGTATTTTATATCTTTTATCATTTATCGCATTTTTAGGAGCATTTAGTATATTAAGAAAGTGGGATTTTTCAGCACATACAACAGCACAGTATAATCTTGAAAAAAAAGCATTTTTAATCGTAACGATTATCTTTTTTACATTGATTTTAAAAATCATACTCTTGCCATATTTTGCATATACTATTGATAAATTAGCACTTCTTATCCCTGGTGCTATGTGTGGTGCTGGTGTCATCTCTGCCAATATCTATGGAAATCCTCTTCTGGCATTAAAAATAATCATTCTTTTTTGTGTCGGTATATGGCTTATTATCAACCATTTAGACCAAAAAGCTATAAATTATCCATATTTTAAAATAAAATTTTGGTTTTATCTGTTTATCTTTACATTATTGAGTATCGAATATGGACTTGATATTGCTTATTTCTCAAATATTTCTACAAAAGATGTTGTACAGTGTTGTTCTGTGATTTTTGGAATCTCTGGTTCAAATACTATCGCTTTCAATCTAACTGTTACGATGTTACTTGTCATATTTTATGTTTTATATTCTTTAACTATTTTACTCTCTATTCAAAAAAATAGTCTTTTGTTATTTGTCGTATCATTGCTTTTTTTCTATATAGGGTATCAAAGTGTTGTTCACTTTTTTGGTACTTATATCTATCAATTACCAACACACAAATGTCCTTTTTGTATGTTGCAAAAAGAGTATTATTATGTAGGATATTTTGTATGGTCTTCTTTATTTATAGGTGTTTTTTTTGGTATTTCAAATTTTTTACTAAAATTACTTATCCATCATGAAGAACCAACACTGTATCGTTATACGATAATCTTTAACACAATTTTTGTCATACTATGCAGTAGTTATGTATTTGTGTACTATATCAAAAATGGAGTTTGGCTATGAAAAAACTTTTACCTGTTTTAACAGTTATTTTGCTTATTTGTGTTGTTGTTATCTTGTTTGTATCATTATCTAAAAAACAAAACATGATTACCATTCAAAAAGGAAATTTCCAAAAACAACCTCTTCCCATCAAAACTGGTCATGTAAATGACACCCAATGCAAAATGATAATCACAGATACTACCCATGCCTGTGAAGTTATCGCCCCAAATGGAAATACATGGTTTTTTGATGACCCAGGGTGCATGATATTGTGGTTAAAAGATAAAACTTTTAACGACAAAGCTGTCATGTGGGTAAAAACAGTAGATACAAAAAAATGGATAGCTGCAAAAAAAGCCTGGTATAACCAAACAGATAAAACTCCTATGCACTATGGATTTGGAGCACGCGAGATTTATAAAAAAGGATATATAAATTATGAACAAATGCGGCTAAAAATGCTTCGTGGTGAAAACCTCACAAATCCAAGAATACGTAAAAAATTATTAGGATATTAGATGGATTCCATAAATCTTATAAGTATCATGACAATCGCTTTTTTAGGTTCTTTTGGTCACTGTGTTGGTATGTGCGGAGGAATAGTTCTTGCCTATACTAGCACCAAAGTTGACGATAAATGGACAAAATTCAAACAAGCCATCGCTCATTTGAGTTATTCAGCAGGGCGTATACTTACATACACTCTTTTGGGGGTTATATTTGGATATATAGGAGGTGTAGCTACTTTCAACAATATCGCAAATGGAACACTTTGGATCATAGCAGGTGTATTGATGATTCTTGCTGGATTGTCTCTTATAGGAAAAGTCAAGTTTCTTACACTCATCGAACACTCTTTTTCCAAAAGCAAATGGTATCAGGAAAGCTTTAGAAAACTTCTCCACTCCCAATCTATAAGTAGC
>Ga0256833_1000749_pt1 | contig 24913 bp, 23 predicted proteins | sample 356284metaG_FD_190535 | JGI IMG/M metagenome (GOLD analysis project Ga0256833, IMG submission 190535) | Hydrothermal vent microbial communities from Mid Atlantic Ridge, Atlantic Ocean - 356-284 | ecosystem: Environmental > Aquatic > Marine > Hydrothermal vents | place: Atlantic Ocean: Mid... | reverse complement strand
GCGTAATCCACCGCCCGCGTTTCCCGCACCACGGTTACCTGCACCTGACCCGGATAGTCCATGTCGTGCTCGATGCGGTTTGCTATCTCGCGAGCCAGCAGCGTAGCCTTGGCGTCGTTTATTTTTCCTGGTTTGACGAGTACGCGCACCTCGCGCCCCGCCTGTACGGCGAAGGCCTGATCCACGCCGGGGAAGCTGGTGGCTATCTGCTCCAGCTGCTCCAGCCGCTTGATGTAGTCCTCCATGCTCTCGCGGCGGGCGCCGGGGCGGGCGGCGCTGATGGCGTCGGCGGCGGCGGCTATTACCGCATAGGTGCTCTCGGCGTTTTCGGGATCGTGGTGGTGGGCGATGGCGTCGAGCACCTCGGGCGGCTCGCCAAAGCGCTTGGCCAGGGCGATGCCGATGTCTATGTGGGTTCCTTCTATCTCGCGGTCAACGCTCTTGCCGATGTCGTGCATCAGGCCGGCGCGCCGCGCCAGATTGGTGTCGAGGCCCAGCTCGGCGGCGAGAATGCCGGATAGGTTGGCGACCTGGATGGAGTGCTTGAGAACGTTCTGGCCGTAGCTGCTGCGGAAGTGCAAGCGGCCCAGTAGCTGCACCAGCCCTGGTTTGAGGCCGACCACGCCGGCCTCGAGCGCCGCCTCCTCGCCGCGCTCGTAGAGGTAGTGCTTCATCTCCTCCTTGGCCTTCTCCACCACCTCTTCGATGCGGCTGGGGTGAATGCGGCCGTCGGTGACCAGCTGCTCCAGCGCCATCTTGGCGATCTCGCGCCGCACCGGGTTGAAGGAGCTGAGGATCACCGCCTCGGGGGTGTCGTCTATTATCAGATCAACCCCGGTCAGCGACTCGAAGGTGCGGATGTTGCGCCCCTCACGGCCTATAATGCGACCCTTCATGGAGTCGGAGGGTATGGGAACCACGCTCACCGCCAGCTGCGCCGCGGTTTCCGAAGCCTGGCGCTGCACCGCCTGGGCTATCAGGTGAGCGGCTTGCTTTTTGGCGTCCAGACGGGCGCGCTCCAGCGCCGCCTTGACGTGGATGGCCTTTTCTTCTTCCAGCTCTTCATCGAGGCGGGACAGTAGCTGCTGGCGGGCTTCTTCACGGCTCAGGCCCGCCACCTCTTCCAGCTTCAGGTCTATTTCGCGGCCTCGCCTTTCCAGTTCCTCGGCCAGCTGGCCCAGGCGTCTCTCTTCGGCTACCAGCTTTTTCTCTTGCTCGTCCAGGCGCGCGGCGCGGGCGTCCAGCTGTTCGCCGCGCCGCGACAGCCGTTCGTCTTGTCGCTTTAACTCTTCGCGCTCGCGACGGATGGCCTCCAGGTCGCGCTCGATGCGTTCGCGCTCGCGCGCCAGGTCGGCCTCGAGGCGCTGGCGCTCCTCGGCCAGACGCTCTTTCATCTCCGCTTCCAGCTTGCGGCGCTGCCTTTCGGCTTCGGCCTCCGCCCGCTCGCGTATCTGCCGGGCCTCGGCGCGGGCGGCGTCCAGCTCTTTGCTGGCCTGCGCGCCGAGGCGGGCGCTTTCTTCCCGCGCCGCCTGTCGTAACGCCTCGGCTTCGCGCTGCGTCTCTTCTACTATGCGGCGGCGTTCTTCTTCCAGGCGGCGGCGCTCTTCCTCGGCGGTCCGCCTCAGTTTTTCTATTTCCTCGACGATGCCGCCGCCGTCCCCTGTTGCCCCGCGCCTGCCGAAGAGCAACGCGGCGCCTCCAGCCAAGAGGGCAGCTAGGACGGCTATAATGGTGGTTTCCATGGCTGCCTCCTCAGGCTTCTGTTACGGATTCTTCGCCGAGAACCTTATCCATTATCTTCTGGCGGATCTCGTCTATCATTTCCGGGTTGCCGCGCAGGTAGTCGGCGGCCTTTTCTTTGCCTTGGCCCAGGCGAATATCACCGTAAGAGAACCAAGAACCGGACTTTTTGACGACGTCTTGGTTTACCGCTACCGTCACCAAATCGGCAACCGGGTCTATGCCGCGGCCAAAGTAGAGCTCCAGCTCGGCCTCGCGGAAGGGCGGCGCCAGCTTGTTTTTGGTCACCTTGACGCGGACGACGTTGGCTATCGGCTGGTCGCCCTTCTTGATGGGCTGGCCGCGACGGCGCACGTCGAGGCGCACCGAGCTGTAAAACTTGAGGGCGCGCCCTCCGGTTGTCACCTCGGGGTTGCCGTACATTACCCCCACCTTTTCGCGAATCTGATTGATGAAAATGGCGGCGGTATTGCTCTTGGAGAGCACCCCGGTCAGCTTGCGCAGCGCCTGACTCATCAGGCGCGCCTGCAGACCGACGTGGGAATCGCCCATCTCTCCCTCGATCTCGGCGCGCGGCACCAGCGCCGCTACCGAGTCGACGACTATCACGTCCACCGCCCCCGAGCGCACCAGCAGCTCTACAATTTCCAGCGCCTGCTCGCCGGTGTCGGGCTGGCTGAGCAGCAGGTCGTCTACGTTGACCCCCAGCTGGCGGGCGTAGGTCGGGTCCAGTGCGTGCTCGGCGTCCACGAAAGCCGCCACGCCCCCGGCCTTCTGGGCCTGGGCCACGATGTGCAGAGCCAGGGTGGTCTTGCCGCCCGACTCGGGGCCGTATATCTCGGTCACGCGGCCGCGGGGGATACCGCCTATTCCCAAGGCCAGATCGAGCGCCAGGCTGCCGCTGGAGATGACGTCCACCTTTTGATGGGGGCGGTCTCCGAGGCGCATTATCGCGCCGGCGCCGAACCTTTTCTCTATCTGCTTGAGAGTGCTTTGTAAGGCTTTCTGCCGATCATTTTGTTCCACCAGATTCACGCTCCTTTAGGGAAAAATGCTCCACAATTTCGTAGACGGGGCCGCGGGGCGTGAGGGTGCTCTCGACCAGCGAAAACCCGTCTACCGGAAAGCTGAGGTCAAAAACTCGGGGCCCTACCCGCGGCGCCGGGCCTTTGCGGCGCGCCAGGGTGATGTGGGCCCTAAAGTCGTGGTCGTCGTCTAATAGCTCGGCCAGCTCCCCGCGCAGCGCCGTGGCCAAGGGCTCGAGCCCCTCTCCCTCGACGCGAGCGAACCAAACCCGGGGCCGCCCGGTAGCGGGAAAATAGCCGGTCCCTTTCACCCTGGCGTCAAAAGGGGATACCGCAGCCGCGGCCTTCTTGCCGGCGCGCTTTAGGCCGGGCAGCGCTCCCGCGGCGACGTCGCCGAGAAAGGCGAGCGTCAGGTGCAGTTGTTTTTCCTGGACGGGTTTCCAGTTACCGCGCAACACGCTCTGCGCAGCGGCCAATTCCTGCTGCACGAGGCTGGGGGGAAACACGCCGAAGAAAAGCCTCACGAGTATAGCCTCCAAAACCAGGCGAGAGCCGCGTAAGCAGCGCGCTGGCGCACCGCTTCGCGCCCCAAAGGGGGAATACGGTACAGCCGCGCCCGGGCTCCGTCTGGGCCCGCCGCTGCGACGTACACGGTGCCCACTGCATGGCCTTCCAACTCATCTGGGCCGGCCACGCCGGTAGTGGCCAGGCCGTAGCTGGTTCCTAACGCTTCACGGACTGCTGCGGCCATGGCCGCGGCGGTCTCGCTGGAAACGGCCCCGTGGGCCGCGAGGATGTCTTCGGGCACGCCGAAACGGGCCTTAGCGCCCATAGAGTAGGATACCACGCCGCCGTTGAAGGCTTTGCTGGCGCCGGGCACGGCGGTGAGCAACGCCGCCAGACTGCCGCCGCTCAGCGACTCCATGGTGGCGATGGTGGCGTTTTTCTCTTGCAGTATCCCTAGAACTCTAGCCGGCAGGGTTTCCTCGTCTCGCCCCCAAACGTAGTCGTCCAAACGCTGAGCCGCCAGGTTCAGCCAGCCGTCTACCGCCGCCCTGTCGCCCTCGGCGCTGAGGTAGACGCCGTCGTGATGGGCATAGACGCCGCTGGTCACGCCCACATCCCAGATGTCGCCGATCCGCGCCATTATTTGCGATTCGCCCAAACCGAAGGTCTTGAGGACGCGGCGCACGCGTTCGCTCCGCGACAGATCGAGCTTGGGCAACAGCTCGGCCCACATTGGTTTCCACTCCGCAGGCGGGCCGGGCAGCGCCACCAGGTCGCGCCCTCCTGAGCGCAGCCGCCAGCCCGGGGCGGTGCCGCGCGGGTTGGGCAGCCACTCGGCCTCTCTAGGTTTGAGCGCCTGCTTGTGATTTATAGCCGTCATTTCGCGGCCCATACTCGCGAAGCGCGCGGCGATGGTGCGCAGCATCGCGGGGTCTTCGGCCAGCTCCAGCCCCAAGCCGCGGGCCAGCGCCGCGGTGGTGACGTCGTCGGGGGTGGGGCCGAGGCCGCCCAAGAAAACTAGCAGGCGTGCGCCCCGCCACAGCTCGCGCGCCGTCTGAGCAAGACGCTCTACGTCGTCTGCAACGCGCCAGGTGCGCCATACTTCTATCTCGTAAGGGCGCAGGCTGAGGGCTACTTCGGCGGTGTTGGTGTCGAGCGTCTCGCCGCGAATTAGCTCGCTGCCGACGCCGACGATCTCGGCGGTTTCCATCGTCGTTCGGGGGCGGCGCCCCTTCCCAGTCTAACGCCCCGGTTTGATGGCCAAAGGTGCGGAAGTCTCGGGAAGGAGAATACAAGGCCCGGGCCGCAGCCTAGTCTTACATGTGGTAAGATGCAGGCATGCCGGTCACCCGCCTTTCCAGCAAGGGGCAGCTCGTGCTTCCCAAACCGGTGCGCGATGCGCTCGGACTGCAGCCCGGGGACGAGCTGTGGGTCGAGGTCGAGGACGGCTCCATCCGCATCGTGCCGCGCCGGAAGCGGCGGTTGGAAGAGGTGTTGGCGCGTCTCCCCGGCCACGAACCCAGCCGGGTCTTGGAAGACGCAGAAGCGCTGCTCGAGGCCGAACGCGAGGAGGCGCGCGAGCGGTGGCGCGGCTGATTGCCGACACGAACGTCCTCCTGCGGCTCGTCACCCGCGTTCCCGAATCCATGTTCCGGGCGGTGCGCGACCTTCTGCTGGAGCTCGAAGAAAAAGGTCGGCGAATGCACGTCCACCCGATGCACGTGGCCGAGGCGGTCTACGTGCTCGAGGGCGAGGTATACGGACTGAGCCCGGAGGAGGCGGCCCGAGAGCTCGCCACGCTGCTCACCGCCCGCGTCTTCGAACCCCTCGACGAGACTGCGCTTATGCGCTCCTTGGAGGCCTACCCCGGTATGGGGCTGGACTTCCCCGACGTCTTTTTGCTGGCCTGGGCCGAGGAAACGGGTGCGCGGGTGGTGAGTTTCGACAGGAAGCTATCCCGCGTTGGCGAGGACGTTATCGTTCCGGGTGAGTGATCGCAAGGTGCTGATTAGCCGTTCGTAAAAGCCTGCTTCACTTTGTCGTCTAGATCGACCAGGGCGTACAAAACCGAGAGGCCGTGGCGTAGCAGTTCTCTATCGCGCCGCCCGCCCGGCTCGGGAAACAACGGGTCCTTGCCCCCGTGGAAAAGATTGTTGCGGATGTCTTTCAGAGCCTGGGTTGCGCGACCCAGAGATGTTGGCCCAAGCGGGTCGTCGCTGCGCTCATTCCAATCGAGTTCGCCGTTTTCGACCCGTTGGATTTTGGGCGGATGCTCTGAGAAGTACTTGACAGCCTCCTTCAGGAGCTTTCGTTTAGGCACCCGCTCTTTAAACCGATCGGCACGACCGCCCTTCTCGACAAAACCGCTCCAATCGGGGCGGACCCGACCTTGCCCTATGAAGTACCCAGCCTTTTTCAGGGCGTACTCAAAACGGGCAAAGACCACGAAGAACTCAAGGAGTAATTGGACACCTTCGCATGAGGACTTCTCCAGGTACCGCCTGTACCACCGTCGCGCCATCGCGACCCGCACCGCCTCAGCTCATCTCCTCCAGCCACGCCACCACCGCCTCGGCGGCGGCCAGGTTGGTGGCCAGGGGCACGTCGTGCACGTCGCAGATGCGCATAAGCGCGCTGACGTCGGGCTCGTGGGGCTGGGCGGTGAGGGGGTCGCGGAAAAAGATGACGGCCACGATGCGGTCCTCGGCTATGCGGGCGCCGATCTGCAGGTCGCCGCCCAGGGGTCCGGACTGCACCCTCTCCACCTCCAGGTTGGCTTTTTGTTCGAGCATCTTTCCGGTAGTCCCCGTGGCTATTATCGGGAAACGAGCGATGAGTTCGCGATGGTCCTTGGCGAAGGCGATCAGGTCGGCCTTTTTCTTGTCATGGGCAATGAGCGCCAGCGCTTTTTTCATATCCCCAGCTTACATTCATTCGCTTTGTCTATACTGAGCCCGTGAATAGGGATTTGAACATCAACTTTTTTGAGGAGCTTTTGCAGGCCGTGGGTCCCAGCGGCTTCGAGGACGAGGCGGTGCGCGTCTGGCTGCGTGAGGCGGAGACGTTCGCCGACAAGACCTGGCGAGACGTACACGGCAACGGTTACGCGCTGATACGCCCCGGCGGCAAGCCGCGCATAATGCTGGCGGGGCACATAGACGAGATTGGGCTGATCGTTACTCATATAGACGACGACGGCTTTCTCTACTTAGAGGCCTTGGGGGGTTGGGACCCGCAGGTCTTGGTGGGCCAGCGCCTGCGTTTGCTGGGCAAAAAAGGGCACGTTCTGGGAGCGGTGGGGCGCAAGCCAATCCACGCGCTGGAGGCCTCGGAGCGCGGTAAGGCGGTCAAGATTAAAGAGGTCTGGGTGGATATCGGCGCGTCCTCCAAGGAAGAGGCGCAGCAGGTCGTCGAGGTGGGCAGCGCCGCCGTCATAGACCAGCCCCTGCGCTACCTGCTGGGTAGGAGGGTGGTCAGTCGCGCCGTCGACGACCGCATTGGCGCCTTCATAGCGCTCGAGTCCCTACGCCTGACCCAAGAGATGGGCGGATCCGCAGAGGTCATAGCGGTGGCCACGGTTCAAGAAGAGATAGGCGCCTGGGGCGCGCGCGTAGCCGCCTTCAGCACCAAGCCGGACACGGCTTTGGTGATAGACGTTACCCACTGCAGTAAGCAGCCGGGAGTAGAAGCCAAAGAGCACGGCGAGGTGGCGCTGGGCAAAGGACCCAGCCTGGCGGTGGGCCCCTACGCCCACCCCGGCGTGCTGGCGCGCCTGCGCGAGATTGCACAGCGCGAGAAAATTCCTTACGAGTTGGAGGCGCACGGCCGCTGGTCCGGCACCGACGCCGACGAGATAGCGGTGGTGCGCGAGGGCATTCCCGCGGCCATAATCGGCATACCCAACCGCTACATGCACTCGCCCTCGGAGATGATCGACCTGGCGGACGTCGAGAACACCGTAGCGCTGATGGCCCACTACGCCGCGGACCCGCTGGAGGAGCTGGTGCGGCGGTGAGCCTGACCCTGGCCGAGGCCCAAGAGCAGGTGGACGCCTGGATCAGCCGCTTCGAGGAGGGCTACTTCCCGCCGCTCCTCATGCTGGCCCGTCTCAGCGAAGAGGTGGGCGAGGTGGCGCGGGTGCTGGCTCACGCCCACGGTAAAAAGCCCAAGCCGGGCGAGGCCGCGGGCGAGCTGGACGAAGAGCTGGGCGACCTTCTTTTCGTGCTGATAAGCATGGCCAACTCGCACGGGATTGACCTGGAGCAAGCCTTTTTAGGGGTAATGCAGAAGTATCAGGAGCGCGACGGCGACCGCTGGACCGCCAGGCAATAATGAGATTGATCCGCTCTACCCTGCTCGAGTCGCCTCACGGTTTCACCACCCGTGTGGGGGGGGTTTCGGTGGGGCCGTACGCCTCCCTCAACTTGGGCTTTAGTTCGGGCGACGAAAGCGCCGCGGTCGCTGAAAACCGCAGGCGCGTGCTGGCGCAATTCGGCGATCCGCCGCTGGCGACGCTGCGGCAGGTTCACGGCGTCACCGTTCAGCCGGTCGAGACAGCGGGAGAGTGGCGCGGCGACGGCCTGCTGAGCGCTACACCCGGCCTCTTGCTGGCGGTGCAGGTGGCGGACTGCCTGCCGCTATTGATGGAAGACCCCGCCTCAGGCGCGGTGGCGGCCTTGCACGCCGGCTGGCGCGGGGCTTTGGGCAACATTCTGGCTGCGGCGGTGGCGCTGTTCGTCGAGAAGTTCAACAGCCGCCCGCGGGACCTGCGGCTAGCGGCGGGCCCCGGCATCGCCGCAAGCTGTTACCAGGTCGACGCCGAGTTGGCGCAACGCTTCACCGACGCCGGCTGGCCCCAGGCGGTGCTGGCTGACGACCAGCCAGGCAAAGCGCGGCTAGACCTGGCCGCCGTCGTTAAGGCGCAGGCGCTGGCGCTGGGGTTGCCGCCCGAGAACCTGTGGTTTGCCGGTATTTGCAGTCACTGTCACCCCGAGCTCTACTCTTACCGTCGCGACGGCGAGGCGAGCGGGCGCCTGTGGGGTGTGATTCAGGCTGGAGGAAAAAGGTGAAGCGCTGGCTCTTGCCGCGGGAAAGGGTGGAGCGCCTTACCCAGATTACGCCTTCGTGGTTGCGGGAACGCGGGCTCGAGGGTCTGATAATAGACCTGGACAACACCCTCGTTCCTTACGGCAGTCCGCCCCCGGCGAGCGCCGAGATCGCCGAGTGGCGCGACGCCCTGGCGCGGGCGGGCATACCGGTTTGTATAGTCTCCAACGCGAAGATCGCGAGGACGCGCAACTGGGCCGAGGAACTGCTGATGCCGGGCTGGGGACTGGCGGGCAAGCCCCTGCCCTGGGGAATGAGGCGCGCCCTGCGCGCCATGGGTCTGCCGGCGGCGAAGGTCGCAGCCGCCGGCGACCAGCTTTTTACTGACGTTTTGGGGGCCAACCTGGTAGGCGCTTACTCTGTCCTGGTCGAGCCGCTCGAGCCTAAGAAGGGTCTGCCGCACACCCGCTGGGTGCGGGCCTTGGAGCAGCGCATCCTAAACTCTCAAAGGGAAGGTAACGCTCCCTGGAAACACACAACGATAATTAAGTTATTACGCTAAGGAAGACTATACTATAGGTACGGGCCAAAGGCCGGCTACTATATTTACGGGAGGGATCGAATGAGCGTTCTAACAATTGGTGATAAGCGGCTGGGCGCCGCGCTTATTGAGTTGGGATATTTGAGCGACGACGACTTGCAAAAGGCCCTGGAGCGACACCGTGAGATAGGCGGCTCGCTGGCCGAAGTAGTGGTCGATATGGGGTTGCTATCAGAGCAGCGCATGGCCCGGGTGATTGAAGAAGCCTTTGGCATACCCCTTGTCAATCTGCACGAGATGGAAATAGCGCCTGATACGCTAGCCAAACTACCCGCGGAACGCGCCAAAGAACTAGAGGCCATTCCCTTTGGTATTGAGGGCGATACGCTGCGCGTGGCTTTTACAAACCCCCTCGACACCCTGAGAATAGACGAGGCGGAAGACCTCAGCGGTATGTTCGTAGAACCTTACCAGGTGCTGCGGCCCTCCTTCGAATACGCCCTGGCCAAGAACTACCCCGAGCTGGGTTTACCGCTGCCCCCAACGCCAACGCCCGCCCCGGAGCATGATGTAAGCCTAGGCGAGTTATTGCTGAACAAAGGCCTGCTGAAAAAGGGCGACCTGGAAAAAGCGCTGGCGCGTCAGGAAAAAACCGGTGAGCTCCTGGGTCGTATCCTGATTGACGAAGGCCTGATAGAAGAAGATCAGCTCTACCAAACTTTGGCGGAGCAGGAAAAAGTCGAGTACATACGTGATACCGACGGTATCAAGCTGGAAGACGACGCCGTAAACCTCTTTTTACGTACAGATGCGCTGCGTTACCACGCCATCCCCGTGCGCAAGGAAGGCGACACGGTCAAAGTGGTGGTCTCCGACCTGCGCCACCGCCAGGAGATAGAAAACCTTACCAATACCGAGACCGAGTTCATTTTGACTACCCCTGACGAGTGGGAAAAGCTCTTCAACCGCAGCTACAGCGGCCACGGGCGCTTGGGCGAGTCCCTGGTGCAGGACGGCAAACTCGACCGCGAGAGTCTGCGGCAGGCCCTCAAGGTGCAAGAGCGCATGGGTAAGGCGCGCCCCCTGGGGGAAGTGCTGGTGGAGCTGGGGTACGTTTCGGCCGAAGAGGTTGAACAGGCCCTCAAAAAACAGCGCGCCGGCGGCGGCCGGCTAGAAGACACCCTGGTGCAGTCCGGCAAGATCAACCCCGAGATGCTGGCGCAAAGCCTGGCGATCCAGCTGGGCTACGACTACATAGACCCCAGCGAGAATCCGCCAGACCCGAGCGTGCTGCACATGGTGGGAGAAAATACCGTCCGTCGCTACACGGTTTTCCCACATCATCTCGAGGGTGACTCCTTGGTAGTGCTAATGAAAGACCCGCGTAACATCTGGGCGATAGACGACCTGCGGGTATTCACCAAACACGACATAACTCCGGCCGTAGCGGTGGAAGACCAAATCGTCAAGCTGATCGAGCGCTACTACGGTTCCAGCAGCGACCTGGACGAGCTGACCAAGGAGTTCGCCGACAAGCAAACAGCGGCCGAAGAGGTCAGCAGCGAGCTCGACGACAACGCGGTGGTGCGCTTGGTCAACACCATCATCCGCGAGGCGTACCTGCAGGACGCATCCGATATTCACATCGAACCGCGCGAGACAGAAGTTATCGTGCGCATACGCATTGACGGCTCGTTGCGCGAGTACATGCACCTGCCCAAGGGCGCCGGTCCGGCGATCGCCAGCCGTATCAAGATCATGGGCAACCTGGACATAGCCGAAAGGCGACTGCCGCAAGACGGCCGCGTACGCTTCAAAGACCGCACCATCGACCTCGACCTGCGTTTGTCAACCCTGCCTACCGTCTACGGTGAAAAGTCAGTCATGCGCCTCTTGCGAAAAGCCAGCGAGATTCCCGAGATCGAAGGTCTAGGCTTTGCTCCCGACGTCTTCGAGCGTTTTCAGGAGGTCATTAGCAAACCTTACGGCATCTTCCTGATCACCGGCCCTACCGGTTCCGGTAAGTCGTTTACCACCTTCTCCATCCTCAAACGGGTAGCTACGCCCGATAAGAACACGACAACTATCGAAGACCCTGTCGAGTACGAGATCCCCGGTATCAATCAAACCCAGGTAAACAACGTCGCCGGGCTCGACTTTGCCGCGGCGCTGCGTTCTTTCTTGCGTCAGGACCCGGACATCATCATGGTGGGCGAGATCCGCGACTCGGAAACGGCGCAGATAGCCACCGAAGCCGCTCTCACGGGCCACCTGGTGATAGCCACGCTGCACACCAACGACGCCGCCGGCGCCATTACCCGACTAGACGAGATGGGGGTAGAGCTATTTAACGTCTCAGCCTCGCTCATCGGAGTTTTGGCGCAGCGCCTGGTGCGGCGGGTCTGCGATCACTGCAAGGTCGAGGTGGACCCGGATCCTTCGGTCATGCGCCGCCTGGGCCTAAACGAGAAAGATCTTGAGGGTAAGACTCTCTACCGCGGCGTCGGCTGCGAGCGTTGCAACGGCAGCGGCTATAAAGGCCGTTACGCCATACACGAGCTGATGGTCATCGACGACGACATTCGCAAGGCCATAGTAGAGGGCAAGTCGGCGACGGAGATCAAAGAACTGGCGCGCAAGAAGGGCATGAAAACCCTGCGGGAAGACGGCATATACAAGGCCTTGCAGGGCATAACCACTCTTGAAGAAGTAATGGCGCGGACGATTGACTAGGGGGGAAATCGATGGAAAAAATACCGGATATTGTAGATCTTCTAAGACTGGCGGTAGAGCGGGAAGCCTCTGACTTGGTCATTACGGTGGCGTTGCCGCCGATGATCAAGATCAACGGCGAGTTCCACCCCACCGAGTATGAAAAGTTGACTCCGCAGGACACCCGCAAACTGATGTATGCGCTGATGGACGAAAAGCAGCAGCGTCAGTTCGAGGAAAACAAAGAGCTCGACTTTTCCTTCAGCCTGCCGGGTAGCGGCCGCTTCCGCGTCAACGTCTTTTTTCAGCGCGGTTCTGTAGGCGGCGTCCTGCGCGTGGTGCCCGCGATCATCAAGTCCTTCGACGACCTGGGCCTTCCCAAAAACATCGGCGACCTGGCCCTCAGCCCCCGCGGCCTGTTACTGGTGACGGGGCCCACCGGCTCTGGTAAGTCGACTACTTTGGCGGCTATGCTCGATCACATCAACGAAAACAGGCGCGCTCACGTGGTGACCATCGAAGACCCGATCGAGTTCTTCCACAAGCACAAGACGTCCATAATCAATCAGCGGGAAGTAGGGGTGGACACCCAAGGCTTCCACGAGGCGCTGCGCAGCGTCCTGCGTCAGGCGCCCGACGTAATTCTCGTGGGCGAGATGCGCGACTACGAAACAATTTCTTCCGCCATCACCGCGGCTGAGACGGGTCACTTGGTGATGGGTACGCTGCACACCAACTCCGCCCCGGAGACGATAGACCGCATCATCGACGTCTTTCCGCAAAACCAACAGGAGCAGGTACGGGTTCAGCTTTCCAACAATCTCGTGGCGGTATTGACGCAGCAGCTGCTGCCCAAAACATTTGGCGACGGCCGGGTTCTGGCCTACGAGCTGATGGTGGCTACGCCGGCGGTGCGGGCGTTGATTCGCGAGGGCAAGAGCCACCAGCTCACCAGCGTCATCCAAACCGGCGGCCAGCACGGCATGATCACCATGGACGCCTATTTGGCCGACCTTTACCGCCGCAAGGTCATTTCTTATGAGACGGCGCTGGCGCGCGCGGTGGACCAAAGGGAGTTCAACCGCTTGGCGGGTGTAAGCTCCGGCGTGAGCGGTACAGCACCACGCCGCTAGAGTAAAAGCTGCAGCTATTCGTCGCAGATGCTTGTCTGGCGACGAGGGGGCGTAGTCTACTAATCACTGGCGCGGTCGCTCTTTGAAGTGGAATATCTATCACCTAATCGAGAGGCTTGACGCTTTTGGCGCTCTTGTGAATAATTAGGCCATCCGGCGCGTCCGGTTGCCCCTATGACGGAGGCTAAGCATTTACTCTCGCTAAAAAACGTTACCAAGCGCTTTCCCGGCGTGGTAGCAGTTGACAGGATGAGCCTGGAGCTGCCAGGCGGCGAAGTACACGCGTTGTTAGGGGAAAACGGAGCCGGCAAGACCACCTTGGTAAATATGCTCTATGGTTTCTACCCCCCTGACGAGGGCGAGATAATATGGCGCGGCGAGGTGCGACGTTTACGCTCGCCGCAGGAGGCGATCAGACTGGGAATTGGCTTGGTGCCGCAGCACCCGCTTCTGGTGCGGGCGCATACCGTGCTGGAGAATCTCGCGCTGGGCATGCCCAGCGCATTTTTCTTCCCAACCCGCGGGCTCGAGCGCCGCATTGCCCGCTTGGTAGAGCGCTATGGCTTCCGCTTCGATCCGAACGCCTACGTCTGGCAGCTCTCCGAAGGAGAAAAGCAACGCGTCGAGATAGTCCGCGCCCTGCTCCAGGGCGCGAAACTGCTTATTCTGGACGAGCCGACGTCTGTGCTTACGCCGCAGGAGGCTTCCGAGCTCTTCAAGGCGCTGGAGCACATGCGAAACGAGGGAAAAACGGTCGTTTTCATCAGCCACAAGCTGGAAGAGGTGCTGGCCGTGGCCGACCGGATCAGCGTACTAAGAAAGGGCCGACTGGTCGGCACCATCACCGCCGCCCAAGCCAGTAAAGAGCAACTGGCGCGGATGATGGTAGGCCGTGAGGTCAATTTCCAGCGTAGCAAACCGCCGGCGAGAACCGGCAGGATAGTGCTCGAGCTGCATAACGCCCGCGCCAAAAACGACAGGGGCCTGCCGGCTCTCAAGGGACTAAGCTTGGAGTTGCGCCAGGGCGAAATACTCGGTATAGCCGGCGTAGCCGGCAACGGCCAGCGTGAACTGGTGGAAATAGTCACGGGCGCACGCAGGCTGGAGAGCGGTCGCGCAACAATCAACGGGATACCCCCACACTCACCCCGCCGTCCGCGCATCGGCCACGTACCCGAGGATCGCCGCCGCCAGGGAATAGTACCCAACCTCAGCCTGGCTGAGAACCTGGTACTGCACGACTACTACAAGCCTCCCTTTAGCAGGGGGCCGTTACTGAATTACAGAGAAATATATACTTTCGCCGCTGCGCAGATAAAGCGCTATCACATCGAGCCGCCGGCGCCTACTGCGCCGGCGCGCCTGCTTTCTGGCGGCAACCTGCAAAAACTCATTCTAGCGCGGGAGCTGTACGGCAGGCCGGCGCTGATCGTCGCGGTTCACCCCACCTACGGCCTCGACGTCAGCGCCACCGAGATGGTGCACGACCTCTTGATAAAGAGCAGCCGCGAGGGGGCGGCGGTGTTGCTGGTATCGGAAGACCTGGACGAGGTCATGGCCCTTTCCGACCGGATAGCCGTCATCTTCGACGGCGGCATCGTCGGAGAGGCCGCAGCGCACAAGGCCGATCGCGGCCGCATCGCGATGTGGATGGCGGGGGTGGTTTCTTGAAACGCGTCGGCCCCTTGGTGTTTGAAAAGGACCTAAACGCGCCCTCCGCGCGGGTCGCGGCCATCTCCTTGCTGGCGCTGCTGCTGGCGTTCTCGGCGGCGGCGCTGGTCTTCCTGGCCTACGGCGTCAACCCCGCGCAGGCTTATCGCACCATCTTTATCGAAACGATGCTTAGCCCTAGCGGCTTTGCCGAAGGGGTGCGCCGCGCCATTCCGCTGTTGCTGATCGGAGTCGGTTTGGTCCTCGCCTTCAGGGTGCAGTTTTGGAACATCGGCGCGGAAGGGCAGCTCCTCCTGGGCGCGGTCGCGGCGGCGGGAGTGGCGCTTTTCGTGCCGCTGGGCGCACCCTTCAAGCTGCTGCTGATGTTCGCCGCCGGCTTCGTCGCCGGCGGCCTGTGGGCCGCGCTGCCGGTTTTGCTGAAGCTGCTGCTGGGGGTCAACGACGTTCTGACCACGTTGATGCTAAACTACGTCGCAGTCTACCTTGTCGGCTGGTTGATCCACGGCCCCTGGCGGGGCAAAAGTGCGTTGGGATTCGCCTATAGCGACAAATTTCCCGCGGCGGCCACCCTGCCGCTCATCCCGGGAACCTACGTGCACTGGCCGACGCTGTTGCTCGCTCTCTTGGCGGCGCTGGGAGTCTGGGTGGTTTTGGCGCGTAGCGGCTGGGGCTACCTGTTGCGGGTGGTAGGCGACAACCCCGAGGCCGCCAGCTACGCTCGCTTGCCGGTATTTGCGACGGTGCTCTCTGTGGGGCTGGCGGCCGGCGGCTTGGCGGGTTTTGCCGGCGTGGGCGAGGTCGCAGGCGTTCACGGCCGCCTGCTCGACGCCTATCAAATTTCTCTCGGTTACGGGTACACCGCCATCATCGTCGCCTGGCTGGCGCGGGGCAACCCCCTGCTGGCTGTAGCGACCGCCCTCTTCATGGGGCTGGTGTTCGCCAGCGGCGACGTAATGAAGATAAGTCTGCAAATGCCCTTTAGAGTTACGGATGTTTTTAACGGCTTGATCCTCTTCTTCTTGATTTCTACCGAGCGCCTGCTCTATTACCGCGTCAGGTGGCGGCCCCGAAGGGAGCGTGACTGATGGAAGCTTGGATTTGGAGCGCGACGCTGAGGGCCCTGGCCTTCGGTACGCCCATTCTCTTAGCGGGTCTGGGAGAGATATACGCCGAACGCAGCGGGGTGGTAAACCTGGGCGTCGAAGGAATGATGGCCCTCGGGGCCCTGGCCGCATTCGCCGCGGCGCAGCTCAGCGGCGAGCCCTTCTTGGGAGTACTTGCCGGTACGGCGGCGGCGGCCGCGGCGGCGCTGGTTTTCGCGCTCACCTCAATAACTCTGAGGGCGAACCAGTACGTCGCGGGGCTAGCGCTGACCATGCTCGGCATAGGTCTAGCGGGGCTTTTAGGGAAGCCTTACGAGGGAACGCCGCTAGCCAATACCTTGCCGGAGAGCTGGTTCATCGTAGCCGCCCTGCTGTTGGCGTCAATACTATGGTTCTTCCTGCAGCATACCTACTGGGGGCTTTTGCTGCGCAGCTGCGGCGAAAACCCCGAAACGGCAGACGCCATGGGGATAAACGTTTATGCGGTGCGCTACTCGGCGGTCATTTTTGGCGGCGTCATGGCCGGTTTGGCGGGGGCCTTTCTCTCGCTGGCCTACCGTCCCAGCTGGGCGGACGGCATTACCTCGGGGCTGGGCTGGATAGCGGTCGCTTTGGCCATATTCTCCGCCTGGCACCCCCTGAAAGCTGTAGCTGCGGCTTTCTTGTTCGGCGCACTATATCACCTTTCGTATCGCTTGCAGGCCTACGTCTCTCCCGAATTCCTCAAGGCCATGCCGTATCTCTTCGTAGTGGTGGTCCTGTCCCTGAGCGCACTAAGGAGGGGTCCGTCGGGGGCCCCCGAGGCGCTGGGAACCCCGTACGTGCGGGGTGAGAGAAGGTAGAAGGAGGAGGCAGGGTATGCGGAAAGCGGTCATTCTTGCGGTGTTAGTTTTGCTGGGGGCCCTGGGTCTTGCTCAAGGCGACAAGCTCAAGGCCTGCTGGATCTACGTTGGTCCGGTGGGTGATTACGGCTGGAGCAACGCGCACGACCAGGGTAGAAAGGCTGCCGAAAAGGCGCTGCCGTGGTTGCAGACGCAGTACGTGGAGAGCGTTGCGGAGGCGCAGGCCGAGGCCTACATGGATAAGCTGGTCAAACAAGGTTGCAAGGTCATTTTTGCTACCAGCTTTGGTTATATGGACAGCGTTCTGGCGGCGGCCAAAAAACATCCAGACGTAATATTCGCCCACGCCACCGGCTATAAGCGGGCTGCCAACGTGGCCACCTACATGGCCGATTTCTACCAGCTCTATTATCTGAACGGCCTCATGGCGGGAGCCCTCAGCAAGAGCGGCAAGGTGGGTTACGTAGGCGCATTTCCCATCCCCGAACTGAAGAGGCATATCGACGCCTTTGCGCTGGGAGTGCGGGCTGTCAACCCCAAAGCCAAGGTGCTGGTGCGCTGGATATACGAGTGGTACAAACCGGCCGCGGCCAAGGAAGCGGCTGAGGCTCTAATAGCCGACGGGGCCGATGTGCTGGCTTTTACCGAAGATTCCCCCACGATCGTTCAAGTCGCCGCGAAAAAGGGCCTGCCAAGCTTTAGCCACTACTCGCCAATGCAGCGCTTCGCCCCCGATGAGGTAGTTTCCGGGCAGCTGGTGCACTGGGAAAAGATCTACATAGACTTCCTCGCCAAAGTATACGCCGGCGTCTATACCCCCAAGAATCTGCAAGACGTGGATTATTGGTGGCTGCTGCCACAAGGCGCGGTAGAGCTTGGCGGGGAGTACGGCGTGCCGATTAACCCCAAGTTTATTCCCGCCCTCAAGGCCAAGGTGGTAAATAGCCCGATATTCGGGAAGCTCAGCGTTTACGACCTGGTCCTCAAAGAGCTAGCCTTGATGCGGGATGACGAGTTGGCCTTTGACCCCTTCCAGGGGCCCATTAAAGACAGGAAGGGTAATTTGCGCGTACCCGCCGGTTTGCGCCTGAGCAAGGGTCAGCTCGAGAGCATGGAATGGGCGGCGCCAGGGGTCGTCGGCCCCTGGCCCAACGAACCAAAGTAACTTAGCCAAGTTAACTTACGGGGTGCAGCATAGCTGCACCCCGTAAGTACGGTCACCGTGGGCCGTTTTATGTCTCCCCTTCGGGGGAGCTCGTTTTTGGCTCCCCCGAAGGGGAAGGTCTGGCGCCGCCGATCAAAGAGCGCGGTGGCGCTAACGGCGCTTTGGTCTTGCGGTTCCGTTTCACTCAGGGCCGAGAGGAGTTTGGCTGCGGCCGAGGGTGCACCACAACCACCCATGCCAAACATGCTTTACTGTTTCCAATCAGGGTACTTTCCGTCAGCATCTTCGAGTTTGTCGGCTACCAACATCCGACGGGTCCGCTACAATGGGAACAACTGCTGCGACCGCGAAAGGACAGTGAGACGTTGCCCGACAGACCATTGTTACTGCCACTACTGGACGCCGCGCTGGAGCGACGCGGCCGCCTGGAGCCTGCGGACGTGGAGAGCGCCGCCCGCGAAGCGCGTTTGCCGCTGGCGCAAGCATGGGAGGCGGTTAACTTTTATCCGCGTTATAGCGAACAAAAAGGCAAGGTTCGCTTTCTGCTGGTTGACGACCCGGTGGCGCGCGCCCGCGACTGGCGCGAGTTGAACAATGAGCTAGAGGCTGCCGGAAGGGCGAGCGGACACGAGGTCGCGACGGTCTTCAGCCAGGGTCTCGAGGCCCTCAGCCCGGCTCTGGTCGTCGCCGACGGCGCCGACTGGCGGGTATTTGCACCCATCCGCATGGCCGACCTGCGGGCGCTGGCGCTGGGAAAGCTGCCGCCCCAGGAGCTGCAGGCCCTGCCAGAGCGGCTGGCCGGCAACCAGGGGTGGCTGTTCGAGGACACCGAGCCGCCCGACTTCCCCGGCGCGGCCGCATTGATAGAGGCGGCCCGCAGCGCGGACCTGCGCGGTCTGGGGGGAGCGTTCTATCCGGTCTGGCGCAAGCTGGCGGCGGTGCGGGTGCAACCCGAAAAAGAAAAGTACGTGATAGTAAACGGCGACGAGTCGGAACCGGGCAACTTCAAGGACCGCTGGCTGATGGAGCACAATCCGCGCCTAGTCTGGGCGGGGGCGGCGCTGGCGGCGCGGGCGGTGGGCGCAACCGAGGTCTTCTTTTACGTGCGCGGCGAGTACACCGCAGCACTGGCGCGCGTGGAGGCGGCGCGGGAGGAACTTGAGGCGTCGGGCTACTTCGAAGAGCTGGCGACGCATACCTTCCGCGGCGGCGGGCTCTATATCTGCGGCGAGGAGAGCGCCCTACTGGAGAGCATCGAGGGCAGGCGCGCCGAACCCCGCCTCAAGCCTCCCTATCCCGCAGAAGCCGGCCTCTTTGGTAAGCCTACGCTGGTCAATAACGCCGAGGCTTTAGCGCACCTGGCTCTGCTGGCGGCGCACGGCGCGGCGGCCTACAAGCGTCGCAAACCCAAGCTATTTTCTATATCCGGCGACGTGGAGAGACCCGGCGTCTACGAGCTAAGCCTGGGCACGCCCCTGAAAAGCGCTCTGGAGTCCGCCGGAGCCGACACCAACCGCTTGGCAGCGGTACTGCTGGGAGGGGCGGCGGGGACATTTTTGAAGATCCCGGACGCCCTGGACCTGCCGCTCGACTTATCAACGCCGCAACTGTCGGGAGATTCGCTGGGTCCGGGGGCGCTGGTAGCCTTTGAGCGCGGCCGCGATCTGTGGAGCGTGGTGGAAGGAATTACCGCCTTCTTCGCCAGCGAGTCTTGCGGCAAGTGCTTTCCCTGCAGCTTGGGGGCCCCGCACCTGCACGCCGCAGCGCTGCGGCGCGAGCGAGGACCGATTCTGGATGAGCTGTTCTTGACTTTAGAGGCGGGTAGCCTCTGCGGTTTGGGTCAGGCCGCCCCCTGGGCGCTGCGCAGCCTGTTGCAGCGCTTTGAAGAGGTGGGGTCATGAGCAGAGAGCCGCTGGTTATCGACGGCTACTTATTGCAGGCGTCGTCCGGCGAGACGATCTTGGACGCGGCGCGGCGCGCCGGCGTGGAGATACCCACGCTCTGCCAGCACGAGCGCAGCGGTACGAAAGGTCTCTGCCGACTTTGCCTGGTAGAAGTGGAAGGTTGGCGCAGACCCGTTCCCGCTTGCGCCACAGAGGCGATAGCAGGCATGGTGGTGCACACTGAGAGCGAGGGTTTAAAGCGGCTGCGGCGGGTACTGCTCGAGCTGCTGGCCTTGGAAACCAACCTCGAACACGACAAAAAAGCGCAAGGCTTGCTGGCGCGCTACCGCGCCCGCCCCGAGCGCTGGGGAGCGCCGCTGGCGGACAGGCGAGAGCGCGAGCCCCTGCAAGACAACCCCTTTTTCGCGCGTGAATACGACAAGTGTTACAACTGCCGCCGCTGCCTCGACGCCTGCGCTGAGGGCATCCAGGGCGTCTGGGCGTATAGCTTCGTGGGCCGCGGTAATAAAGCCCTGCCGGCAACCCCGCTGGACCTGCCCATGGCCGAGGCCGGGTGCGTTTTTTGCGGAAACTGCGTCCAGGTCTGTCCGACGGGGGCGCTGGCGCCGCTTGAAGAAGTCTTGCTGGCGGAGGGGGAGCGATGAAACGAGCCGTACGTGGTACGTGGTACGTGGTACGTGGTAGGACCGTGCAGCGGCAAAGCGGCGCTCGGGGCTTTTTACCGCGCACCACAAACCCTGCACCAGGCACCGCCTCAAGGAGGCGCCCATGATCCCCCTGCGCCTCGAGCCCGACCGGGTGGTCAGCACCGTTTGCCCTTACTGCGGCGTCGGTTGCCGCGTGGATCTTTACGTCAAAGACGAAAAAATATATCGCGTTATGGCCCGCGAAGGGCCGCCCAACTATGGCGCGCTTTGCGTCAAAGGGCGCTTCGGGCTGGGTTTCTTGGGACATCGCGAGCGCCTCAAGCAACCGTTAATCCGGCGTCGTAAGGGAGCCCAGCTCGAGCCCGTGAGCTGGGACGAGGCCCTCGACTTCGCCGCAGGCCGTCTTAGCAAGATAGCTCGCGAGCACGGCCCCGACGCCCTCTACTTCGTCTCCAGCGCCAAGGCCAGCAACGAGGAAAACTACCTGATGCAAAAACTGGCGCGCGCCGCCGTGGGCACCCACAACGTAGACCACTGCGCCCGTCTTTGCCATTCCAGTTCCACCGCCGCCCTCTCGCGCTCACTCGGCGGCGCGGCTATGAGCAACACCATCGAGGAAGTGGGTCTGGCGGACGTCATTCTCGTGGTCGGCTCCAACACCGTGGAAACCCATCCCGTCATCGGTGCGATGATAAAGAAAGCGGCCGCAAACGGCAGCTTTCTGATAGTGGCCGACCCGCGAAGGACCGGTCTGGCGGAGGCGGCCCAGTTGTGGCTGCGCCTCAAGCCGGGCAGCGACGCCGTGCTCTTTGGCGCCATGGCGCGCCATCTGGTCGTCAGCGGACGCTTCGATCATCCCTTCGTTCAGAAACGCGTTAGCGGGTTCAGAGAGTGGCTGGCCAGCGTAGACGGCTACACCCTCGACTTCGCCGAGCGCGGCAGCGGCGTCCCCGCGGCAAAAATACGCCAAGCCGCCGAGCGCTACGGCGCCGCCCGCGCCGCGGCTATCTACTGGGCCATGGGAGTCACCCAGCACAGTCACGGCACAGAGAACGTACAGTCTCTCATCAACCTGGCGCTGCTGACCGGACAGCTGGGAAAGCCCGGTTCGGGCCTTAACCCGCTGCGCGGTCAGAACAACGTTCAGGGCGCGGGCGACATGGGCGCCCTGCCGGACGTTTACCCTGGCTACCAAAAGGTATCGGAGAGGCGCGCCCGCAAGCGTTGGGCGGCTTTGTGGCACACCCGCCTTCCCGAAGGAAGCGGCAAGACGATGACCGAGGCGTTCGAGAGCGTCGAGCGCGGCGCTCTGCGCGGCGTCTACTTGATGGGGGAAGATCCGGTGACTTCCGAACCATATCAGGATCACGTACGTCGCATACTCGATAAACTCGATTTCCTGGTAGTCCAGGACATCCTCAAGAACGAAACGTTTCCCTACGCCGACGTGGTGCTGCCGGCGGCCTCGTTCGCCGAAAAGCACGGCACCTTCACCAACAGCGACCGGCGCGTGCAGCGAATCCGCCCGGCCCTCAGACCTCCGGGAAACGCCAAGGCGGACTGGTGGATCCTGAGCGAGATGGGGCGGCGCCTCTCGGCTCGGTTGGAGCGCGGTCGCCCGCAGAGCTGGCGCTACTCGGGCCCCGAAGAGGTTTGGCGTGAGGTGCGCCGCGCCCTGCCGGAAATGCTGGGAGGCGTCAGCTACGACCGCCTCGAGCGCGAAGACCTGCGCTGGCCCTGCCCCAACGAAAACTCCCCCGGGGTCAGCATTCTTTTCACAAAGGGCTTCGCCACCGCCGACGGCAAGGCGCGGATGCTGCCCGCACCATGGAAGCCGCCCGACGAGACCCCCGATGACGCCTACCCTCTGGTCCTCTCCACCGGCCGCGTCCTTTATCACTGGCACGGCGGCACCCTCAGCCGGCGCAGCGAGCTGGAGCGGGTCTACCCGGAGATGAAGGTCGAGGTCCACCCCGCCGACGCCGCGCGCTACGGCGTCAAAGACGGCGAATCCGTCTGGGTGGCGAGCCGCCGCGGCCGCATTCAGGCCACTGTCTGGGTCACCGACCGCACCCCCGAGGGCGTGGTCTTCGCCCCCTTCCACTTCGCCGAGCAACCCGCCAACAAACTGACGCTCAACGCCTACGACCCCACCTCGAAGATTCCTACTTATAAGTACGCGGCAATCAGGCTCGAGCCCCTCGCAGAACCGACCGGCGAAAGCTAGGTTTTTGCTGGTAGAATGCGTTCCATATGCTAGCCATAGACTTATCGGGCAAGAAGGCGCTGGTTCTGGGCGTGGCCAATCAGCGCTCCATCGCCTTCGCCACCGCCCAAAAACTGCACGAGGCCGGAGCCGAACTGGCCATCACTTATCAAGGCGACCGCGTCAAACCGCTGGTAGAAAAGGCCACTCAACACATGCCGAGTGTTCGCCTTTACGAACTCGACGTTACCGACGAAGACAACTTGCGGGCGGTCATGGCCGACCTGGGAGAGAACTGGGGCGGCATCGATTACATCGTCCACTCCGTCGCCTTTGCGCCGCGGCGCGCCATGGAGGGCCGCTATATCGAGACGACCAAAGAAGACTGGCTTTTGGCCATGGAGGTCTCCGCCTACAGCTTGGTAGCCGTCGCCCGCGAGGCCGAGCCCTACTGGAACGAAGGCGGCAGCATGGTCACCTTCAGCTATTACGCCGCCGAGAAGGTGGTGCCCAAGTACAACGTCATGGGCATCGCCAAGAGCGCGCTCGAGGCCAGCGTGCGCATGCTCGCCTACGAGCTGGGGCCGAAGGGCCGGCGGGTCAACGCCGTCTCCGCCGGCGCACTGCGCACCCTCTCGGCGCGCGGCATCCCCGGCTTTACCCTCTTGTGGGACCACGTCAACGCCGTCGCGCCCTTAAAACGCCCCGTAACGCACGAAGAAGTAGCGCAGGCCAGCGTCTTTCTGCTCAGCCCGCTGGCCAGCGGCGTCACCGGCGAAACGCTCTACGTCGACGCCGGCTTCCACGCGGTGGGAATTCAGCTTAGCGAAGAGCAGGTTCAAAGCAAAAAGGGCGCTAAATAACACTATTGGGATAGCAAGCCGGCCTGCTGTAGGCGCTCGGCATCTTACTTGCTAAAATCGACCCGCATTCGCCGCATCGTCTCAGCGCGCCTACGCTCTAGATCACCTCTGGGCCATCTGCAACACGAGCCGGGTCCCATGCGACCGTACATCCGCATACCCAGCGTTTCCAAGTTCGCGAGCTGGTTCCAGCTGGCCGAGAAGTCCAGGCCGAGGCACGGCGTCAAGAACACACGCCTAGTTGAGGTGGAAGAGGCGCGCTCTTTCTATAGGTCAAGTCCGCCGCTGCTATCGTGCACGCCGCGGCAATTGTTAGCGCCGGCCGGCCTGCGCCGCCCGGACACAACGGGACGGACGGCTGCGCGCCCCGTTATAGCAACGGACTCCCTGATCAAGAAAATTCGGCAAAGGCGATTGTTACTTGGGATCGGGACGAGGGAAGATTAGCGTTTCCCGTATTCTCTCGCCGGAACTTTGTGCTTGGATGCTGCTAGCGCTTGGCAACTGGTAAGGATCGGCCTGGTTGTAATCCACCGAGTAACCCAGATCGGCCAGACTACCAATGGTCACGCGGCTCAGGGGGTTGTCGTCGTTCAACAAGGGGGTCATCAGCTCGTTGCCAAAAGTCGCTTCCCGCCAGTGGCCGCACTTAGAACCCTCGCCTCCGCTGTCTTCAACCGGTACGTCGCCGGCCTGGCCCAGATCGCGCCAAGCAGCGACGGCGGCTGAGCCGGTAAAATATACTTCGTCTGATTCGGCGCAAGTATTTTTGTTGTATCTCAAAAGGTGATAGGGATCCATCTCCCAAATAGTGCCGATACCCAGCACGTGCCCCATCTCGTGCAAAATGACCGCCTCCAGGGTGCCGTCTTGTTTTAGGCGATTCAAGTCGGCCGAGTCCAGCTGCATCGCTCCAAAATAAGGCAGGTTGGCGTCGGCGTCGCCCTGTCCGCGAATGTAGCAAGGACCTGCGGACCCCAGAACACCGTAGTCTCCGTCAATACTGGTGACGTCGACGAGGATGAGCAGGTCGTCAATCGTTCCCTGATAGCCCGGGTTGCCACTCAGGCAGCTGTCTTTAGGAATATTAGCATCGACGTCGTTCAGGTCGCGCGTAACAACACGCCCCCAGCGGGCGGCGGCGTCATCGAAGGCGGCGCGCACGTCCGGATCGCTGGGCTCGTGAATGAATATGAAGTTGATCTGGTATCCCGTGTCGTTGGCGTCAGTAGCGCTGATGCTAACGCGATCGCCGGCGCTTCCCCCGTGGCCGTCGTCTACATTGAAGCGCGCTACGTAGTTGCCTGCTTTTGCGTAACTATGCTGTACGGAACCGCTGCAAGCGTTACTGCTGGCGCCGTCTCCGAAGTCAATCGTACAGTTGAGTTGATCGCCGTCGGGATCGCTGCTGTTTAAGGTAAAGGTTACGTCGAGCGGCGCTGCGCCGCTCGTAGGGTCGGCGGCAAGGTCGGCGCTGGGGGCGTTATTGCTGGCAGAGGCCTGGCATTCACGCACGATACCGACAGAAGCGGTACTGCCTCCGCCGGAAATGGTGACCTTGGCCAAACTGCGGCCGGCCTGCGAACAGGCGCTAACGGAAACACGAATTGGCGCGTGGCTTCCCGCCGCTAACCGGCCCTGGGCGGGGGCCACAGTCACCCAAGATTTATCAGCCGCAATCGAAAAGTCCCCGGCGGTGTCTCCGCTATTCCGCAAATCGAAGTCTTGCGCGGGCAAGCCAGCACCTACCTGCCCCGAAAACGACAGCTCCCCGGGTGTAGCCTTCCATTGCGCGTGCGGCTGCGGGT
>Ga0256833_1000748_pt1 | contig 24938 bp, 16 predicted proteins | sample 356284metaG_FD_190535 | JGI IMG/M metagenome (GOLD analysis project Ga0256833, IMG submission 190535) | Hydrothermal vent microbial communities from Mid Atlantic Ridge, Atlantic Ocean - 356-284 | ecosystem: Environmental > Aquatic > Marine > Hydrothermal vents | place: Atlantic Ocean: Mid... | reverse complement strand
GCGCGCGCCGGCGCGCGCAGAACGGCCAGAAGCGAGCCCACCACGGCCAGTACCAACACACCAGCGGCCGCGGCATCGGGCAGAGAAGTGAATCGGATTTTCTGCATGGGTTCCTCCTCATTTCTAAATACGCTGATGGGCCATGTCCGACGCGCTTCAGGCTTCATCTCGCCAGGTGCACAGCAGCACCAGGTCGTTGACATTGGTGCGGGTGGGGCCCGGGCGCAGCAGGCCGCCCACCTGGTCGAAGAACGCGTAGGCATCGTGGCGAGCCAGATGGGCGCGCGGGTCCAGCCCCAAGGCCCGAGCCCGGGCCAGGGTTTGGGAGGTGACCACCGCGCCGGCCGCGTCGGTAGGGCCGTCGGTGCCGTCGGTGGCAAAAGCCACCAGCGCGACCCCGGGCAGGCCGGCCAAAAGCGGCACCGCGGCCAGGGCCAGCTCCTGGTTGCGCCCCCCGCGGCCGGGGTTGGGGCCTAAGGTCACGGTGGTTTCGCCCCCGGCCAAGGCGCACCCGGGCCGGGGCCAGGGGCGGTCCAAGCGGGCCATCTCTTGCAGCACCGCGGCCAGCACCCGGCCCGCTTCCCGGGCTTCGCCTTGCAAAGTGGTGGTCAGCAGGCCCGCGTGCCAGCCCTGTTGCCGCGCGGCCGTGGCCGCGGCTTCGGCCGCGTGGCGCACGCTGCCCACCACGAACCAGGCGCTGTTTTGCAGCCTCGGGTCCCCGGGCTTGGGGGTTTCGGGAACCCGACCGGCCAGCCCGGCCTGCAAGTGGGCCCGCACGCCGGGGGGCAGGGCCTCGGTCAGGCCGTAGCGGGCGAGCACGGCCCACGCCTCGGCGAAGGTGCTGGGGTCGGCCACGGTGGGGCCCGAGGCGATGACGCTGGGGTCGTCGCCCAAGACATCCGATAGGGCCAGGGTGACCACCCGGGCCGGCGCGGCCCACAAGGCCAGGCCGCCGCCTTTGACCCGGTCCAGGTGCTTGCGCACGGCGTTGATTTCGTGGATGGTCGCGCCGCTGGCCAGCAGGGCCTGGGTGAGGGTTTGCAGGTCGGCCAGGGAGACGCCGGGCACGGGCCAGGTGAGCAGCGCGGAGCCGCCGCCCGAGAGCAGCACCAGCACCACATCGTGGGGGCCGGCGCGGCGTAACAGGGCCTGGGCGGCGTGGGCCGCGGCCAGGCTGCGCGCGTCGGGCACGGGATGCCCGGCCTGCAGCACGGTGCAGCCGGGCCAGGTCGGGCCGGCGTAGCCGTCTTTGGTCACCACCAGGCAGTCGGCCACCCAGGGGGCCACGGTTTCCCACGCGGCGCGGGTCATGGGGTAGGCGGCCTTGCCCACACCCAGCAGGAAGACGCGGCCGCGACGCAGGTCGTGGGTGACCGCGCGTCCCGAGGCGCGCCGCGGGCCCACCCGGAGGGTTTCCCCCAACACCTGCAGGTGGGCCTGCACCGCGGCCTGGGGCGCCACCGCGGCCAGCGCGGCCCGCAACACGGCATCGACCGGCGCCGCGTGGGGGCCCAAAATCTCCAAACCCGACATCACGCGCATTGTCATCTTTACCTCCGGGCCGCCGCGACCCTATTATAAAGGCGGTGTTGTAACAACCTGAACATGCAGGAGGGCCCCGGAAGGCGTTGGCGGCAGCACCCAACCGTGGGTCGTCCTTTTTCTTTTCGCGCAGAGGAGGTCATGATGGCCAAAATAACCCGTGAAGAAGCCCTGGCCTACCACAAACTGGAAGGCCGACCGGGCAAAATCGAGGTCAAGCCCACCAAGCCCCTGAGCACCCAGCGGGATTTGTCGCTGGCCTATTCGCCGGGGGTGGCGTACCCGGTGTTGGAAATCGAAAAGGACCCCGAGGCCGCGTACGAATATACCACCAAGGGCAACCTGGTGGCGGTGATTTCCAACGGCACCGCGATTTTGGGGCTGGGGAACCGGGGCGCGCTGGCTTCCAAGCCGGTGATGGAAGGCAAAGGCGTGCTGTTCAAGCGCTTCGCGGACATCGATGTGTTCGACATCGAAGTCGACACCCAGGACCCCGACGAGTTCATCCGGGTGGTGGCCGCGATTGCGCCCACTTTTGGCGGCATCAATCTGGAAGACATCAAGGCCCCCGAGTGCTTTTACATCGAAGAAAAGCTCAAGGCCATGCTCGACATCCCCGTCTTCCACGACGACCAGCACGGCACGGCCATCATTTCGGGCGCCGCGCTGCTCAACGCGCTGGAGCTGGCGGGGAAGGACATCGGCGAGGTCAAGATGGTCATCTCGGGCGCGGGAGCCTCGGCCATTGCCTGCGCCAAGCTGGCCATTCAGTTGGGCGTGAAGAAGGAAAATATCACCATGGTGGACAGCCGGGGGGTGATTTACAAGGGCCGCAAGGAGCGCATGAACCCCTACAAGGAAGAATTCGCGGTGGAAACCGACGCCCGCACCCTGGCTGACGCGATGAAGGGCGCGGATGTGTTCTATGGCCTGTCGGTGGCCGGGGTGGTGACCCCCGAGATGGTCAAGAGCATGGCCGAAAACCCCATCATCTTCGCCATGGCCAACCCGGACCCCGAAATTCCCTACGAAGTGGCCAAGGAAGCCCGGCCCGACGCCATCATCGCCACGGGGCGCTCCGATTACCCCAACCAGGTGAACAATGTGCTGGGCTTTCCGTTCATCTTTCGCGGTGCGCTGGATGTGCGGGCCCGGGCCATCAACGACGAAATGAAGCTGGCCGCGGCCCGGGCCCTGGCCGCGCTGGCCAAGGAAGATGTGCCCGATAGCGTGCTGCGGGCCTACGGCCTGGAAAGCCTCAAGTTCGGGCCCGAGTACATCATCCCCAAGCCCTTCGACCCCCGGGTGCTGCTGTGGGTGGCCCCCGCGGTGGCCCAGGCGGCCATGGAAACGGGCGTGGCCCGCAAGCACATCGACTTAGACGCCTACCGGGAGGAGCTGGCCCTGCGGCAGGGCAAGGGCGAACACATTCGCCACTTCTTCATCAACAGCGCCAAGCAAATCAAACCCACCCGGCGGGTGGTGTTTGCCGAGGGCGAAGAGGAGAAGATTTTGCGGGCCGCGGCCCAGGTGCAGGAAGAAGGCATTGCGGAACCCATCCTCATCGGCCGCGAGGCCGTCATCCAGCAGAAAATCGCCCGCCTGGGCCTGCGGCTGAAGCCCAAGGTGGTGGACCCCGAAACCTGCCAGCGCAAGGACGAATATGCCCGGGCTCTGTATGAACTGCGCCAGCGCAAGGGCGTGACCCTCAAGCGGGCCTACAAGCTGCTGCACGACCCCAATGTGTTGGCCCCCATGATGGTCTACATGGGCGACGCGGACGCCGCGGTCTCGGGTCTGACCTACGAATACCCCGAGGTCATTCGGCCGGCGCTGCAAATTCACCACACTGCCCCCGGCCGACGCCTGGCCGCGGGGGTTTACATCATGATTGTCGGCAAGAAGGTCTACATCTTCACCGACGCCACCGTCAACATCGACCCCAGCGCGGAAGACCTGGCCGACATCGCGCTGCTGGCCGCGGACTTCGCCCGCCAGTTGGGGTTGGAACCCCGGGTGGCGCTGCTGTCGTTCAGCAACTTCGGCAGCACCCGCCACCCCATGAGCGAGAAGGTGCGCCAGGCCGTGGAGCTCATTCGCCAAAAGGCCCCCGACCTGGCCGTGGATGGCGAAATGCAGGCCGACACCGCAGTGGTGCCCGAAATCGTGGACGAGCGCTACCCCTTCAGCCGGGTGAAGGACGCCAATGTGCTGGTCTTCCCGGACCTGGAAGCGGCCAACATCGCCTACAAGCTGCTGGCCCGCTTGGGCAAGGCCGAGGCCATTGGGCCCATTCTGCTGGGCCTGGGCGCGCCGGTGCATGTGCTGCAAACCGGCGACCAGGTGCGCGACATCGTCAACATCGTGGCCGTGGCCGTGCTCGACGCAGCCCGCCGGGCCGAGGGCGCGGCCTGACCCCAGGCCGAGGGCAAGGCAAACGACATCGGGCCCGCGTGCTGCACGCGGGCCCGATGCGCGATGGAGGGAGGGCGGGAGGGTGAACGCGGTTAGTGCTGGGCCTCTCGCTGCCGGAAGCGGGCGATTTGGTCCTCCAAGAACGCCAAAATGAGGGGGATTTGCTTGCGGATTTCGCGCTCGTGCATGACCGTCTGGGTATCTTCGGCTTCGTGGATGAGGATAGGCAGCAATTGGCTGCTCAGAGTCAACAACTGCGCATAAAAACCCCGTTCGTCCAAATCCCCGTCCTTGCGGCGGTTCTTGGCTTCTTCTAAGGCCGCGGCCAGTTGCTCTAAGGCTTCCATAAACACCTCCTTGCGCGTGCTGAGATGGGCCCTTTATTGTAGCGTGAGAATCTCAGCGCGGCGTTAGACCTGGCGCGCCTGGAACAACGCGATTTGCTCCTCGAGCATGACCAACAACAACGGAATTTGCCGCCGCACCTGGTGGGCGGCCATGACGACTTCCCGGTTGGCCAGTTCGCGTTGCAACAACGACAGCAAAGTCGCGCTCAAATCCAGCAGCGTGCGTTAGAACTCGCGCTCCGAAAGATGTCCGTTCCGGCGCGCGGTCGTGGCCCGATGCAAGGCGTGGTCCAAATCCGCAACACTGTCCATGATCGCCTCCTTGGCACGGCACTATCATCTCGAAATGACCTATCCATGGGCCCTGGATGATACAAGTATATCCTCAAAAGAAGGTGATTTTGCTCATTTTGTTTAATTGTGCTAAATCAAACACGACCGGGGAGGAGGGGGTATTTTTTGAGCAGGGGAAGCCCCTCTTGGCCAAAGATTGACAACGAAGCAGCGCCCCGCAGCAGGCGGGGGAACCGGCGGCTGCCGCGCGCCGGGCGGGTCAGGCGTCCCGGCGGGTCAAGGCCTTCTCCCAGCGCAGCGCGTCCAGTGCCGCGTCCCACCAGGCGGGGTAAGGCGCGGTCACCGGCATGGTCTCCCCACGGCCGGGGTGGGGGAAACGCAGCCGCCGCGCGTGGAGGGCCAGCTGTTGCGCCACGCCCCCGGGTTCGGGGCCGGGGCCGTAGAGCGGGTCCCCGGCGATGGGGTGCCCCGCGGCGTAGAGATGCGCCCGCACCTGATGCCGCACCCGGGTGAGGGGCACCACTTCCACTAAGGCGTGGGAACCGAAGCGCTCGATGACCCGCACCCGGGTGCGCGCCGGCCGCCCGCGCGCGGGGTCGGCCACGGTGCGCTTGCGCCGGCCCACATTGGGCCGCAGGGGGGTGTCCAGTTCCCGTCGGTCCCACGCCGGGTTCCCCAGCACCAGTGCGTGGAACACCACCTGAACCTGGCCCTGCTCCCGGGCCTGCTGCAAGGCCCGCTGGGCCTGGGGCGTGCGGGCCACCAGCACCGCGCCGCTGGCCGCCCGGTCCAGGGGGGTGAGCACGGCCCAAAAGCCCGGTTCCAGGGCCTGCAGCTGCTGCACCAGGTGGGGCTCAGGGCCCGAATGCGGCAAAGAAGCCAACCCGTTGGGCTTGTTCACCACCCAGAGCTGGTCGTCGGCATACAGGCGCACGAGCATGCCACACCTCCGGCAGGGGACTGCCTTTTCATTATAGCCCCAGGGGCGCGGGTATAATACCCGCGGGCTGCGGCCCAGGGCTTTGCCACGGGCCCACAACATCACACAGAGACGCAGAGAACACGGAGGAGCAGGGAAAAATCATCACCGCTGTCCCCTCCCTGACCCTGTGGGCGAGGCGCAAATGGGCGCGGTGGAGACCGTAACGAAAAAGCCCCGGAGGCGGCCTGTTGTCAGGAGGTGTCATGACGCTTTCGACGCAAGTGACCTGGTTGCAAGCTCACCGCCGGGCCTGGCCCCGGGTTGCGGTGGCCCAGTGGCTGGCCCACATGCCGCCGCCGTGGTGGGTGTGGTGGGCCCCCGATGGGTGGGGGTATGTGGCCTGGGGTGCGGTGGACGAAGTGCAGGCCGAGGGCCCGGCGCGTTACGAAGCCGTGCGCGCGGCGGTGGAACGCACCGCCTGGGCCTGGTCCACCGACGCGGCCGACGCGCCGCCTCAGGCTACGCCCCGCTGGTTTGGAGGCTTTGCCTTCGACCCGCGCCCGCGGCCTTCCCGGGGGTGGTGGCGGGCGTTTGGGCACGCGCGCTTCGTGTTGCCCCGGGGTCTGTATGTGCAAAGCCCCGCGGGGCAGGCGTGGGTGGTGATGCTCACCCAAGGTGAGGAAGAACCCGCCTGGCCAACGCCGCGGGCCGTGGCGTCGGCTCACGACAACGGCGTTTGGCCCCGGCTGGTCGCACAGCGCGAAGGCCTGCCCTGGCCCCAGTGGCGCGAGCTCATGAGCCGCGCCCTGACCGCGCTGCGTTCGGGCGCGCTTTCCAAAGTGGTGCTGGCCCGCACCCGAGAGCTGCAATGGCAGGCTCCCCCCCGCTGGGAGATGCTATGGCAGCGGCTGAGCCGGGCCTATCCGCGCACCTATCGCTTTCTGTATCGGCCCGGGCCCGAGCCGGTGGCCTTTGTGGGTGCTTCGCCCGAGCTGCTGGTGCGGGTGCAGGGGGAAGCGTTGGAGACCATGGCCCTGGCCGGTTCCATTGGCCGCGGGCGCACGCCCGAGGAAGATGCGGCTCTGGCCGCGGCGCTGCTGGCTTCGGCCAAGGACCGGGCCGAGCACGCCTGGGTGGTGCAGGCCGTGCAGGAGGCCCTGGCCCCCCTTACCGAGGCCCTGGAAGTGCCGGCCGAGCCTCAAGTGCGGGCCTACGCGCACATTCAGCACCTCTACACGCCCATCCGGGGCCGGCTGGCCACCGCACGCGTATGGGAGGTGGTCGCCCGACTGCACCCCACGCCGGCGTTGGGGGGCTACCCGCGGGAGCGGGCGTTGGCCTTCATCGCCGCGCACGAACCCATGCCCCGGGGGTGGTATGCCGCGCCCGTGGGCTGGGTCACGCCCCAGGGCGATGGCGAGTTTGCCGGTGCGATTCGCAGCGCGGTGGTGCGCGGGTCGCGCGCCTTGCTCTACGCCGGCGCGGGCATCGTGGCCCATTCGGACCCGCGGCGGGAATGGGAAGAAATCGACCTCAAATTCGGCGCCATGCAGCGCGTTTTAGTCGATGAGGCGATTTTGCCGCCAAATTGACACTTAGCAAGCGCCCTCTGCGCCGAGACCCTCTTTTTGGAATGATTTTGGCTATGGAGCCGAGGGCGTTTTCAGAGAAAATGCGGAAAATGGAAAAACTCGCACCCAATACGCCGCTACAAATTGCGCAGGCGCCATTCACGACATAGACGAAACATCCAAAATACGCACATTCACCTCGTCGGGCCCGCTGAGGGCTTGTCAAAAACGGCAAAAGGGGGTATAGTAAGGAGCCACATGCTTGTGGAACCGCGGCCCGGGCAGTTCCGGGTCGGGACAACTCGTCGGGTGTAAACAGCCGTTTCCGCCGGGGGAGCGGAAAGCAAGGCGGTTTTTTTCTTTGGCATAGAACACCCGACGATGATGAGGAGCCGAGTTATGTCCGAGCAACAGATAACGACCGCGACGACGGAGCGCGAGGAGGCGCGCATCATCAATGCACGGCCACAAACGCCATCCCCCCTCAAACGCCGGGTCAATGGCACAGGCCATTCCCTTGATAACCTGACCGCTACCAAACCGCAGCCCATCGCCCTTCCCGAGCCGAACGGCGCGCACGCTGCTTCGGTCAAGCATAGCCTGCCCGCGCCTGAGCAAACCCCCGCGGCTGAGGCCGAAGCAACCCACATCGAAAGCCCGCCCTGGGCCCAAGGGCCCGGGGGTGTGTTGCGCGGGCGCCTGATGCGCGCGGTGCAACGATGGCATCAGCGGCTGCTCATGCCCATGGTGGGCGTGGTGGGGGTGACCGACGACGACCAACCCGTGCTGTTTATGCCCACCCACCCCCGCAGCGGGCACGCGGTGTTCATCTTCGCCCAGCTGGACATCGCCCGTCACTATCTGGACCTGGCCCTCTATTCCCTCGTGGCCGACGACCAATATACCCCCGAAGTCACCCTGTTCGTCCCCCCACGCCATCCAGTGCCCGAGAAAGCCATCTTCTTCCAGGAATATGCCAACAAAATGGCGCAGAACGCGACCGGGGACCTGACAGATTGGGCCGCGCGCGTCGAACAGGGCCAGGTTCCGGGCGATTGGCGGAGTTTGTACCTGCTGGTGTTGGACGACCTGAGCGCCTGGAACGCGCAGGCCAACGCAGACCCGAAAGTGCACTGGGCCATCACCACCTTGCTGCGACACGGCTTGAAGCAACGGGTGCTGGTGTTGGCCACCACCACTTACGACCAATGGCGCACTTTGCCCAAAGCCTGGAAAGCCAGCTTTCGCCAGGGCTTTTACGGCGGGCTGCGGGAGCTGGCCCAACGCAAAACCGCCGACGGTCAGCCCGCAAAAACGCCGACCCTCGCGGCCTGGCTGGAGCGGCTGGACGCGACCTTCCTGGACACGCCGGCATGGGAGGCCGTGCTGCCCATACGGGGCCGAACCTACATTCGCTTCCGCTCCCTGCTGGCCGCTGCGTGACCCCGCCTTCGCGCGCTCAAAACCGCCTTCCCACCGCGCCGGCCCTACTTTTACACACATTTTCTTCACACATCACACATCGGCGGTGAGCCGTTCACCCGGCCAGGTGGGTCAAAATCCCCCACCCCACCTCAACCCCTCTCCCTTACGAAGGGGGAGGGGTTGAGAGCGGCTCCGGCCCTTCGCGGCGGCCAAATTCCCCCTCCCCTGCGAGGGGTTAGGGGGAAGGATTTTGGCAAGCCGCACCCGCCCCTTTGGCCCTGGGCAAATGCGCTTCGCCCTTGATGGCGCGATGTGTATAAAAGTAAGCGCCCCGGCCGGGGCTTTTCTTTTTTTGTCAGACCTTTTCGCAAATCGAAAATCAACGCGCCCACGCAGGGGGCTTTGGAGTAAAATAAGAATGCGACCTGAACCCGCGTATCCCAACCCGCGGGAGTGGGTTTTCCATGGTAGAACCCTGCGGGTTGTGCAACGGCATTCGTTCGTCAGGAGGCGAAGATGAGCACTCCCCATTATGTCACGGTCGACGGCAATGAAGCCACCACCCGCGTCGCGTACAAAGTGAGCGAGGTCATTGCCATTTACCCCATCACCCCGGCCTCGCCCATGGGTGAATTGGCCGATGCCTGGGCTGCGGACCACAAGCCCAACATTTTCGGCACGGTGCCCAAAGTGGTGGAAATGCAAAGCGAAGCCGGCGCCGCGGGTGCGGTGCACGGCGCGCTGCAAGGCGGCGCTCTGACCACCACCTTCACCGCGTCCCAGGGCCTGCTGCTCATGCTGCCCAACATGTTCAAAATCGCCGGGGAACTCACGCCGGCGGTCTTCCACATCGCGTCCCGCTCCATTGCCGCGCAGGCCCTCTCCATTTTCGGCGACCACCAGGATGTGATGGCCGCCCGCACCACGGGCTTCGCCATGCTGTTCTCTTCCTCGGTGCAGAGTGCGCAAGACATGGCCCTCATCGCCCACGCGGCCACCTTAGAGGCCCGGGTGCCTTTCCTGCATGTGCTGGACGGCTTCCGGGTATCCCACGAAATCAGCAAAATCGTGCCCCTCACCGACGAGCAAATTCGGGCCATGATTGACATGGACCTGGTGCGGGCCCATCGGGAACGGGCCATGCGGCCCGAGCAGCCCTTCATCCGGGGCACTTCCCAAAACCCCGATGTGTACTTCCAGGCCCGGGAGACGGTCAATCCCTACTACCTGGCCGTGCCCGAAATCGTGCAACGCACCATGGACAAATTCGCCGACCTCACGGGCCGCCAATATCGCCTGTTCGAATACTACGGCCACCCCGAGGCCGAACGGGTCATCGTCATCATGGGTTCGGGCTCCGAAGCCGTGGCCGACACCATCGACTACCTCATGGCCCAGGGCGAAAAGGTGGGCATGGTGCGGGTGCGGCTCTACCGCCCCTTCTCGGTGGAACACTTCGTGCAGGCCCTGCCCGCTTCGGTGCGGCGCATCGCGGTGCTGGACCGCACCAAGGAGCCCGGCGCGTTGGGCGAGCCCCTGTACCTGGATGTGGTCGCGGCCATCGACGAAGCCCTGCGGGCCGGCGTAGCGCCGTTCACCCACCGTCCGGTGGTGGTGGGCGGCCGCTATGGGCTGTCGTCCAAGGAATTCACCCCGGCCATGATTAAGGGCATCTACGACGAATTGGCCAAGGACGAGCCCAAGAACCACTTCACGGTGGGCATCATTGACGATGTCACCCACACCAGCCTCGACTTCGACCCCGACTTCGACATCGAAACCTTCCACGACCCGCAGCGCTTCCGGGGCCTGTTCTACGGCCTGGGCTCCGACGGCACCGTGGGCGCCAACAAAAACAGCATCAAAATCATCGGCACCGAGACCGACAACTGGGCCCAGGGGTACTTCGTGTACGACTCCAAGAAGGCCGGCACGGTGACCGTTTCGCACCTGCGTTTTGGGCCCAAGCCCATTCGCGCGCCCTACCTCATTCAAAAGGCCAACTTCGTGGCCTGCCATCAGTTCCACTTCTTAGAGCGCATGAATGTGCTCAAACATGCGGAAGAAGGCGCGACCTTCCTGCTCAACAGCCCCTACGGGCCCGATGAGGTGTGGCGCTACCTGCCGCGCACCATCCAGGAAGAAATCATCAACAAGGGCCTCAAGTTCTATGTCATCGACGCTTACAAAGTGGCCCGGGAAACGGGCATGGGGCGGCGCATCAACACCATCATGCAAACCGCATTCTTCGCCATCAGCGGCATTCTGCCCCGGGAAGAGGCCATCGCCCGTATCAAGGACGCCATCCGCAAGACCTACGGCATCAAGGGCGAAGATGTGGTGCAGCAAAACTTCGCCGCGGTGGACGCCGCGCTGGACCACCTGTACGAGGTCCAGGTGCCCGACCAGGTGACCGCGGACTTTGACCTGCGGCCGCCGGTGGTGGGCCCCGCGCCCGAGTTCGTCAAAAATGTGCTGGGGGCGATGATTGCCGGCGAGGGCGACCGCCTGCCCGTGAGCGCCTTGCCCGCGGACGGCACTTACCCCAGCGGCACCACCCGCTACGAAAAGCGCAACATCGCCCTGGAAATCCCCGTGTGGGAGCCGGACCTGTGCATCCAGTGCGGCAAGTGCGTGCTGGTGTGTCCCCACGCGGTCATTCGGGCCAAGGTCTACGACCCCAAGTACCTGGAAGACGCGCCACCTACCTTCAAGCACATGGAAGCCAAGTGGCGGCAGTTCAAGGGCATGGCCTACACCATCCAGGTGGCGCCCGAAGACTGCACCGGCTGCACCCTGTGCGTGGAATACTGCCCCGCGGTGGACAAGAACGACCCCAACCGCAAGGCCATCAACATGCGGCCCCAGGCCCCCTTGCGGGAGCAGGAAGCCGAAAACTGGGAGTTCTTCCTCCAACTGCCCGACCCGGACCGCCAGGCCCTCAAGCACACCGCGGTCAAGGATGTGCAGCTGCTGGAGCCCCTCTTCGAGTTCTCGGGTGCGTGCGCGGGCTGCGGCGAGACCCCCTACCTCTCCCTGCTCACCCGCCTCTTCGGCGACCGGCTCATCGTGGCCAATGCCACGGGTTGTTCTTCCATCTACGGCGGCAACCTGCCCACCACGCCCTGGGCTTACAACCGCCAGGGTTTGGGCCCCGCGTGGAACAACTCCCTCTTCGAAGACAACGCGGAATTTGGCCTGGGCCTGCGCTTGGCGGTGAACAAGCTCACCGAGAAGGCCGAAGACCTGCTGCGCGGCCTGGCTGAGCGGGTGGGCACGGACCTGGTCGACGAGATTTTGACCGCTTCGCAAGACACCGAGGAAGAAATCAACGCCCAGCGCCAGCGGGTGGCCGCGCTCAAACAGCGCCTGCGGGAACTGGAGCCCACCCCCGAGGTGCGCGATTTGCTCACCCTGGCCGACTACCTGGTGCGCAAGAGCGTGTGGATTGTGGGCGGCGACGGCTGGGCCTACGACATCGGCTTCGGCGGCTTGGACCATGTGCTGGCCTTGGGCTACGATGTCAACATCCTGGTGCTCGACACCGAAGTCTACTCCAACACCGGCGGCCAAACCTCCAAGGCCACCCCGCGGGCGGCCATGGCCAAATTTTCCATCGCCGGCAAGAACACGCCCAAGAAGGACCTGGCCTGGATGGCCATGAGCTACGGCCATGTCTATGTCGCCACCGTGGCCATGGGCGGCAATGACACCCATGTGGTCAAGTCCTTCATGGAAGCCGAATCGTACCGCGGCCCCAGCCTCATCATCGCCCACTCGCCGTGCATCGCCCACGGCTATGACCTGCGCTACGGCGCGCTGCACCAAAAGCTGGCCGTGCTTTCGGGCTACTGGCCCCTGCTGCGCTTCGACCCGCGGCGCTTGCTGCAGGGCAAGAACCCCTTGCAAATCGATTCCCGGGTCAAGGAGCCCCTGGAGAAGTACATCTTCCAGGAGCGGCGCTTCAGCCAGCTGGTCAAGATGCGGCCCCAAGAGGCCGAAGAGCTGCTGGCCGAACTGGAGCATGATGTGCAACGCCGCCTCAAGATGTATCAAGCCTGGGTCAAGGGCTTCGTGCCCAACGGCGGCAACGGGAAGAAGTAAAGCGAGGTACCTCCTCCCCGGCTCGACGCGCGCGGCCGGCCCCGGCAAAGGGGCCGGTCGTGCGCGTTTATGGGCCGCCATAACGGTTCAGAATTGGGCCGCGCACCGTGGGGCCCGGCGCAATTTGGTTGGCTGGGGGAACCAGGGCTGCCGCACCGCCCGCACGCCGCGGGCTGCGGCGACCGAGAGCCGCGGCGTTTACGCCGCGGGGTCCAGACCCACGGCCGTGTACATCGCGGCCCGCACCCGGTTCTCGTCCGCGGCGGTCCAACGCACGAACGCGCGCACGGCCTGTTCGACCAACATGCCCAGGCCATCGACCGCGGGCAAGCCCGCGGCCCGGGCCTGTTGCACCAGGCGGGTGGGGCGCGGGTTGTAGACCAGGTCATACACCGCGGCGCGCGGCGGCCAGGGGACCTGCGCGGGCCAGGGGCTTTGCCCCGCGTGGGGCGTCATGCCCACGGGCGTGGCGTTGACGATGAGCCAGGGAGGGCCGGGCGTAGCCACAAGTTCGGCCAGGGCGTTCCAGGCCAGGGGGGTGATGCGCCCAACGCCATGGGGCTGCAAATCTCGCGCCAGGGCCTGAGCCTGGGCGACCCGCCGGGCCAGCACCCACACGGTCCAGCCGGCCGTGCTCAGCGCGTAGACCACGGCCCGGGCCGCGCCCCCCGCGCCCAGCACCAACGCGCGGCCCGCGGGGCCCGCCGCCAGGGGCAAACGCCGACGGGCGTCGGCCCAAAAGCCAGCCGCGTCAGTGTTGTCGCCGACGACGCGGCCGCGGGCGTCGCGAAACAGGGTGTTGGCCGCGCCAATAGCCTGGGCCGCAGGGGTGAGGCCATCGAGCCAGGGCAACACGGCTTGTTTGTGGGGAATGGTGACATTCAAGCCCTGAAGCTGGCCCGAGCGGAGCCGTTCCACCCAAACCCGAAGCGCCCGGGGCTGCCCCGGGGGAACGGAGTAAAGGCGATATTCGCCGGCCCAGCCCAGGGCCCGCAGGGCCGCGGTGTGCAGCTGAGGGGAACGGCTGTGTTCCAGGGGGTAGCCCAACAGGCCCAGCCGCCAGAAGGTCATGGCTGCGTCCCCGGTTCGCGGTCATAAAGCCCGCGCCAGGCCCGCCAGCGTAGCGCCAGCAAGTCCCGCAGCATGTTCCAGGTATCGCGCACGGGGTGCACCCGGCTGTCGGGGTTGAAATACCAGGGGATGGGCACTTCGACGATGCGATATCCGAAACGGCGGGCCAGGAAGAGCACTTCCACATCGAAAGCCATGCCCACGACCCGGCTACGGCGGAAGAGGGTTTCGGCCACGGGGCCGCGGAACATTTTGAACCCGCACTGGCTATCGCGAATGCCGGGCAGGGCCAGGGCCTGCACCAACCAGTTGAAAACCCGCCCCATGGCGTGACGATGCCAGGGCTCGTGGTAGCGGATGGCGCCAGGGCCCTCTCGGGTGGCGATGGCGATGTCGAAATCGGTAAGGCGCGGGGGGAGAAAGCGGGGCAGTTCGGTGATGGGCATGGAAAGGTCGGCATCAGCCAGGAAGCGGAAACGCCCGCGCGCGGCCAACATGCCCAGCCGCACGGCTAAGCCTTTGCCTTTGCGCGGGCTGCGCAAACCCCGCACCCGAGGGTCGCGCTGCGCGAAGGCCTGGATGATGGCCCAGGTCTCGTCGGTGCTGCCGTTTTCCACCACCAGCACTTCGGCCGTGTAGGCCTGGGTGTTCAGAAAGTCGAGGACTGCGTTCAGGCTGTGGGGCAAACGCCGCGCTTCGTTATAAGCCGGAATGACGATGGAAAGGAAGGGTTCGGCGGTCATGCTATCCGGTCGTTGCCACGAGGAAGATGAAGACCAGGATGAGGATGATGTTGAGGGCCATGAGGCCGGCCAGGATGAGCCACTGTTTGAGGGTGAGGCCGGCGATGCGTTCGGGGCCCTGAGCGGTTTTGGCGCGACCGCGTCGCGCTGCGCGGCGACGCGCCGGTCGGGCGGCGGTTTCTTCGCTGCGGCCCCGCAGCTGCGCCTGGGCCGAGGCCAGGATTTCGCTGCGTTGGGCGCGGCGCTTTTCCTTTTCCGCTTTGGTTTCGGCTTCCTCAGGGCTTTGCAGGAACAAATCGGCCAGCCGGCGAATGTGCAGGCGGGTCAGCCGCTCCCGGCTCTTGAGCAGTCCTTCGGCGAAGCCCTTGACGCCGTCGGGCAGCAGGGGTTTGACCTCGGGGTCCACCGTGTCGACATACACAGCCGGCGCGGTGAAGACCAGGCGGGTCTCCACCGGCACTTCGATGCCCAGGCGCTCGGCGATGAATTTTTCCAGCACCGTGCCCAGCAGCTTGGTGCGGCGCACCAGGTTGGGTTTGACCTCCGCGCCTTTGTTGCCTTTGCCCAGCGCCAGCAAGCGGTCTTCGTGAATGCGGAACTCCCCGCTCAGGGGTGTAACATACAGCAAATACACCCCCGGCGGGCCCAGCAGAATGATGGGGAAGGGGTACTCGATTTCGGGCCAGATATAATTGCGAATGACGATGAAGCGTTTGTCCAACAAGGGCCGCAGCATCTCGAGGAATTGGGCCTGGGCCTTGTACTCCTGGTACCATTTCCAGCCGTAATCCAAAATGGTCAGCCAGCGTTTGAGGGTGTTTTCGGTTTGGGTTTCGGCATCCCAAAAAGGCGCCAGGTTGTATTCGCGCATTTCGCGCAACGAGGAAGTGGCCATACGAAACCTCCTGCCGAGGCCGCGAAAGGCCCCGCGGATGATGAGAATTATACCCCATCCCGTCGGCAGTGCGATAGGGGCATAAGGCCGCAAGCCGTGCGGAAGGCGCGTGCACGGGATAGCCGGTCGCGCCGGGGAACTATCCATGACCGTGGGCGGCGGAGTGTGGGGCTGGGCCTTGCGGGCAGGCCACTGCCGGCGCTCCTGAGGATGGCCCAGCGCCCTGAGGGCGCGGGAGCCGGTATCACGGCAGCGGGGCCTTCTGCCTGGCCCCAAGCAGCGGGGATAAAGGCGGAAAGGGGGTCTTTGACCGCTGAGGCTGCGCTATCGCTTTCGGCCAACGTGCGACACGGCGGCAGGGCATGGCCCTTGCGCGCGGGGGTATCATCTTCGGCTATTATGAAACGAGTTGGGGGCAACGGAGGCGAAGCGCTGCTGCGTTGCTCTGGCGCGGATATACATGGGCGGGCCTGACGACAAGCCGTCCGCCTGTGGTCTTGGCGTTTCCATCGCACCCGGCCGGCCCGAGTGCGATGGCCGGATGCGGACACGGTCCAGGTTTGCTTCAATCCCTCATAGGTAGGCTCGGAACGAAAGGTCGCGTCCCAGCGGTTGGGGTCTGGTCGAGTTTCAATCCCTTATAGGTAGGCTCGGAACGGAGGCCGAACTGGCCCGGGACCTGGTGCGTCAGCGCGTTTCAATCCCTCATAGGTAGGCTCGGAACTTGCGACGGCGAATGTGCACTTCGTGTCTTATATCGTTTCAATCCCTCATAGGTAGGCTCGGAACGCGTTCTCCGGAGAGAATTCGCTCCGGTGGGTGCGAGTTTCAATCCCTCATAGGTAGGCTCGGAACTTATACGCGGCTTTCGTCTCCGGGTCGGCCTCCGGGTGTTTCAATCCCTCATAGGTAGGCTCGGAACGTGATATTTGCCCGTCGCCCCGTGCACCAGGGGCTTGTTTCAATCCCTCATAGGTAGGCTCGGAACCGCAGTCTCCCCTGTGCGCGGAGGTACACAGGTCGTGTTTCAATCCCTCATAGGTAGGCTCGGAACGAATTCGGCCAGGTGCAGACCATCGCCATTGGCTCATGTTTCAATCCCTCATAGGTAGGCTCGGAACCGACACCCTGGCTCGGGCGGCCGGTGGGGTGCAACTTGTTTCAATCCCTCATAGGTAGGCTCGGAACCTGCGAGCCTGATGCCGAGGAAATGCAGCTCCGGCAGTTTCAATCCCTCATAGGTAGGCTCGGAACCTGGACTTTCTGCACGGCCTGCTCTTTCATGGTGGTGTTTCAATCCCTCATAGGTAGGCTCGGAACGCATCACCTCCGACTACGCCACCTGAGCCACGGTGTGTTTCAATCCCTCATAGGTAGGCTCGGAACTGTCTACGCCGCGCACACAGTAGAAATCACTGGTCGTTTCAATCCCTCATAGGTAGGCTCGGAACCCCGGTGGAAAGTGTGGTGAAAGGGTATGTGGCCGAGTTTCAATCCCTCATAGGTAGGCTCGGAACCCAGCGGGTCGCGCACCGCATCCCGCAGCGCGGTGAAGTTTCAATCCCTCATAGGTAGGCTCGGAACATATCGCCGCACGCGAACCCGGACAGCAGCCAGACGCGTTTCAATCCCTCATAGGTAGGCTCGGAACCCAGCATTTGCCAGCCGTCGCGCGCCTGGCCGCGAAGTTTCAATCCCTCATAGGTAGGCTCGGAACTCGTGGCCTCAGTGGAGGAGGCGCTGCTGGCCATCGGCGGTTTCAATCCCTCATAGGTAGGCTCGGAACCTTCCGCACATCTTCCAGGCTATAGCCCATCTCCCGGTTTCAATCCCTCATAGGTAGGCTCGGAACCTCTTCAACGCTTCCCCAAGCGCCCTCACCGCCTCGGGGTTTCAATCCCTCATAGGTAGGCTCGGAACGGCGTTACTGTATAGTATGTTTTCGCGAAATCTACTGTTTCAATCCCTCATAGGTAGGCTCGGAACTCAGCCACAGGCGCAGCAGTTCGCTCTGCAAGGCGTTGTTTCAATCCCTCATAGGTAGGCTCGGAACCCATCAGCAGACGCTGTGGTCGGAGGATTTCCTTGCGTTTCAATCCCTCATAGGTAGGCTCGGAACGGTGGGCGCGGCCAGGCTGAGCGGCGCATCGGCCAGGTTTCAATCCCTCATAGGTAGGCTCGGAACCTCCCGCGCCGCCCGGCTGAGACAGCACCAGATGCAGGTTTCAATCCCTCATAGGTAGGCTCGGAACGGGGCGACGGGCAAGTATCACCAGCCTGGTGACCGTTTGTTTCAATCCCTCATAGGTAGGCTCGGAACTTTGAAGACGCGCATCCATCGAGCAGTGTGCTATCGCGTTTCAATCCCTCATAGGTAGGCTCGGAACTGTCGACATCCGCATCCTGCTGCGCGATAGCCGTCTCGTTTCAATCCCTCATAGGTAGGCTCGGAACCATGCCGCGTGGTGCGGGTCGCGCGACCCGCAGACCGTTTCAATCCCTCATAGGTAGGCTCGGAACCCGCGACGCGCGTTTGCGCGCCCGCCGCGAGGCGCGGTTTCAATCCCTCATAGGTAGGCTCGGAACCGCGGATGTGTGGTATTACACCGCCGTGGCCGCGGCGTTTCAATCCCTCATAGGTAGGCTCGGAACCATTGAGTGCCGGCGCGCCACGGCCTGCGTTCACCTTCGGTTTCAATCCCTCATAGGTAGGCTCGGAACGCGGGCGGCGGGGCGAATTTGAGTACCGGGCTTGAGTTTCAATCCCTCATAGGTAGGCTCGGAACGAGGAGATTTCCCGACGAGATAGCCTTGCGTGCCACGCGTTTCAATCCCTCATAGGTAGGCTCGGAACCCCCAGGGCCGTCTACACCCGCCTAGCCCGAGAGGCGTTTCAATCCCTCATAGGTAGGCTCGGAACCGCCCGGGCCGTGCGTCGCGCCGAGGATGCCCTGGCCGTTTCAATCCCTCATAGGTAGGCTCGGAACTGCCCTATGGCGACCAGCCTGACCCTCGACTGGTGTGGTTTCAATCCCTCATAGGTAGGCTCGGAACAAATGTACCCATCCTCTCTTTGTAAACTCCATTTTCGTTTCAATCCCTCATAGGTAGGCTCGGAACTGCCGTCTTTGCCGGTTGCTCCGCCTGTTCCTTTGCAGTTTCAATCCCTCATAGGTAGGCTCGGAACGGTGTCGGGTCAGTTCACTTTGGAGGTCTCCCATGGTTTCAATCCCTCATAGGTAGGCTCGGAACAACTTGTTGCAGCGGCTGAAGAATTTGCGTTTGCCATTTGTTTCAATCCCTCATAGGTAGGCTCGGAACGAGGAGAATCACAATAATCGCAGTCACAGCAGGCGAGTTTCAATCCCTCATAGGTAGGCTCGGAACCAGTCACGACGGTGCCGCCAGGCACCTCAGCGAAGCGGTTTCAATCCCTCATAGGTAGGCTCGGAACCCTCGTCGCTCGCCTCCAGCGCAGCCCGGTCGCTGGGGTTGTTTCAATCCCTCATAGGTAGGCTCGGAACGCCGCGGGTTGGCCTCCCAGGCCGTGCGGCGTGAATGTTTCAATCCCTCATAGGTAGGCTCGGAACGGCGCGCGGGCGCCAGCGGTACTCGTAGGACGAGGGAGTTTCAATCCCTCATAGGTAGGCTCGGAACGACGCGAGCGCAGAACTCCACGCCACGCGTCTCAAGAGGTTTCAATCCCTCATAGGTAGGCTCGGAACTGGCGACGCACAAGCTCCCTGGCAGTAGCGACCGCGTTTCAATCCCTCATAGGTAGGCTCGGAACCATCCGCGTCTCAGAAAGGTTCTTGTCGAACGCCAGTTGTTTCAATCCCTCATAGGTAGGCTCGGAACCGCCGTAAACACATCATACGGCATGGGCCTCACACCGTTTCAATCCCTCATAGGTAGGCTCGGAACGCGGCCACAGGACGGCTGGAGGGTGCGGCCGTGGAGAGTTTCAATCCCTCATAGGTAGGCTCGGAACCGAGGACGGGTGCGGGGGCTCCCAGGCCCATGCTGTGTTTCAATCCCTCATAGGTAGGCTCGGAACCGAGCACGGATAACAGGCACCTCCTCGGGCGGCATCTGTTTCAATCCCTCATAGGTAGGCTCGGAACCCAGATTTCCGTTTTCTTCCGGAGAGGTGAGTTATGGTTTCAATCCCTCATAGGTAGGCTCGGAACTCGTGCCCTATGATGTGCTGGAGCACCGCGGCTACATGTTTCAATCCCTCATAGGTAGGCTCGGAACTGGTGGTGCTCCCGGCGCGCCATGGCCCCCAGCCTGTTTCAATCCCTCATAGGTAGGCTCGGAACATGCCGCGTGGTGCGGGTCGCGCGACCCGCAGACCGTTTCAATCCCTCATAGGTAGGCTCGGAACATTCGTGAGGCGGATGGCAGAAAACGCAAACTGATGGTTTCAATCCCTCATAGGTAGGCTCGGAACGTTTCGGCGAGACCAGCGCGCGGTCGTTCGGTATGAGGTTTCAATCCCTCATAGGTAGGCTCGGAACCGCAGCGGCCTGGTGGGTGAAATCCGGCCCATGCGCGTTTCAATCCCTCATAGGTAGGCTCGGAACCGCGGTCAGTTCCGGCGGGGTGATGTCCCCCACCTCGGGTTTCAATCCCTCATAGGTAGGCTCGGAACCCAACCCCAAGGTGCGCGGCGCGCTGAAGACCACGCCGTTTCAATCCCTCATAGGTAGGCTCGGAACTTGCCAAGCTCCGCGCTTGCGTTCTCCCACTCGGCCGTGTTTCAATCCCTCATAGGTAGGCTCGGAACAGTGATGGCCACCGCGCCGCCAAGGGCCATGGTCGCGCGTTTCAATCCCTCATAGGTAGGCTCGGAACTAGGGGTAGAAATGGGGCGCGTTTCGCGCGAGGCGCGGTTTCAATCCCTCATAGGTAGGCTCGGAACCCACTCGGCCGTCAAGATGCGCGTGGAATTAGCCGCGTTTCAATCCCTCATAGGTAGGCTCGGAACCAGGCAGCGCGGGAGAGAACCGGGGCCCGGGCCAGAGAGTTTCAATCCCTCATAGGTAGGCTCGGAACCGAAGCGCTGTTTTCCTGCGCTTCCAGCGCACACGAGTTTCAATCCCTCATAGGTAGGCTCGGAACACTTCCTCGTCCAGCAGTGCCCAGCCGTCCTCGATGTCGTTTCAATCCCTCATAGGTAGGCTCGGAACCCAGACGGGGCAAGCCTATCTGGTGCCCTTCCGCAGGTTTCAATCCCTCATAGGTAGGCTCGGAACGATGGGTGCCCTGCGCAGGCCCCGGAAGGAGGTGGAGTTTCAATCCCTCATAGGTAGGCTCGGAACTTGTGGTACGAGGCCAGGTCGGCCGCCAGTTTCAGGTTTCAATCCCTCATAGGTAGGCTCGGAACTCACGCAGGCCGCGGTACACCGCGCGCAGGTCGTTGTTTCAATCCCTCATAGGTAGGCTCGGAACGGCCAGCACACGGGCGCCGCGGTGCTGGCCGCCATCGTTTCAATCCCTCATAGGTAGGCTCGGAACATGGCTTCGGCGACCCGCTGCGGGTGCTGTGGGAGTGGTTTCAATCCCTCATAGGTAGGCTCGGAACGAGGGTGGGCTGCCGCGCTGGGCGACCCGCGGAGATGTGTTTCAATCCCTCATAGGTAGGCTCGGAACTTGTGGTACGAGGCCAGGTCGGCCGCCAATTTCAGGTTTCAATCCCTCATAGGTAGGCTCGGAACGCTGGACATCCTCGTCGACCCCTACAGCCAGGGCCGGTTTCAATCCCTCATAGGTAGGCTCGGAACGAGCAGGGCGAGGGCGCGTTCGAGTTCGCGACGCTGTTTCAATCCCTCATAGGTAGGCTCGGAACGGTCGGGAGACGTACGATGTCATTTAGCTTTCCGGGTTTCAATCCCTCATAGGTAGGCTCGGAACCAAAGTATAATGCAAAATAGCCCTCCTGCCAAGGAGGAATGGGGCCGTGTTGGCACCGATTTGTGTGGTGTGGATGGTTATAATTTGATGTTCATCCCCCTTCCCCGTTGTTTTGGAGGGGTCAAATGTCGTCGCAGGGCCAGGGGTTGGCCCCTTTTCCAAGTCGACGACTTCACCGGAGGTCCCTCATGTATGTCATTATGGTCTATGATGTCGGTGTAGAACGGGTAACCAAGGTTCTCAAAATCGCCCGCAGGTACTTGGGCTGGGTGCAAAATTCGGTGCTCGAAGGGGAATTGTCCAACGCCCAGTTCCGCCGTTTACAGCGCGAGGTGCAACGCGTCATTCAAAAAGACCACGACCGGGTGCTATTCTATCTGATCCGTTCCGCCAAAGATGTGCGCCGTGAGTCCTTGGGCGCAGCCACGAGCTCACCGCCCGACTTCTTTGCCTGAAGCGCGCTTTACCACCGCGCCCGAAAAGGAGTATAGGGCTTCTCGCCCATCAAATGACGCTGTATTTTGTACAGCTCTAAACGCAATGCCCGACGGTAGCTCACCTTGCGTTTGAGCCCCCGATGGTAAAAAGTGGTTTCCAAACGCTGTTCCCAGGCCTGCAGAAAGATTTTGCGCCCCCGTTCATCCAGGTAAATACCGCCCAGCTCTGCGTCAAAATGACGCGCTTGCAGCTGTTCTGTGGCAATCAAGCGAAAAATGGTGCGATCAACCAGCAAGGGCTTGAACACTTCTGCCACATCCAGGTTGAGGGAAAAACGCCGAAAGTTCGTCGCGTGCAAGTAGCCAATCCGCGGGTCCAGATGGGTGCGATAGATTTGCGATAATACAGCAGTATAAAGCAATGTGTTGCCAAACGAGATGAGCGCGTTGATGCGATTACGCGGCGGCCGCCGGCTGCGGGTTCCAAAAGCGAAATCCGGCTTCTCCAAAATGCGGTCGAAAGCCTGATAGTAGGCCTCGCGGGCCTGCCCTTCCACCTGCATCAGGGCCGCCGGTGTCGTTGCTGCAGGCAAGCGGGCGCGATGCCGCTCAATGGCTTCCTCAAAGGTGGCTACCTCTTTGCCCCGATTCCGATAATAGCGTACAACTTTTCGTAAATTGAACAGCGCGCCATCCACGAAGCGGCGAGCCAGATCCAGCCGCTTTTCCTCATCCAAATAATGCTCGGCCTGGCGCAAAATCATGTAGCCCGAGTTGTAGTGCTCCCGCGGGTAGTAGGTGCCGATGTAGTAGCCGTTGTGTCCGTAGAAATGCACCGGGATGTGCTGCTGGGTCAGAAAGCCCAGCAGTCGCTTGTTCAGGTCCACCTCGCCGAAGACATGGATTTCTTCCACCTGCTCCACAGGGAAGAACCGCTTGCCTTCGTCGGTTTCCAGCACCAGGGTGTTCTGGTGCCGACGCAGCCGGCCGCTGGAAAGCACATACAGCCGCTTGCCCACTTCAACCCTCCTCGTCGCTCCAGCAGAACTCGCGGTACGCGCAGGCCCGGCAATAGCGAATGCGTCTGGCCGGAGGCGGCAAGGGCTGCTCTATGATGCGCTCCACCCGGGCCATAACCTCGCGCAACCGGGCCTCGCTTTCCTCGTCCAGCACCACCCGCTCCCGTCGGCGCTCTTCGGGAAAGCGCAACTCGCCCTCGGCCTCGATGCCCATTTCCCGCAGTCGCCACAGGTAGAAGAGCACCTGCATCCGCGCCGCTTCCACGAAGCGGGACGAGGCTTTCACCTCTCCCACCACCAGCCGTGGGCCTTCGCGTTCGACCAGGTCGATTTTCATGCCCGGCAGGGCAATTTCCCGCTTGCGGCTGCGGGGGTAGGTGACCTCCCCCAGGAACCGCCCCCACGCCAGCCGCGCGTCGTCCCGGTCCGGCTCCATCTCGTGGGCCATGAGCCAGACCTCCCGCTCGCAAATCAGCGCGTACCAGATGAGGGTGCCGGTGATGTGTTCGGGCATGGCGAAATCAGCAGTCAGCGGTCGGCAGTCCGCAGTTAGCGGCGCGGGCGCTTTTTGCGTTTTGCGGCTTGATCGACCAGTTCGGCGAATTTCTGCCCCCGTTCTGCTTCGGGCACATCGGCCAGATGGGACTGGAGGCAATCCTCTTGGGGCAATTCGGCGTCGGGAAGGCCAAACCAGCGTTGGAAGGCTTCCCGGGCCGCACGCAATCCTTCGGGCGTGAAGGCCACGCTTTTGGCGCGACTTCGGGGATTGCTGATGTAGTTTTTATCGTACAGCCGGTTGAGCTCATCCCAGGGCAGGCTCTTCCAGGCCCGGCAGCTGGCCAAGGGGGCTTTGCCATCCATCCACAGGTTGAGATAAAGCAAGGCCAGCACCACTTCCGCGGCCTTTTCTTCGTCATACCAGGGTTGTTTAGACATGGGTTTGCCTCCTGAGGGGTAGGGTTAGCGATGCTTACACAGCGACACAGGGAGTACGGGGAAAGTTATCGTTTCAGACAGAGACGCAAAGATCACGGAGATTTTATTCCTTCTCTGTGTTCTCCGTGCCTCTGTGTGAGACCTCACGCCCACAACGCCGAAGTCCCGCTTTTGCGCTTGAAGCCCGTCTTCCGGTCATAGAACATGTCCAGCACCTCCTGCTGCACCACATAAATCCGCAGGTCGTCGTCCCAGTGGGGCGCGGTTTCGGGCTTGAGGGCCACGCTGACCACATACTGGAAGAAGCGCGGTTTGAGCCGGGCGAAACGCTCCCGAGCGGCCCACAGGTCGCCGTCCCGGCGCAGGTCCCGCAAGATGTCCTTGGCTTCGTCCCACACGGCCACCGCGTCCTCGTCCACCTGCACGAACACCTCTCGCTTGTAGGGCTGCTGTTCGATGAGACAGAACTGGCTGATGTAAACCCCGTCTGGTCGTTCAAGTTGTTGCGCACACTTTTTGTTTTTCTGGGTGTCGCCGTCAAAACGTAAGGTGCGCACAGCTTCCCATAGAGCCCTTGAAACAGCGCGGCGGAAGCCATTTTTCTCCCAAATATCGCGGAAATAGGCCGCCAACAGAGCCAGAAAGTCCGGCTCCCGCATCCGGGTGTGGCCTTCCAGATGCTTCTGGGTGTGTTCCAAGAGCACCGGGTCGTAAATCCAGCGGGCAAAAGCGCGCCCGTTTTCGTCCACCCAATGCACGATGTGGAACCGCCCCCGCACGCCGGGCCGCAGGTTGCGATTGCAGCGGCCCGCAGCCTGCACTAAAGAATCCAGCGGCGCCAGGTCGCGGTAAATCACATCGAAGTCCACATCCACCCCGGCCTCGATAAGTTGGGTAGACACCGCAAAGCGATAGCGCCCTTCCTTGAGCGCCCGGATGCGTTCCAGGCGCTCCTTAGGCGTCACGCCGGTAGAAAGGAACACCACATCTTCATCCAGCGCCTCGGTGAGCAGGTCGTGCAACTGTTGCGCTGCGGCGATGGTGTTGGCCATGAAGAGGTACGACTGCCCCGGCTCCGGCGTGAACGTGGCGGCAAACTCCTCCAGGGTCTGGGGCGCCAACTGGATGTGCACATCCAGCCGGTCCAGGGCTTTGAAGTAGCGCGCCGGTTGGGGAACCAACTCGCGGGCGTCTTCCAGTAGATAGGGCTGGGTGGCGGTCATCAGGATGACATATGCGCCCAGGTGCGTTACGGCTTCGGTGAGCAGCCGGCGCATCAACGGCCAGTACACCGCGGGCAG
>Ga0256833_1000747_pt1 | contig 24961 bp, 22 predicted proteins | sample 356284metaG_FD_190535 | JGI IMG/M metagenome (GOLD analysis project Ga0256833, IMG submission 190535) | Hydrothermal vent microbial communities from Mid Atlantic Ridge, Atlantic Ocean - 356-284 | ecosystem: Environmental > Aquatic > Marine > Hydrothermal vents | place: Atlantic Ocean: Mid... | reverse complement strand
GGAGTTAATGTAAGGCCACTTTCTTTAAATACCCTAATAGTAAAATGAACGGTCACCTTTGTTATTACGAGGACCACTCTTCTTGTCATTGTAAATACCACACTCTTGTCATTGCGAGGGCCACGGTAGGGGCCGTGGCAATCTCTCTTTTGGGGTCCCCTCATTCTCGTTCGTATGGTCCCTCGGTACCAGAGATTGCCGCGTCGGGACAAAATGCGCCCTTCCTCGCAATGACGTATGGGGAGACAGGTGGGGGTCTTGGGTACCAGAGATTGCATCACTCGTGCTTGCAGCACTCCTCGCAATGACATTAGGGAAAAGAGCGGCCATTAGGACACGGGGATTACCACGTCAGAACAAAAGACGTCCCTCCTCGCAATGACAAATGGGTGGAACAGACAGTCGGGCATCAGAGATTGCTTCGTCGCTTCGCTCCTTGCAATGACAAATGAGGGGACATACGGAGGGGCTCCTCTCCATGGGTGGAGGAACCCCTTATATAATAAGATTACCGCATTATACTTTAACACGCCTTAATAGAGTATTTATCTATTTTTCCTCTCCCTGTAAAGTACATGTATTACAAATAGTGTAGAGAGACCTATGAGTGCAATAAGGATACTTATTATAGCCCTTCTTCTCCCAATCTTCTTTAAGAAGTCAAGATATTTTTCCAATTTTCCTGTATAACCTGTTTCTTTCTTTTTCTTCTCCTCAAATGATACGACATTTCCCATATGTGATACAAGGGTAAGTGTGCCTTTTAATTTTCCTATCTTTGGCCATGAGCTTATATTGTTAAGATATTGAGGAATAGGATAGAAATCTTTTGTCTCATATATTATAGTTGCCGGATTGTTGTATTTTCTTACAAGTTGGATTAAGGTTGCATTTTTTGTAAATTCAGGTAATAAGGCATATTTTTCTGATATATATCTATCTTCTTTTTTGTCATATTTTACTAGGCCACTATATATGGTATTTAAAAAGGATCTAGGGCTTCCTATAAATATATTTTTTTGATTTTCTAATTTTTTTATAGCATCTTTATTTGCCTCACTAATAAATTCTACATTAGGCATGGTAAAGCCCTTTAATCTACTTCCCCATGATGCAATAAGGGTGCTTAATATGTTAAGAAGTATCTTTCTTGGTTTATCCAAAAATATGATATGGGTGTCATCTATCTTTTGTTGATTTATATAAAGTGTAGGTAAATATTCTAAACTAAACTTGTAAGGTGCTATAGTATGTGGAAGATAAAGCACAGAATCCCCTTTTACAAGAATCCATGCAGCTTCTGGATATATCCTTGTACAATCTTTTACATCAAGGTCAAGATAACCATCAAACTCTAGATCAAAATATCTATTTTTTAATATTTCCTTGGTAAGGGGTATATATACCTCACCACCATCTGCATTTTTTGGGGTAAGTCTTATAGAAGAAATGGGCGTGTCATTTAGTTTTATCGTAAGTATAGATTTTTCAGGGCTTAATGTAATAGCATGTTTAAAGTATAATTTTATATATGCACCATTTTTGAGTTTCCATGCGGTAGGTACTTCATAATATATATGAGCTACTTGATGGAATGCCCCTTCTAATAGGATGTTTTCATATTGTAGATCCCTAAATGTTAGATAATCTCCTTCAAAGGGGATAATTTTCCCTTCTTTTAGTGTGATCTTATCATCAATAATAGACGGATTTTTTCTAAGTTGCTTTTTTGATTTTTCCATTATAAGGGCCTTTGCACCTCGAATTATATCTTTTTTGGTAAGACCCGTTATATATAGCAGTTTTTTATAAGAATTAAATGGGGATGGGATAATCCCCAAATAACTTTTATTTGTCTCAGGAGCACCTCCAATATGTTTTAGAATTAGCTTTTGTAAGCTGGGTGACATATTATCCCAAGTGCTTATATAAATTATATGTCTGTTTTTGTTTTCTAATGTAAGAGAATCCATATATGTTATAGTAGGGAAAAATACCGTATATGGTGCCTTTTCTCCCCAGTCAGAGATTATGGATAATGCAACCATTATCTCTGCACCTTTGGGGTTATTAGGAAGTAGTATTACAGATTTTAGTGGGGATGTAAGTGGTGGTTCGAAAAAGGGAACAGGATAATCTGCAAGACTAAGATCTTTTTTTAGTATATATTCTATATGAATAAGGCTTTCTTTGTGTACTTTAAACCAAATACCTGGGTTATCTATATCTTGACATGGATCGGCAAGACTCCTTAAATATGTTTTTACAAGGAGTTCATTTGAACCTGGTTTTATATTTTTAATAGGTAAATCTATGGTTATAGTAGTTTTTAGTTTATTTGTAGCATCCAATTTTACACTCTTTATGGGTACATCATTTAAATATACAGTAAAACTTGATGTAGAAGAGAGTGCAAGCTCAGAATGGCTTATTACAAGATTTAATTTTGCATATTTTATAAGCCATGTAGGGTCTTGTGTAAAGTAGAAGAAAAAACTATTAAATATGCCTGATCCCCATTTATCTGTATCTGTAAGGAGGGTATTAGATACCTTGATAGTTGAAGGTGGGTTTATCTTTTTTGGTTTTGTGGGTACCCCTTCTTCTTTTTCTTTTGTAGAATATACATCAATAAATAAAATATCGGGATTTCTATTTATTCCAGGGGTATATTTAAATTTTGATTTGAAATAAAAAATTATATTTAGGTCAGTCCCCTTTTCTTTCACTACATAACTTTTTACCAGTGTATCATTATAATATTTTATTTTCTGTACATTATTATCTAATATGGTATCTTTTAATGTTATAGAGAGAAGTGTGCCTATTTTTTCTATATTGTACTGTGGTATATTGTTTAGATCTATGGCCACCCTTCTAAAGTTTTTATGTACCCCTATTCTTATACTTTGTACTATTTTATTCTCTGCAAAGGATAAGGAGCTAAATAGAACAAAAATAAAGATGATACATAATATTGTGGATAATCTTCTTTTCATAATCTCACCCTTCCCTTTTTGTTTTATCCCAGACTATTTTTTTCCTTGTAAATATGTTTCCTAATTTTATTGCAAATACCCTTATCATAATAAATGTCCAAAGCTGGGTATATGTAAAATACATGATAAAGGTTAAAAATATATTCTCTGGTGTATTTTCACCTCTCTCTGTAGTAAGTGTTATGCCTACCTCTACCATGAATAAGACTATAGCAAGGAACCATAGGAGCATAAACGGCCCTTCTAAATTCAGGGTTGTAAGCCCCAAACCTCCAGTTATAAATACATAGAGAGATCCCATAATTGCCAAGAAGAACATAAAGTATAAAAGAAAGAAATAGACTATATCTACATAAATCTTTTTTTTCTTTAAAGAGAAAAATTTAGGGAGATACTTAAAAATTACTTGTAAATTTCCCAATGCCCATCGAGTTCTTTGCTTTAGCCATACCTTAAATCTTTCTGGTTCTTCTTCCCATGTCACAGAGTAGGGGACCATTTTTATCCATTTCCCTGTTTGGTATAACTTTATACTTACATCAGTATCTTCTGTAAGGGCAGATGGGTCCCAGTATCCTATCTCTTCAAGTAGCTTTTTTCTTACGATAAAATTGGTACCTGGAATGGTGGTAAGTTTAAAAACCCTTCCCCTCCCTGCTTGTGTGGTCCATTGAAAAAATATAGTTTCTATGTTTATAAACTTGGTAAGGAGGTTCCTTGCCCTATTTCTTGTGCGGAATTTCCCTATCACGGCACCTATTGTCTCATCTCTCATTATATTAAGCACCAGATATAGGAGTGCTTTTGTCTCTGGAGTATTGTCTGCATCATATACAGCAATAAGGTCCCCTTTTGCATGTTTTACTCCATAGTTAAGGGCTGCTCCTTTACTTCTTCCTTCATCTTCAGGCACATCCAAAACCCTTAGATTCTCGATTTTTTCGGTAAGTTTTAAAGCTAAATCTCTTGTATTATCTGTTGAATGATCATTTATAAGTATTATCTCATATTTATCCTTTGGATAAGCAAAAGATCCAATGGACTTCAGTGTCGCCTCAATTACCACATCTTCGTTGTGTGCAGGAATCAAGACAGAGACAAAAGGAAGTTCAGATAGTTGTGTATATAAGTTGTCCAGCCTCCTTTTCTCCCTTTCCATTTCTTGAGAGTATAGATACCCTTGATACGATAAAAATACATGATATAAAAGAAATATCCATATAATGATTAATGAAGTTATAAATATAATCTCTGTCAATACTTTCTCCTCCTTTTTGAAATATAGAGAAGTGCCAAAAGTAGCACAGATAAAGAGGCTATTATAGAAAATGTTTTTGTACTTAGTTTAAATCCTTTTCTTTCCTTGTAGTAAAAGGGAAGATTAAGATCCTCTATTTTTACCTCTTTTACTTTAGGTATCTTTAGAGGTGGTACCTCTTTTTTTAAATCTACGAAATAATAACCCATTTCATCTAAACCTTTTATTATAGGTTTTAGATATTTTACCCCCATAAATGGGTGAAAGAAAAAACCTACAAAAGGATCCCTTACCATTTTTTTTATGATCCTTGCTTTATAAAGTATTCTTTCTATACTCTCTTTAGGGTCTTCTTTTTCTACATACCCTAAATTTTCAGGTATTATATATAGACCAGCATAACTTTTATATATAGGGTAGTAGAATTCTTGAGTAGATTCTGGATCATCTATCATAACTTGTCCTACATATATGGGAATGTATTTTTTGAGTTCGAATTCTCCTTCTATGGATAAATTGTAATGTGGTGGTTCAAATGCATAAAATGGTATATTTAATCTCTTAAAGGTAGAGATACCATAAGATATCCTTTTTTCGAAGTATTCTTTGAAATTTGGAATAGGTCTGTTGTGGATCATATCCCAAAACTCTGAGCCTTCTCCTGAAATCTCTTCTTTGCTGTACTGATGGGTTATCCCATGCATTATAATCCTACCTCTATGACTGTCTAACTCTTTTAAATATTTGACCATTTTTGGTCTCCTATCAAGTGTTACACTCTCCTTTAGGGCAAAATTCATATATACAGGGTAAAATGCCATCGCAAAGGGAAGATTCTCCTTTATTAGATAATCTGTTGTTTTCTTTAAAACTTTTAATGGATAATCTGGATTTATATCTTCGATTCTTATGAGCGCCTTTGGAATCCCTTTATGATCCTCTCCTATTATGTCGTGCAATAGGTCAGAAAAGGCAATTCCTGTAAAGGAATAAAAGGGTGAGCCTGTAATAATCCATAAGTTTTTGGTTTTTATATATGCAGGGATCTTATCCTTTAGGTTCGAAAAATATCCATATACCTTTCCCTCTCCTATCTTTATCTTGGGGATATACATCTCCCATTCGTTAAATACTGTAGTATTTTTATATATAAGATATGGGAAATCTTTTGTAATCCCCACATATGTAATAGGATATGTACCCTCTCTTATGATGGCTTCAGGGTCTTGTCCAATAAAACACAGTTCTTTTTTCCTTTTGGTGAAGATATTTACTATATTTTTGGGTATAATATGGTCATTATTGCTTATAAAGAATAGAATATCTGTATTTTCTGCCTCTTTTGTGTCAATATCTTTTGCAAGATAGGTTTTTACATCTAATTTAAAATGACCCAAAAGATTTGCAACCATAATTATGTCACTTTTTTTCTCTCCTGTTACAATTGCTGTTTTCCCATAGGCACTTATAGAAGATAAGCTACTAATGGTTACTATAATTAGTATTATCTTAAAAAGTTCTTTGTATTTTTTTCTTGTAGTGAATAGGTATATAGCTAACCCTAATAATACAAAGAAAAGAGAAACCCTAAAAAATATAGTACCTGTAAGTTTTCCTATCTTTTTTACTTCTCTATTTTCTTCTTTAAGATAAAGAGAAGAATATGTAATTCTTTTCATATATTTTATATTCCTTTCCTTTTTGTTTGGCTCTCTTAAATTGGGAAGTCCACTAAATTCATAACCCAATCCCAAAAGATCATCTATAAGTTTTTTTAAATATTTTTTATCGATAAATGGATGAAAGTACACTACCCCAAAGGCATCCTTTACATATCTTAATTTCTTTGCACGCTCTATTATATTGGAAAGAGAAAGAGAAGGGTTTTCCCTGCTTATATATCCCAAATTAGGTGTGATAAAGAATAAGTCTTTCTTTGGATCTCTTATGATATATGGTAGTGATTGAGTTGATTTATATGTATAATTGCTTAGCTGTATAGTGCCTATATAATAATCAAAATATTTACCTACAAACGCCATATATTTGGGAGGGAATGCAAATTCAGATGGCATAAATCCTACAGGGTGTATGCCAATCTTTTGAGACAGTGTAAAAGCCATAGAGATTCTTCTTTCAAAGTACTTTTCAAAATCATCTATAGGGCGGTCATTCTTTATATCCCAAAATTCTGCATCTCTTTCCATTTTTGTTCTGTAATATTTTCTCAAAAGGCCTGAGAGCACAAATGAGATATCCCTTTTGGCAATTATATTCAAAAAATAGCTAAGAGTTTTTTTCTCTTCAATTGAGATAAAACTTCTTCGGTCTGTGTCAAAAAAAAGTGGATAATAAGATATAACAAATGGAACCTTTTCTCTTTCTAATATTTTTACCGTATCTTTTAAGTTTTCAGGCTTTGTGTATGGATTTACATCTTGTACTATAAAGAGTAACTTAGGTCCCTTTTTTACATAGGGTACATCCAAAAAACTATACAAAAAATTTGCAAAAAAGTATGCCTCCTCATCCCATAAAGGAAACCCTCCCAATAGATAGATATTTTTATCCTTTAATAGAAAAGGCATATTTGAGGCCTCATTGGAAACTGTTGCAAGAACCTTTGTCTCCTTGTTTATGATTTTATATTCATATATCAATTTATTTGGTGAAACAAAGTATCTTTTTCCTTCATACTTTATATTTAAAAATCCCTTTTTCTCATCTTTGTACAAGATGGGTTTTAAATTTTTTGCCTTTCCTATTATACATATTTTACTATTTTTGAGATGTGGAAGCTCTTTTTCTATGACCTTTGGGAGCATATCTGTTACAGGAATTATTATATATTTATACTTATAAAGCAGTGTCTTGGTAAGTTCGTTGAATTTTACAATATCTACAGGTATATCAAAATGAAGCAAGAAATTTTTAATCATTTTTGTAATATCCATATTTTTTATAAGGTATGAACTTTTATATGTAAGAAGTATTCTCTCTTCTGTATATGCATTACCTGTAAAGAGTATAAGAATTAATACACTAAAAAGAAATATTTTAATCCACATCAAATTCATAGTTGTGCTTTGCCTTTGCGTATAATAGGGAAAAATCCTCTCCATCTTCAGGAAAGAATGCCCATCCTACATTTATATAAAGCCTAACTCTTTTGAAGTGTTCCTCTCCCACCTTTACATCTATAAAAGAAAGTGTTTCTTTTATACGATTTTTTATAATGGAGAGCGTATCCTCGCTTACCCCTATCAAGATTGCACCAAATTCGTCATCTGCAAGTCTTGCCTTTTTATCTTCTAATCTAAAGATCGTGTTTATCCTCTCTGCTACCATTTTAATAAGCCTTTTTTTCGCACTTTCTCCATATTGTTCACGAAATTCTTTTAGGAAATTTATCCTAATTAATACTATGGCAAATCTCCCTCCATATCTTTTTCCCCTCTTTATCTCCTCTTCTACAGAGAATATAAAGTTTTTTCTATTGTTTAGCCCTGTCTCTTCATCAAGGGTGACAAGTTCATCAATAGAGTATTCCACCTCTTTTACTCTATTGTAAAGTTTTTGATAAAAATCGTGGATTCTTCCCCCAATAAAGGCACCTATAGGTATGACTGGAATCCAAAATATCTCCTCTATTGTAATCTCTTTTCTTCCCGGAAGGAAGAACTGCCTTACCATAAGATATGTACTATAGAGAAATATTGTGATAAGGGAGGAGACAAGACCTGGTGCAAGTCCTTTAACCATCGAGAAGAACATGACTGTAAGAAAAATAGAAGATATGAAATAGACTTCTAAATTTTCTACATATCCAAAATAAAAAAACCAACTATTTACGATAAGTAATACTATAAATAAAAGGAGAAAATAGATATTTATCCCTTCATAATTAATTTTTTTCACATCTCTCACCTTTCTTTCGTATAGTTTTGATATAATCTTAAGGCAGAAAGTGCAAGTAAATTATCAAATGCATATACTCTGTATCTTCTCTTTTTCTTTATATAATACCCAAAAGCCCCTTTTTGAGGACCTTTAGGTATTATAAATTTTATCATTTTATGTAAAAAACCAGTTGCAGTCTCTATATCATCTAAGTTTAGAAAGATTCTTACCAATAGGGCATATGATGCTACATCATCCATAACTGTATCTTCTGGATCAAAATAATTAACCGCATATATGGGAGAAAGACCAATCTCTGTGAGATGTAAAATAGTCATAGTATTTATGATATCATAATCTGCCTGTTTTTTTCTTATGTATCTTTTTTTTCTCACATTATACTTTATGGAAAAGTGATTCTTGTCAAATCCATGATATATGATAATAAGTCCATTATCAAAGATATCTTTCCATGTATTAAGGTTTTTTCTATCTATTTGAGAAAGCAGTCTAATGGTATAGAGGTCTATATAAGATAGGGTAGTACCTACGTTTAGGTTTTTGTATATCTTTTCTTTAAAGAATGATTTTTCCCAGGAGGCCCCGTCTAATATAATTCCATCTTGTGTGCAGTATTTTAGGTCGGCATCACCTATCTTTTTCCCTAATCTGATGTATGGACTTTTGCCCCATGATTTTCCTGCAAGGATAAGATATCTTGTAATCCTTAAGTCATCAATTGTGGCACTGGAATTTTCTGTTTTACCTTTTTCATTTATCTTCCAAGAGATAAGGCCAGAGGGGCGAATGAGATATTTGTTTAGAAAATTTACCTCTTTTTGAAATTCCCTCTTTCTATTACTGAAATAGAGATATTCCAGATATAGACCAATAGATTCGGAAAGTATTTCATGATTTTGTCCATCATGGGGATCTATTGGGTAATCAGTATAGTAATTTGAAAAAACTCCCCCCTCTTTACTTACAAGCTTTGTCTTTAAAAAATCGTAAGCTTCCTGCTCTATTTTCCTGTAATCATACCCTTTTTCTTTCTCTTTTGCGTATGATAAAGCAGAAAAAAACAAAGATAGAAATACCAAAAGTAAAAGAATACTAATATATTTTTTTCTGAAATTAATCCACCCCTTTGCATTTTATTTGTCATATATTATACCATAAATTTTTAAGTTAGAAGAATTTCATAAGGATTTTCAAGTGCATTTTTTAATGCAATGAGAAATTTTGCAGATTCTGCCCCATCTACTGCTCTATGGTCAGAAGTAAGAGAGATGCTGAATAGATAGCCAATTCCGATGCTATCCTTCTCTATTACAGGTTCTTTTTTTATAGCAGATACAGCAAGTATCGCAACTTGGGGTGGGTTTATTATAGCCTCGAAATGGTCTATACCATACATTCCTAAATTAGATATGGTAAATGTTCCTCCTTCGAGCTCTCCTACTGTAATAGTGCCATCTTGTGCCTTCTTTATAAGTGTTTTTACCTCCTTATCTATTTCTGTAAGACTTTTTTGGTCTGCATTTTTTACAACAGGTACCATAAGTCCCTTTTGAGTTGCAAGGGCAAATCCTATGTTTATATCATCTTTTAGGTATATGTTTTCATCATCAACAAATGCATTAAACATGGGGAAATTTCTTATAACTCTGGAGACAATATATATAATAAGATTATTATAAGATACCTTTACTTTATTTACTTTAAGTACTGTCTCTCTTAGTTTTATAAGCCCTTCCCCCCTTACCTTCATACTCTCTGAATAGTATGGTTTTTGACGGACACTCTCTTTCATTCGTTGGGCGATAACCTTCCTAATGCCTGTAATAGGGATAATATTCCTTTCTTTGTCTTTCTTCTCTAATGCCCTTCTTCTTTCCTTCTCTGAAATAATCTTTATAATATCATCTTTTATTATTCGTCCTTCGGGGCCCGTTCCTTTAATAGTAGTTATGTCTATATCGTTTTCCTGGGCAAGCCGTCTAGCAAGGGGAGAGATTTTTATCCTCTCCTCTTTTGGAGTATTTATGGAATGTTCTTTTCTCATCTCTTTTTGTGTATCTATAGGTGGTATGGACTCTTTTTTCTCAATCTCTACATCTTCCTCTCCTTCTGCTTCCATATATGCCACAACCTCTGATACCTTGGCAGAACCCCCTTCTGGTATAGCTATCTCTTTTAGAACCCCACTATAAGGGGACTCAATTTCTATGTTTATTTTTTCTGTCATTACCTCAAATAGGGGTTCCCCTTTTTCTACTTTGTCACCTTCTCTTTTTAACCATCCAGTAATCATGCCCTCTGTCATGGTAAGACCCAATTTGGGCATTAAGATTTCTTTTAACATTTCAGCCTCCTTTAATGATATATGCCAAACAGTTTAGGTAGATACAAACTAAGTGCAGGGAAGTATGTTATTATAAGTAAAGCACCAACAGCTGCCAATACGAGGGGAATGACCTCTTTTGAAAGTTCCTCGAGGCTTACCCCAGATATGTTGGATCCCACATAGAGATTTACTGCAATAGGTGGGGTTACCTGTCCTATCGCCAAATTTACTGTCATAAGCACTCCAAACCAAACAGGGTCAAAGTGATATTTTGCCATAATGGGTAAAAAGATCGGTAAGAAGACATAGTATATAGATATAGCATCAAGGAGCATACCTGCTATAAGAAGAATAAAGTTTACCATTATGAGAATAACATAAGGATTACTGGAAGTAGATACTATAAGATTGGATGCCTTATCTATAAGTCCGATTGTTGCACCTGCCCATGAAAAAAGTCCGGCAAATGTGACAACAATCATAACAACAGAGGTAGAAATGGCAGATTCTACCAATAGTTTATATAGTACATCCCAATTTATAGTTTTATATATAAACACTCCTACAAATAAGCCATAAAATACTGCTACTGCTGCTGCCTCTGTAGGTGTAAAGATACCTCCATATATGCCTCCTAATATGATAATGGGGGTTAGAAGTCCCCAAAAGGAATCAATAAATGCCTTAAATATCTCTTTTGGTGTTCCCCAGTCTCCTCCTCTGTATCCTCTCTTTTTGGAAATAATATAAACTACAATCATAAGGGCAATCCCTACTATGATGCCTGGAATTATCCCTGCTGCAAAAAGTGCCCCAATAGATGCATTTGTGATTACTCCATATACAATGAATCCAATACTTGGAGGTATGATTATGGCAAGCCCGCTGCTTACAGAAACTACACTTGTAGCAAAGGGAAGGTCATATTTGTTTTTCACCATTGCAGGTATAAGGAGTACTCCTAATGCTGCAACTGTTGCAGGACCAGAGCCTGATACTGCACCCCAAAAAAGTGCAACAGCTACTGTTACTATAGCAAGTCCTCCTGTGATAGGTCCAATGAGAAGCTCTATGAATTTTATGATCTTTTCTGCTATCTTTGCCTTTTCCATAATAACCCCTGCTAAAATGAAAAAAGGTATGGCAGTTAGGGGAAATTTGGCAATACCTGCAAAAAAGTTATAAGATACTACATCTATCCCTAGGTTCCATTTCCATACTACAAAGATTGCAGCAAAACCCAAAGAGGCCGCAATGGGAACCCTTAGAAGAAGTGGGATGAAAAATAGTGTTATTAGCCAAAATATAGGATCGTGTAACATAGTTTACTTTTCCTCCTCCTTCCATTCTTTTAGGATGCGTTCTATTATGCGCCATATAACTATTGCACTTCCTATAGGAACACCTATGGTGTACCACCATACAGGTACACCTAACGATTCAGATGTTGCCTCAAGTAACATCTCATCTAATACCTCTTTTATCCCAAGATATATAAGAACAATAAATAAAGAAGCGGTAATTATATATCCAATTACGATCACTATTTTTCTTAATTTTTTTGGGAAAAAGGAGACTACAAAGTTTACACCCAAATGGGAGCCCCTCTTAAACCCTGCTGCAGCACCTAAGAGGACCATCCAGACAAATAGGTTTACCTCAAGCTCCTCAGTAAAGGCAAGGGAATATTTTACAAGATAACGGGTAATAACATTAATAAATGCAACAGATGCCATTATAAGAAGGAGCATACCCGCAAGGGCCTCTTCGAAGTTTTCCAAAAGCTTTTGCCTCATTTATACCTCCTTTTCTGTAAAAGGTCGGTAGATCTACCGACCTTTTACAGATTAGAAAAATTATTTTACCTTCTTGATTGCCTGTTCAGCTGCAAATACTAAATCTGCACCAATTTTCTTTCTCCATTTATCATATACCTTTCTCGTTGCCTTTTTGAATGCTGCCCTTTCTTCATCTGTTAAGAATGTTACCTTCATCCCGTGTTCCTCAAGGTATTTATATGGTTGTGTGATCTCTACCTTTTGGCCAATACCTTGTAGATATTTGAGGGCACTTCCATCATCAAGTCCTACCCTTGCCATAGCCCTTTCCCAGTCCATCACCTCTTTTGCTGTCTCTTTTAATATTTTTTTATCTTCTTCAGAAAAACTTCCCCAAGTTCTTTTGTTTACCCCAAGAATAAGTGGGTCAATTGTATAGTTCCATATGGTTATATATTTATGAAATTCATATATCTTATACGGAATGATTACTATATTTATTGGGTTTTCTTGACCGTCTACTACACCTTGTCTAAATGCAGTCTGTGCATCTCCCCAATTCATATTTAAGGGGTTTGCACCAAGTGCCTTAAAGATATCCAAGAATATAGGGCTCCCTACTACTCTTATCTTCATATCTTTTAGGTCAGATGGAAGTTTTACCTCTTTTTTACTATTTGTAAGCTGACGGAATCCATTTTCTCCCCATGTCCCTATGGAGACTACCCCGAGTTTGTTTAATCTTTTCTTTATCATTTCTCCTGGAAATCCATTTGTAACTGCATCAAGTTCTTTGAAACCCTTGAACATAAATGGCATAGAAAAGAGATTCAGTTCTTTTATCTGGGAAGACCAATTTATTGTAGAACCTACCGCAAAATCTGCAACCCCTTTTCTTAGAAGCAAAAATTCGTTTGTTTGCTTTCCTGCAAAAAGTTGCCCACCAAAATATACTTTAATATTGATTCTTCCCTCTGTTCTTTCTTTTACTAAATCTGCAAACTTTTTACCTGCCATTCCCCATGGGGAATTAGGCCCAACTACTAAAGACATCTTGTATTCACTTTTGTACTTAGCAAAAGCGGTTAATGACAAGAGCAATGAAAAAACCATTATAAAAATGAGAATCTTTTTAATCATTGTTTTCCTCCTTTTAATAATTTAGATTAACTAAATATAATAAAGCTAATAAAATTAATAAACCACCTCCTTTCACTCTCTTTTTCCGAATAGTTTGTATATAGCTTCTTTTATGTCTTCTTTATCAGGTACAACAAACTCCTCAAGTGGAGGAGAAAAGGGGTGTGGTACATTCCTTGCCCCAACTCTTCCGATGGGTGCATCCAGATAATCAAAAGCCTCCTCTTGAATTGTGGCCGCAACCTCTGCACCCCATCCTGCGCGTCTCCATGTTTCATGGGCTATTATTACTCTATTTGTCTTTTTTACAGACTCTACTACTTTTTCTTTATCCCAGGGGACCAATGTCCTAAGGTCTATTACCTCTATCCCTAATCTATCACTTTTTGAAAGCTCCTCTGCTACTTTTAGGGCCTCATGTACCATGCGAGATGTAGCTACAATAGTAAGGTCTTTTCCTTCTCTTTTTATATCTGCCTCTCCAAATGGGATATAGTATTCTTCTTCAGGCACTTCCCCTTTCATGGAATAAAGTCTCTTATGTTCAAATATTATTACTGGGTCCTTACTTTTTAATGCTTCCTTAGTAAGACCTTTTGCATCATAAGGGGTAGAGGGAATAACTACCTTTATCCCTGGAATGTGCATAAATATAGTTTCTATACTTTGAGAGTGCTGGGCTGCTGCCGACCTTGCTATCCCATCTGGGCCTCGAAGCACTATGGGTAATGATTTTTGTCCTCCCGACATGTATCTTATTTTCATTATTTGGTTTACTACTGCATCCATTCCTGTAAAGAGAAAATCTGCGAAGTGGAATTCCACTATAGGATGCATTCCTGCAAGTGCAGCACCTACTGCTGATCCATAAATTACTTCTTCTGAAATAGGGGTATCAATTATTTTATCTTGATATTCATCTAAAAGGCATTTATAGGTACCAAAGATCCCTCCCTGTTTAGAGAGGTCTTCACCATAGGTAAAAATAGTAGGGTCTTTTTCCATCTCTTCTTTAATCGCCTCACAAATAGCTTCGGAAAAGGTGATCTCTCTCATTTCTCTCTCCTTTGTTTAGTAATCGTATTTAAAATCATCTACAAAAAGGTCAGAAAGTGCCTCCTGAGGTTCTGGAAGTGGTGATTGTCGGGCATATTTTACCGCCTCATTAACCCTTTCTACTGCAGATGTATAAATTCTCTCTCTTTCATCTTCTGTTAAGATTCCATTTTCTATCATATACCTCTCTATTCTACCTACTGGCTCATTTTTCCACCATTTTTCAACCTCTTCTTTTTCCCTATATTTTTCTGGGTCTCCTACAAAATGTCCCTTTAACCTGTAGGTTTTTGCCTCAATTAGTGTAGGTCCTTCTCCTTCTCTTGCACGAAAAATAGCCTCCTTTGCTGTTTTGTATACCTCAAAGAGGTCATTTCCATCTATGGATATCCCAGGCATATTATAGGCCATTGCCCTCTCTGCAATACTTTTTACAGGTACTACTCTTTCATATTTTGCAGTAGAGGCATACTGATTGTTTTCATTTACGAAAATTATTGGAAGTTTATATACACTTGCCCAATTTAACGCCTCATGAAAGGCCCCTCTTCCTGTTGCCCCATCTCCGAAGAATGAGACTACTACTTGGTCAGAACCTTTTAGCTTTATAGCCATTCCTGCACCTGCTGCTATAGGAAGGCCTCCAGCAACTACGCCATTTGCCCCCAATACACCTATATCAAAGCTCATAATATGCATAGATCCACCTTTCCCTTTGCAGTATCCTGTGTTCTTTCCATAAAGTTCTGCCATCATCTTTTTCATATCTGCACCCTTTGCAATCATGTGGCCATGTCCCCTGTGGGTACTTGTTATGAAATCATCTTTTCTGAGTTGGGAAATGATACCTGCACCTATTGCTTCTTCTCCAATATATAAATGGATAAAGCCAGGCATCTCTCCCTGGAGGAAGTTTTTTTCTGCGGTTTCTTCAAATTTTCTGATAGTTACCATTGTCTCATATATCCGAAGGAGCTCTTCTTTAGGAATGTCCATTGTTTACCTTAGAGCCTAAACAAAGGTTTAGGGCTGGGTTATTTGGATCCGCCCATGAAAATGCCCACTACCCAGCTGGCGGTTTTTGGGCATAATCAATTATTTTTAAAAAAATAAAAAATTTTTATATTATAAAAGTAGCACTTTTTTCTTTTTATGTCAAGGAGAAAAAGATGAGGGTAGGGGAGAGGGGAAGACTGATAGGGAAGCCCTATCAGTCTTTTTTGAGCCAAGGCATCATTTCTCTTAATTTTGCACCTGTTTTTTCTGCAAGGTGATTTGCCTCTTTCTTTCTCATTGTATAGAAAAATGGTCTTCCAATTTTATTCTCTGTAAGCCAATCTTTTGCAAATTGTCCTGTTTGAATCTCATATAAGAGGTTTTTCATCTCTTTTCTGGTATCCTCTGTTATAATCCTTTTACCCATCTTCATGTCTCCATATTCTGCAGTATCACTTATGGCTTTTCTCATATTGGAGATACCACCTTCATATATAAGGTCTACTATAAGTTTCATTTCATTTATGCACTCAAAATACGCAATTTCTGGTTGATATCCTGCCTCAACTAATGTATCAAACCCTGCCCTCATAAGTTCTGTAAGACCACCACAGAGTACGGCCTGTTCCCCAAAGAGGTCTGTCTCTGTCTCTTCCTGGAAGGTAGTTTCTATAACACCTGCCTTTAAGGCACCGATACCCTTTGCATAGGCAAGTGCAATCTCCTTTGCCTTCCCTGTGAAATCTTGCTCTACTGCAATAAGTGCAGGAACACTTTTCCCCTCTACATACATTCTTCTTACAAGATTCCCAGGTCCTTTTGGGGCTATCATAGTTACATCTACATTTTTAGGTGGGATTATCTGGGAAAAGTGGATATTGAAACCATGTGAAAACATGAGCATATCGCCTTCTTCCATATATGGGGCGATCTTTTCTCTGTACACCTCTCCTTGGAGATGGTCAGGAATAAGAATTTGAATAACTTGTGCCATTTTTGAAGCTTCTTCAATAGTTGCAACTTCCATGCCATCTTCTTTTGCTTTATTCCATGATTTTCCGTCTTTCCTGAGCCCTATTACTACATCTACTCCACTATCTTTTAGATTTAGAGATTGTCCCCTCCCTTGACTTCCATATCCTATTACAGCAACTTTTTTCCCTTTTAGATAATTCAAATCCCCATCTTTCTCATAATAGATCTTTGCCATTTTTTATTCCTCCCATTTAATATCTTCTTTTTCTTCCCTAATACTCATAGGCCCTCTTGATAGGGCAATCTTCCCTGTTCTTGCGATCTCTTTTATGCCAAACTCTGACATAAGAGATATAAAGGCATTTATCTTTTCTGTTGGACCCGTTACCTCTGTAGTTATCATTTTCTTTCCGATATCTACTACATTTGCCCTAAAGGTATTTGCGATCTCTATAATCTCTAATCTTTCCATTGAAGATTTTACCTCGATTTTTATAAGGGCAAGCTCTCTTCTCACAGATTCATCTCTTCCAAGTACTATTACTTTTATTACATCTAATTGTTTATTTAGTTGATGTACTATTTGATCAAGTGTCCTCTTGTCTCCCTCTGCCACAATTGTGATACGGGTATATTTTGGGTCTTCTGTTACCCCAGCTGCAATGCTTGCTATATTGTACCCTCTTCTTGTAAAGAGCCCTGCAATTCTACTTAATACACCGGGATGATTTTTAACCAAAATACCAATAGTCTCTTTCATTTTTTCCCTCCTATCCTATCATCTCTTCCAAGGGTGCCCCTGCAGGAACCATAGGAAATACATTCTCTTCCTTTTTCACTATGAAATCTATAAGATATGGTGTATTGGATTCTATGGCCTCTTTAAGTGCTGCTTCCACCTCTTCATTTTTGGTGACCCTTTTTGCAGGAATTCCATATGCCTCTGCCAATTTTACGAAATCAGGATTCCCAGAGAGGCTTGTGTGTGAATATCTTTTGTCGTAAAAGAGTTCTTGCCATTGTCTTACCATACCTAAATACTCATTGTTTATTAGGGCAATCACTATAGGAACCTTATTGTAAGAAATAGTTGCAAGTTCCTGAAGATTCATCTGAAAACTTCCATCTCCTGATATATCTACAACTATCTTATCTGGTCTTCCCAATTTTGCCCCTATGGCAGCAGGAAGACCATATCCCATAGTCCCTAAACCTCCTGAAGAGAGATGTGTGCGAGGTTCGGTGTATTTGTAAAACTGTGCTGCCCACATCTGGGATTGTCCCACTTCTCCTATTACTATAGCCTTATGGTTGGTAAGTTTTCCTACTACTTCAACTATGTATTGAGGTTTTACCCCTTCATCATCATTTAGATCATATTTGAGTGGATGTTTAGATTTCCAATTTCTTAGTGTTTCGTGCCAACCGGAAAAATCAAAGACAATATCCTTGGTTTTTATTTCATCATTTAGTATATCAAGTACCCTTTTTGCATCCCCTACAATACCTAAGAAGGTATTTACTAATTTCCCTATTTCAGCTCTATCAAGGTCTATATGTACAATTTTGGCATGGGGGGCAAATTTCTCTATCTTTCCAGTAACTCTATCGTCGAACCTCATCCCTATCCCTATGAGGAGATCGCATTCAGAGACTGCATAGTTTGCATACCTTGTACCATGCATGCCGAGCATCCCAAGTGAGAGTTCATCTGTTTCTGGATAGCTGCCAAGACCCATGAGGGTTGTAATTACAGGTACTTTTGTTAATCTTATAAATTCTCTTAAATTTTCTGAGGCCCCACTTGTAATAATACCTCCTCCGGCTATAACAATAGGTTTCTTGGCCTCTTTTAGAAGTTCTATAACCTTTGTAACTTCTCTTTTTGATACAGGGGGATCAGGCTCATATCCTTCGATCGAGATACTTTCCGGATAGTAAAATTCTCCCTCTGCATTTTGGATATCTTTTGGTAGATCTATGAGTACGGGTCCTGGTCTCCCTGACCGAGCAATATAAAATGCTTCTTTTATTATGCGTGGTAGGTCTTTTATATCTTTTACCAAAAAGTTATATTTGGTAATCGGCATAGTAATTCCTGTAGCATCTGTTTCCTGAAAGGCATCTGTTCCTATGAGGGTAGTTGGTACCTGTCCGGTAAATGCAACCACAGGTACTGAATCCATATAGGCTGTTGCAAGGCCTGTGACGAGATTGGTAGCTCCTGGTCCAGAGGTGGCAAAGCATACACCTACTCTTCCTGTAGCTCTTGCATATCCATCTGCTGCATGTGCCGCTCCCTGTTCATGACGGGTGAGAATATGTTTTAGATCAGACTTATATAGGGCATCATACACAGGGATCATTGCCCCCCCTGGTATACCAAATATTATCTCCACACCTTCCTTTTTTAAGGCTTCAATAACCATCTCTGCCCCGGTTAACTTCATTATGACCCTCCTTTCGTAATTGATATAAAAAAAGACCTCCGTCAAGGGACGGAGGTCTTCTCGTGGTACCACCCTATTTTGGCTATAGTAAATAGCCCTTAATTTATGGTAACGCTATATGCGTCAAAAGGTACTTTATTTCCCTCTTGAATAGGAAGTGAGTTTCACTATAGACCTCTTGTACCTTCTCACCACCCGGTACTCTCTGTAAAGAAGTTCCTATAGTTACTTGTCTTCCTATATTTTTCCTATTTAATTTTATAATTGCCTTATATTCTAAGATAAAATTTTGCCTTTGTCAACCCCTATACATATAATTTTTAAAATAATTTGCCCGGATTCATTATTCCATTGGGATCGAAATCCTTTTTTATGGTTTTCATAAGCTCAAATTCTTTTCCTTTTGTTATAGGTAAAAGTCCTTTTTTTATAAATCCTATTCCATGTTCTCCACTTACAGCACCTCCCAGTTTTGCCGCCTCAAGTGCTATCTTTTCCAGTATCTCTTCTGATACTTCTCTCCATTCTTTTGGAGGAAGATCTTTAGGTTTCATAGGGGCCGGGTGGAGGTTTCCATCTGCCGCATGTCCTGCAACAGGTATAATTACACTATACTCTTTTGAAACTTTTTGTATATATTCCATAATTTCGGGTATTTTTGAAGTAGGGACTACTATATCACCAGTAGGTACATATGGGTCAAATGCCTTTATTCCTTCCAGCCAATTTCTCCTTATCCTCCAGATTTTTTCTGAAAATGTCCTGTTATCTGCTATAAAGACATCCAATGCCCCATTTTCAAGACTTACTTTTCCCGCTTTTTCATATATTTCTTCTAACTCTTTTTTTGTTCTTCCCTCAAATTGAACTATAAGATAGGCCTTTGCCTCTTCTTGATAGGGCAGAATAGTATTGTTGTACTTTGAGCCGAGTTCTACAGAGACCTTATCAATAAACTCTACAGCTGTAGGTAGTACACTACTTTCTTTTATGGTTATTGCTACATTTTTGATTGCTTCATCTAACTCCTTAAATGGGATAAGGAGATCTACAGTCTTTCCTGGTAGGGGAATAAGGTTTAAATAGATTTTTGTAAATATCCCCAGTGTCCCTTCAGAGCCTACCATAAGATTTATAAAATTGTAACCACTTGAATCTTTTCTTCTCTTTCCACCAAATTCTACTATATCTCCATAACCTAATACTGTTTCTATTCCCAATACGTGGTGTCCTGTATTTCCATACTTTATGACTTTACTTCCCCCTGCGTTTGTTGCTACATTTCCTCCGATAAAGCTTGTCTCTACACTCATAGGGTATCCTGCATAGTAGAGCCCTTCTTCTGCTACCTTTTTGCAAAGATCATTTGTTACAACCCCTGGTTCAACAACAGCTACCATATTTTCTTTATCTATTTCTAAGATATTATTCATTCTTTCTAAAGAGAGTACAATTCCTCCATAGATAGGAACTGCTGCCCCAGATAGCCCACTTCCTGCACCACGTGGTGTAATAGGGATGCCATATCTATTTGCAAGCTTTACTATAGATAGTATCTCTTCTTTCTCCTGTGGTTTTACTACCACATCTGGCATATGGGCATAGTACTCTCCTCCTGCCTCATCTTTTGCATATTGAGAAAGTTGCTCTTTATCTTCATATATTACCGCTCTTTCTCCAGAGATTTTTCTTAGTTCCACTACCAACTTTTCATCTATTTTTCCATACTCTTTCATTATCTTTTTACCTCTTTTTCAATCTTTTTTATCATAATAGGAACTACCTCAAAGAGGTCTCCCACAATACCAAAATCCGAAACCTGAAAGATATTCGCATCGGGATCTTTGTTTATACTTACCACTACCTCAGATGATGACATACCCGCTATATGCTGTATGGCCCCTGATATGCCTACTGCTACATAGAGCCTTGGACTTACTGTCTTTCCTGAAAGCCCTACCTGATGAGCATAGGGGATCCACCCCATATCAACAGCAGCCCTTGATGCCCCAACTGCACCATTTAATAGTTTTGCCAGGTGATACAACATATCAAAGTTTTTCCCATCTTTTAATCCCTTTCCTCCAGAGATAACGATATCTGCCTCTTGAATAGGGACCTCTCCTGTCTCATCTTTCTCAAAATTTATCCTTTTTATCCTAGATGTAAAGAGCTCTTCAGGATATTTTTTTTCTATGATTTCCCCCTTTCTCCCTCTATCTGGCTTTGGAATCTTTTTTGATTTTGGTCTAACAGTAGCCATCTGTGGCCTATGGTTTGGTGTTTTTATGGTAGCCATTACATTTCCACCTATAGCAGGTCTTGTTTGAAGTAGGAGGCCAGACTCCTTTTCTATGTCAAGCCCAGTGCAGTCTGCAGTGAGCCCTGTCTCTATCTTTGAGGCAAGAAGGGGCATTATAGTTCTACCCATGGTGGTTGCAGATGCTATAAAGATTTCAGGCTTTTCTTCTTCAATAAGGGAAGAGAGTATCTTTAGATAGATATCAGGATTGAAATAGGATAGCCTTTCATTATCTATTACATAAACTGTATCTACCCCTCTTTGAATAAGTTCTTTTGCATCTTCAGCTAAATTTTTTCCTATAAGCACCGTAGATAATGGTACACCCTTTTTCTTTGCAAGTACCTCTCCCCAGGATATGAGCTCAAAAGAGACAGGATTTAACACACCCTCTCTCTTCTCTGAGAGTGTCCATACACCGTTGTAACCATCTGTAGCTTTAGGCATGATTCCCCCTTTATTTATATAATATTTTTTTCTTTTAGAAATTGGATAAGTTCATCTACTCCCTTTTCTATATCCTTAGGCTTTATTATCTTTCCTTTTCTTGTCATCTTGGGGTAGTAGACATTTACAACCCTTGTCGGTGAACCCAAAAGCCCTATCTTTGAAGGATCTACGTCAATATCATTCCCAGTAAGAATTGGAATCTCTGCTTTTTTCGCCCTCATTTTACCTGCAAAATTGGGAATACGGGGTTCATTTATCTCTTTAACTACACTTATAACTGTTGGAAGTTGTACCTCTACGAGCTCTTTTCCTCCTTCAATCAATCTTTCTGCTATTATGGATCTCTCCTTCACCTCTAGGAGTTTGCTTACATAGGTAATAATAGGGAGGTTAAGTTGTGCAGCAAGGGATGGGCCAACTTGTCCTGTTTCCCCATCTGTTGCCCTCTCTCCCGTGAAGATTATATCGAAATTTCCAAGTTTTTTTATGGCCTTTGACAGGGTGTAGGCAGTAGCCCATGTATCTGCCCCTCCAAATTTTCTATCTGATAATAGGTATCCCTTATCTATTCCCATAGATATAGCATCTTTTATGACATCTTTTGCAAATGGGGGACCCATAGATATGGCAACAGTTTCTATATTTTCATACTTTTCTTTTAATCTTACCGCCTCTTCTACCGCATACATATCCAATGGATTTAGCTCTGATTCAAGATTTTCCCTGATCATTGTTCCAGTTTCTTTGTTTATTTTTACTTTATCCGTAGCCGGTACCTGTTTTACTAAAACAGCAATTTTCATGAAATTCCTCCTGCTCAATTAAAGTATTGCACATATTATATTATGATGGATAAATTTTGTCAATTTTTCGATGAAATCTTGCTATACTATAATAATTGAAATCCATGATGCTTTAGTTATTTATGATATAAGAAACTTTTATTTTTTCCTTGACATTTTAAAGATTATATAGTAAAATAATCCCGTAATCTTAGATGAGCAGGACATATTACGGGGTTAAAGGGGGTATCCAAGACGGATTCACGAAGAGAGATTAATAAATTTCTTTTTACAATTTTAGTCTTTTTTGGTCTATGGCTTATTTTTACCGCAAGTTTTTCCCCAGGAGAGTTATTTACAGGGCTTGCAACAGCTATCATCATAGCTTATCTTGTTTATGATAAATTTACCACCAAAGGTTTTGAAAACCTCTCTCCTAAAAGAATATGGTATTTCCTTCTTTATCTCCCATTCTTCTTTTTTGAAGTCATTAAATCTAACATAGATGTGGCATACAGGGTACTTCATCCAAAAATGCCTATAAAACCAGGAATAGTCGCCGTTAGGACCAAACTTAAAGGAAATATGGGAAAATTAATCCTTGCAAATTCTATTACACTTACTCCCGGGACATTTACTTTAGATATTATAGATGATATATATCTCATTCATTGGATATATGTAGAATCAGAAGATATGGAAGAGGCATCTAGGATAATTGCCCACAAATTTGAAAGATATATAAAGGAGTTTGCAGAATGACTATAATCTCTTATATCTTTTTTCTTTTTGTAATTATAGGTACATTTTTTGCAATAATGCGTATATATTTAGGTCCTACTGCCCCAGATAGACTTGTAGGAATGAGCACTATGACTACTATAACGACAGTTCTTTTGGTATTCTTGGGATACTATTTTAATAGATATGTATATATAGATGTAGCATTAGTCTATGCAGTTCTTTCATACATAGGAGAGGTTTCAATAGCAAGATATTTAGAAGGTGGGATATAGTTATGGTGCTAACTATCATAGGTGGTATACTTATACTCATAAGTGCTTTTTTCCTCTTTCTTGGAGCTTTTGGTATATATAGATTACCTGATGTCTATAACAGACTTCAAGCTGCTACAAAAGCTACAACACTAGGGGCATTTATAGGTATAATAGGGGTAGGTTTTTTAAAACCAGAATGGTTCCTAAAAACATTAGTGATTGCGGTTTTCCTCTTCCTTACCAACCCTATAAGTAGTCATGCTATTGGAAGAGGTAGCTGTTTAAGGGGAGTTAAACCTTATCCGGGAACTGTTGTAAATAAAACAAAAGAATTTAAAGAGTGTGAAACTACTAAAAAGGAGTAGTTTATGTTTATAATTTCTCTTTTACTTATTATTTTTATGTTGGTACTTGCAATTATAACAATTGAATTTAATGATCTTTTAAAGGCTGTGATTTCCTCTGGGGGAGTAAGTCTTATTGCATCCATTTTATTTTATATTCTTAATGCACCTGATGTTGCCATGGCAGAGGCATCTATTGGTGCTGGTTTAACTATAGGTATATTTATCTTTGCCCTGAGAAGGACTGCAAGATGGGAAGGAGAAGAAGAGGATGAATAAAAAAAATAGAAAAATTGCTATTTTGCTTCTTATCTTGATCTCTGGTATTATCCTTCTTTTTGCCTTTTCCCAAATTCCTTTTGGAAAAGATAGAATGTTTGTGGGAAAATACTATATAGAAAATGGGCTTAAAGATACAGGTTCTCAAAACCTTGTAACATCTGTAGTAGTAGATTTTAGAGGGTTTGATACACTAGGAGAGGTAACCGTTTTATTCCTTGCAGCAACAGGGGTAGGGGCCCTTATGTTCTACTATAAAAAAGAGAAGGATAAAGAAAAATTTGCAGAGGAAAAGGATGCAAGCTTTATTTTAAAGGTGAGTACCCCTATTTTATTTCCACTTATCTTGATTTTCGGTGTTTATGTATTTATTCATGGACACCTTACCCCAGGTGGAGGATTTCAAGGTGGTGCCATCATAGCATCCTCTTTTTTACTCTTGTACATTGTTTTCCCTCATCTCTTCCATGAATTAGAAAGTTTCAAGATTTTGGAGAGTTTGGCAGGACTTACCTTTGTAAGTGTAGGTCTTTTGGGGCTTATATTTGGAGGATTTTTCCTTAAAAATTTTTTGGGCAAAGGGATTGTAGGGACCCTTTTTAGTGCAGGTATTATCCCTATAATATATATCGCAATAGGGCTTAAGGTAGGGGCTGAGCTCACAGGAATTCTTGATGATTTGAGGAGAAGAGAATAATGATTTACTATATAGGTGCTTTTGGTCTTATATTTATAGGATTATACACTATAGCTGTAAAGAGAAACCTTATAAAAATCGTTGTAGGTCTTTCTTTAATTGATACAGGGGTAAACTTACTTATTGTCTCTATAGGATACATTTCAGGGAGGACTGCTCCTATACTTACAGGTAGTCTAAGAGTAAATCCTGCTACAAAAGTGGTAGATC
>Ga0256833_1000746_pt1 | contig 24963 bp, 21 predicted proteins | sample 356284metaG_FD_190535 | JGI IMG/M metagenome (GOLD analysis project Ga0256833, IMG submission 190535) | Hydrothermal vent microbial communities from Mid Atlantic Ridge, Atlantic Ocean - 356-284 | ecosystem: Environmental > Aquatic > Marine > Hydrothermal vents | place: Atlantic Ocean: Mid... | reverse complement strand
GGCGGGTGCCTCAAAGGGCGTGCATGAAGCTGTTGAGTTAAGGGACGGCGGTAGAGAATTCAAAGGTAAGGGCGTGAAAAGAGCAATATACAATGTTAACTACATTATTGCTCCTAGACTTGTCGGGCTTGATTCACGTATGCAAAGGCTAATAGACCTAACCATGGTGAGGCTTGACGGTACTCCTAATAAATCCAGGCTAGGTGCTAACGCGATAGTATCCGTGTCATTAGCAGTAGCTAAGGCGGCTGCCGCTACTACTGATACGCCGCTATACATGTACCTCGGGGGAGCTGCAGGCACGTTCTTATTACCAGTACCTCTCATGAACATAATCAATGGCGGCGCTCATGCTGGCAACGATCTAGCTATACAAGAATTCATGATAGCGCCTGTAAACGCGGACACCTTCCACGATGCGATAAGAATGGCTACAGAGATATATCACGAGCTTAAATCCTACTTAAAAGAGAAGTACGGGCCTATGGCCATAAATGTAGGTGATGAGGGGGGCTTTGCACCCCCAATGAAAGAGACTAGAGAAGCCCTTAACGCCCTCATAGAGGCTATAAGAAGGGCTGGGTGGCAGCCAGGAAGTGATGTGTATCTCGGTCTTGATGCTGCTGCGTCACACTTCTATAACGGGGAGAAAGGAGTCTATCAGATTGATGGAAAAGAGCTTGGTCCGGGTGAGCTCCTAGATTTCTATATGGAAATCATAGATGAATACCCTGTTGCAAGTATAGAGGATCCGTTTTATGAGGAGGATTTTGATAGTTATGCCGAGCTAACTAATAAAGTAGGCAATAGAGTCCTAATAGTAGGAGATGACATCTATGTTACTAACATCGAGAGACTGCAAAGGGGTATAGAGACGAGGGCATCAAATGCTGCTCTCCTCAAGGTAAACCAGATAGGGACCCTAACGGAGTCCTTTGACTATGCTCTACTCGCTCATAGAAACTCTATGAGGGTTATTGTGAGCCATAGAAGCGGAGAAACAGAAGACACATCAATATCCCATATAGCTGTAGCACTTAGAACCGGGTTTATAAAGACAGGGGCACCTGCACGCGGTGAGCGTACCGCAAAGTATAACGAGTTACTGAGAATTGAAGAGGAATTAGCAGGATCAGCAATATATGCTGGAAAAAGCGCTTACAAGGGGCTATACAAAGTGCTAGGCCTCTAATACAATATAGCCTCTTACCACTACATGTGACAGCCCAAGCACTAGACTAGCACCATGTTAGGCACTCCTACCACTTTCTGTATGTACTAACTAGGTGTCTCTGTGATGGAGAAAAAATTACGACTTATAGCCATAGCAAATAGGTGGCACATTAGGGAGGCTGAGGAGGAGATAGGAGACTCATTATATATTTATGACAGAAAATGTCTAGAACTTAGACTTGATCCAGAGTACCCCCTAATATACGTATATTCGTGTCTCGAATCAAGCAAAGTTTTTAACTACATTATCCAAGAACCACCCGCTTATATTGAGAGGATAGTACCTGTCCAAATAATTTATAAGCAAGTAATTAGGCTTATGAACGAGGACTTATTACATAGTGGGAGTGTTTTTGATATTCTTAGACAGTTCGTTAGAGCAAGATGCGGAGAGAGCTGTCTAGTAGAGGCTCATCCTCGTAATTTCTATATAGTTTATAGGGATAAGCTTACGAGAAGACAGGCGCAGAAATACGTGCAAAAAATGATTGCTAGTTATCTAGGCGTTAGGATAGATAGAAAAGCAAAGTACTCCCTTATTCTAGAGGATACTCGGCTAGGAATTATCGGCGCAATATTGCTTAGGGGTACTGATAGGATAAGATACTGGCGGCGGCGCAGGCTTAGCTTAGATACTTGAAAGAGGAAAACAGAAAAACGTAATACACGAGACCCTTTTCATGGGTAGACCGAAACTATGCCATCAACTCGTGACTTGATTGAAAGTGTACTAGAGAGGCCTTCTGTGTTCAAAAGCAGAGAGAAACTATACCCAGAGTATGTTCCACCATATCTACCGCATCGAGAGGATCAGTTGAAGTCCCTAGCGACATACTTTAGGCCAGTATTACTTGAGCCTGGAACGATATCCCAACGAGTGCTCCTCGTAGGGAGCATAGGGACGGGGAAAAGTGTTACAGCAAGGAGATTCGGCCAGGATTTTAAGCTTCTTGCCAGACAGCGCGGTATAAAGATGGAGTATGTCCACGTGAACTGCCATAGGGATAGAACGCTCTACCTCGTAGTACAGGAAATAGCTAGGCAGTTAAGGATACCAATACCGCCTCGTGGGCTCTCAGCCCAGGAGATGTATCAACTGATATTAAAACAGCTAGAGAATAAAAATATATATGCAATTATAACACTGGATGAGTTCGATTACTTCATAGAAGTTGCTGGGAACGATGCTGTTTACTTCCTCGTAAGAACGTATGACGAGCATCCAGAGCTAACTAAACGCATAAGCTTTATATTCATAACCAGGGGGTTAACAAGCCTAAGTAGGCTCGATACAGCTACTGAAAGCTACTTAATCAGAAACGTTATACACTTTAAGCCTTATACTAGCAACGAGCTTTACGATATACTAAAATATAGAAGTAGTGAAGCATTCTATGAAGGAACTATTGGTGACGATGTGCTTAGGTATATAGCTGAGCTCGTAGGCGTCGATACCGGTGGAAGCGGGAATGCACGACTAGCATTGGAGATACTACTACTAGCTGGTAATGAGGCGGATAATGACGGCTCACCTATGTTAACAATAGAGCATGTGCGAAAAGCCTTTACTAAAACAAACCCGAATCTATCAATAATGGTTAATGATGTGATAAAACATCTTCCACTACACGAGATGTTGCTACTACTAGCTATAGTGAGAGTCCTAAGAGCTACTTCAGAGCCTTATGTAAGAATAGGAGAGGTTGAAGCGGAGTATCAGAGAATATGTGAGGAGCTTGGAGAAGCTCCTAGGAGGCACACACAGGTCTACGAATACATAATGGACTTGAAGAAGAGAGGAATTATAGAAGCACGTGTATCAGGAAAGGGGTATAGGGGCAAGAGCACACTCATAGGCATAAGCATAGGCCCCCTCGACCATCTAGAGAAATACATATCAGAACTAATAGAGTACATGAAAGGAGGAAGAATATAGCAATGAGTCATAGCGACGATTTGGTACAAACCATACTGGGTAGCCGTGGGAAGACGAAGATTCTCCTGCTCCTAGCAGAGTACGGTCAACTAAATATTACACGTCTTTTAAAGTATACTGGACTTCATCACAAGCTTTTAGAAAAACATCTTCAAGAACTCAAACAACTCGGGCTCATAGAGGAGGAGAAAATAGGACGGGTTAGATACTTTAGCCTTAGATTTGATAATCCTAAAGTACCTATAATTTTAGAACTATTACACGCGCTCAGAGAAATATAGTGCCTCTCTAAGGCTTATCATATAGTACTCGGGCCTAGGCGATGCGGCCCAGAATGATTGATATAACAAGAAAAGAGACTATTTACAGGGAGGCAACCGCCTACGGGAGAATAAAGCTACGTAGAGAGACTATTAGACTGATTAGAGAGGGAAAAGTAGAGAAAGGAGACCCACTACAAGTAGCCAGTATAGCTGGCATACTAGCTGCTAAGAAAACTCCAAGCCTGCTCCCAATGTGCCACCCAATAGAGATAACCAATGTAAATATAGATTGCTTTATAGAAGATGATGAACATGTTGGGTGCAAAGCTGTAGTAAAAGCTATAGCACGAACAGGGGTTGAAATGGAGGCCCTAACAGCTGTTACAATAGCGCTTCTCAATATATGGGATATGGTTAAGAAGTACGAAAAAGACGAAAAGGGCCTATATCCTTTCACTAGGATAGAGTCAGTCATAGTTCAAAACAAGGTCAAGAAGCCACTAAATTGGGAGAGTTGATTGAGTTCCTCCCCTTCTTCTACGTCTGCTTGCTCTACGAGTAGCTTTTTTCTTAGACGACGGAGATGGTGCTGCCCGAGCTGTTACTGATTCCTTTGCACCCGAGCTACTCTCTTCTGATGCTAGTGCTGGTTTCTCCATGCGCAATAATAGCAAATTCATATGCTCTTTAATCTTCGAGTAAGTAGGGCCAGCAAGATACTTTATCATATTATCCGTTAGGTTATATCCTATAGCTATTCTCGCTGCATAATCTGGTCTTTCCCGGAATATTATCATCAAAAACGGGATTACATCGCGCTTAACAGTGCTTTTCGAAGCATGTATACGCTTACTAATGGTTTCTGCGAGAGCTTCTCTGATCTCACGCATTTCCTTTGTCTTAGCGAGTAGCATGATTTTTTGAGGAAACGAGTATTTCGCCCAGCGGAATTTGCTCTTTTTCCTAGCAAGTGCTACACCGGGACCAGCTAGGTCAAAGACATATGATAAAAGATCCCAAGATAGGCTACGTTTTATTCTACCAAGGTATATATCAGCTCTTGATAGTGACTCATACGCTCTCCAGACATCCTCTGGGTCTGTATACTGGTTTGGAATATTCTCATTAATCCATTGGAGCACTGTATCGTAGTCAAGATCCGTGTGGGTGACTGCACGTTTTGCTTGCCAAGCATATTTTGACATAAAGAGGTTTCGAAGCATTTCCCACGGGCTATATTGCCTATCCCTAGAGACTACAACAGCTTTAACTATATCTAGGGTTACTCTTCCATAACCCTCTGCTATAGCTTGTAGATCATTAATAGCTGATCTTAGATCACCCTCTGAGCGCTGAGCAATATACTTTAATGCAGCGTCTTCGCATTCAAGCTTCTCGGCGGCACATATTCTCTTAAGCACCTGTACTACATAGCGCTCACTAAGCCTATTGAACGGGATCATGAGGGAAGCGTCGCGGAGAGGGCGTAGCTTTTGATCCCAGGGGTCATTAGCTGTCATCACTATCGGGTGCCTAGTTACTTTAATAAGCTCAAGTATGGCATCTAGTCCACCCTTATCCGCTGAACCTGAGATACCATCTACTTCATCTAAGAGAATTATCTTCCGCTTACCGAACAGGCTCATCTGGGTCGCAGCGATCTTAGCTATTCTCTCTATATCCTCTTTTCTCCGGAAATCGGATGCATTCATCTCTATTAATTCTAGCCCGTACTCATGCGCAGCCGCTTCAACTAGGCTTGTCTTACCAACACCTGCTGGGCCATAGAATAGAGCTGCTTTTTTCTCTGGGACACGGTTCTGAAGCCACTGGCGAAGCCAGGGTATGAACTTCTCCTTAGCCTGGTCTTGGTTAACTACATCGGATACTCGCCTTGGCCTATACTTTATAACCCATGGGATATTTTTATTCAAAACAATTCCCCCAATATTGTGCTAAGAAAGGGGCTACGATCCTCGCATCTTTTGGCCGAGCAGTGTAAGCCAAGCTAGAAATGCGTTAAGCTGGATCTCGTCATCAGCGCCCTCCACGAGGCGGAATTGTATCTCACCCGCGTAGTCAGCTATCATTATACGTAGCTCCTCCGGTATCTTGAGCTCCTGGCTGAACAACTCTCTATGAATCTGCTTAATCACGTCTACTCCGCTTAACCCGTAATTTATCATGAGCTGGCGCAGCTGATCCCTAGCCCTTTGGAATTGCCCATCAAGCGCGAGTTTTATCATCTCTCTTATTTCACGTGGATGAGCAAGGCCAACAACTTTGTAGACTATTTCTGGCGTAACTGTTCCAATAGCTGCAGCAGCTTGTAAAACATTAATAGCTCTACGCATATCGCCCTCGCTTATCTCGTAGATTGTCTCAAGCCCCTCCTCGGTATACTTGCACTTTTCCTGCTCACATATCCACTTCAACCTAGCTATAACATCCTCCTTCTTCAACGGCGTGAATCTGAAAAGAGCACACCTGGACTGTATGGGCTCTATGATCTTGCTCGGAAAGTTCGCGATCAGTATAAACCGCGTACTAGTCGTATACATCTCCATGAGGCGGCGTAACGCTTGCTGAGCATCAGCTGTCATGTTGTCGGCCTCATCAAGCAATACTATCTTAAACGGTATCCCCGGCGGCGTACGGCTTCTAGCAAATTCCTTTACCTTGGTCCTAATAGTGTCAATTCCACGCTCATCGCTTGCATTAAGTTCTAGCATGTATTGTAAATAATTTTCCCCATACAGATCATGAGCCAACGCGTGCGCAGCCGTGGTCTTCCCAGTACCCGGAGGACCAACGAATAAGAGATGAGGCATATTCTTCTCTTCAACAAACTTCTTAAGCCTCTTAACTATCTCCTCCTGGTTAACAATATCATCGAGCGAACGTGGTCTGTACTTCTCAGCCCATAGAAGCTCCGCAATACTTGACAAGGGTTACCAGCCCGAATTAGAGCTAATATTACCTAACGCCTATTTTAGGGCAACGAGTCCTGAGAATCAATACTAAGGGGTTGCTAGGTGGAATCAAGACTCGATATCATGCTTGAACTAGTGGAGCTAGAGTATATGCTTAGACCTGTGCGTACAATGATAATAAGAGACGCAGATACTATAGAAATTGACGGGCTTAAGGTAGAGTTGAAAAAAGGGGTAGAGACAGAGCTACCATATTGGCTTGCAAGACAATTAGCTTCAAAAGATATGGCCAAGCTCATCGAAACACCTATATCGCTTGAAGACATAGCAAGACTACACTTCTCCGTGATAAGCGCAAAAACACCATCCGATTTAGAGCCACTACCCCAGTACTTCTACCAAGAGGCTAAAACAGTTATACAGGATCTAGAGGAGAGAGCGCGAAAAGAACTAAATCCAGCACTTTTCGAAGAAAGCCAGAAAATGATGCAATACCTAGTAGACATTATCGATAAGAGACTCACAATGATACTACAAAGCCTAAGAAGCCCAACCACTATAGCTGAGCTATCATCGAGACTAGCCCCGGAGGAAGCCACCCTATTATCCCATCTCAACACCGTTCTAAGGAAATGGAAAGAAAAAGTGCTGCCCAGACACCAGCGCTTCGGAGATAACGACGAGCCGTGAACAAGATAAAGGGTATTATTTACACGACTCTATCAGAGGGGCACATAAGCCGTGCAAAGTATGCCAAGCATGCTCGAGGAATCAGTAATAGATGCCAAGGAGAGGTTCTTCGAATTCCTTAGAAGCTTCCGTGACCGCACCGGTAATTACAAGTATAGGGACAGAGTCCGCCAAATGATAACAATGGGTCAGAAAAGCCTGATAATAGAGTATAATGATCTCTACATATTCGATACAAAACTGGCTAGACTATTAATAGACATGCCCGATGAGGTACTAAGACAGGCAAGCGAAGCACTAAAAGAGTTTGTTGAGTCAGAGGCCCCCGAGTACGCTGAATCCGTCGGAAAATTCCATGTACGAGTTAGATCACTACCTAGAACTCTTCCTCTAAGAAAACTCCGAAGCGAGTACATCGGTAAGCTAGTGATGCTTGAAGGAATACTGGTGAGAGCAACCCCGATAAAGGAGAAGATAACGAAGGCTGTATTCATCCACTGCACCCGGGACCAAGGATGCCACGAATTCGAATGGCCCCCTGAAGGCGAGCTTGTCGGCGAGACGCTCGAAAAACCACCAGCCTGCCCAATATGCGGCAGTGCTAGCGGTACGTTCCGATTAGTACCAGAGAAATCCAAGCTAATCGACTGGCAAAGAATCGTGCTACAGGAGAGGCCCGAAGAGATACCGCCAGGCCAGCTACCGAGAAGTATTGAGGTTGTTCTCCAAGACGAACTAGTTGATAGCGCTAGGCCAGGTGACCGTGTAACAATAGTAGGTGTTGTACGAGTCAGACCGGACTCGGCGAAGAGGAAAGCAATATACGACCTATATATAGATGCAATACACCTAGAGGTTTCCCAGAAACTCCTCGAAGAGGTCATAATCACACGCGAAGACGAGGAACGCATAAAGACGCTTGCGAGAGATCCCTGGATACACAAAAAGATAGTAGCCAGCATAGCTCCTGCAATCTATGGGCACTGGGACATAAAGGAGGCTATCGCACTAGCCCTCTTCGGAGGAGTCCCCAAAGTAACACCCGACGGTACAAGGATAAGAGGAGACATCCACGTACTAATAGTAGGCGACCCTGGAACAGCAAAGAGCCAGTTGCTCCAATATGTTGCCCGCATAGCCCCAAGAGGGATATACACCACAGGTAAAGGCGCAACCGCGGCAGGCCTAACAGCCGCAGTTATAAGGGATAAGACCACTGGAGAGTACTATCTAGAAGCTGGCGCACTTGTTCTAGCAGATGGGGGAGTGGCAGCAATAGACGAGATAGATAAAATGAGAGACGAAGATAGAGTTGCTATCCACGAAGCCATGGAGCAACAAACAGTCAGCATTGCAAAAGCAGGAATAGTTGCAAGACTAAACGCAAGAACAACAGTAATAGCTGCTGGAAACCCTAAATTTGGGAGATACTTAACCAATCGCACCCTAGCCGATAACATAAACCTGCCAGTCACAATACTATCTCGCTTCGACCTCATATTCATACTAAAGGATAAGCCTAATCCCGACGAAGACCGCAGAGTAGCCCACCACATTCTACAAGTACATAAGGAGACAGAGAAAGTGAAGCCAGAAATAGAGCCAGAAATGCTGAAAAAATATATCAGCTATGCTCGCCGCTACGTGAGACCAAGATTAACAAGTGATGCTATTAAATTAATAGAGGACTTCTATGTGCAAATGAGGAGAATGAGCCTAGAATCATCTGATGGAGCTATACCTATAACACTACGTCAACTCGAAGCACTCGTGAGACTAGCAGAGGCCCATGCCCGAATGGCCTTACGAAACGAAGTGACTACCGAGGACGCCGAAGCCGCAATAAGGCTCATGAAAGCCTTCCTCGAAAGCGCGGGCCTCGACATAGAGAGCGGCAAAATAGACATAGACATAATAATGACAGGGAAGCCGCGAAGCAAACAAGAGAAGTTCACACGAATAATGGAGATTATAGAACAACTCGAATCAGAGAGCGAAGAAGGGTGCGCGAGGCTCAGGGATATACAGAAGAGAGCCCTAAGCGAGGGGATAGAATCAAACATAGTTGACGAAGCCATACGCACTATGCGCCGCGACGGAATAATCTATGAAAAGAGCTTAGGGTGCTACGCCATAGTCCGGTAAATAAGCTACCCAGTGTTACTCCTCCCTAGACTGCTCCGCGCCCTCAAAAAGCTCTAAACAACCCTCCTTTTCCAAACGCAGTCTCCAAAGGTTAACCGGCATCCACATAACCCAGGCTGGAACCCTCTTTATGAACTCATATGCCTCCTCCCACGTCTCGAGGCCCAGTTTTCGTGCTAGTTCCTCAAGGCTCATAGGCCTATGAAGATATTCGTGAATAATCTCAAGTATTTCCGGAGTAATGAAAATCTGCTTCTCACCTATAACAACGATATACTCGTTGCATTTCTCGCTAGCCATTGACTCACACCCACTCTCTAGCCTTAAGAGTTGAGCTTTTAATGCTAACCTTTCTTGTGGGCGGTGCCCAGGGGCGGAAGTAAAGCAACAAAATGAGCCACATCACTTTCTCAGCGCTGGAACGCGCGGGCATCCCGCCCAGAGGAGAGAATGGGGCAAGAAACCCGCTTATCTAGTTAGCATCAGCTACGCTTCATAGACTTTATAGCATCTAGCACAGCATTATAGACGTCCTCGATTATGAGGTCTCTATTATCTATTGTGACTTCAAACCAGAGGCCCCGCGCCTTTAGAGGCCTTAGTACCTCGGGGTCGCGTAAGCGGTAATGAACAACAAAGAGCCCCGGCTTCGTAGAGTTTATGACACTAATTATTTGCCTACGTATACCTATGAGCTTAAGCTCCATGGGCCCAATCTCGTCTATGACCACTAAGTCCGCCTTTTCGAAACCCCTTAGTGCTGCGGAGGCAACGCTCTCTGCCTCCCTGCACGTGTTATACCTACCAACACTGGGGCCGTCACATCCATTAACCCTAGCCAACCACCCGGAGATGCTTCCATCAATGCTCCTAATATGGAAACCTATGCGTTGCCTACCTACCCGTACCTCTGGGCAGTAGAACCCTACAAACGATATATTCTCCTTCCTTAGCTTTTCGAGCACCCTCATAACTAGCGTTGTCTTCCCTACACCCGGCCGGCCTGTCACTATGACGAATTGGTGCATGGACAAGAGCTATACCCCAGCTAAGCTACCTACGCCTAGAAGCACTTAGCAGATACTCCTCTGGAGGAACATAGAACAATAGCTTACCTCTATGATAATCTCTTATCACTGTACGAGCCGCCTCCTCTATCAAAGGCTCGCCATCACTCTTATATCGCCAACCCCTCTTTATCGCTATTAGCTCCAGGATCTTGTATGGATCTCGCTCCTTAATACCATAAGCGTTCTCCACGCACCGAGGATTATAGCGAAGCGCCTTCTCAAGCAGCATAACTGCTGGTCTTACAGGATCCTTTAACTGCTCCGGAGGATACCCTCTTATAATAGCCTCCAAGGGTCCTCCTTCAATAGGAATTACACCAGGAGTATCTATCATGTACAAATTCTCCCCTATGCGATAAAGCTGTGCATGAGTAGTATAACCCGGGCTGCCAGGAATAGGGCTCGTTGACGCGCTATGACGGCCCTTTAACGCGTTTATAATACTGGATTTCCCAGTCTTCGGGAACCCCGTTACAGCGACAACAGCGGGAAAACTAGAAGCAGCCTCCCTAATCGCTACTCGTAGCCGCCTTGTACCCTTATGGTCACGGGCAGCTATATATACTGCTCTAAAACCTCTATCCTCGAATAGTTTTTTCCATTTCTCAGCAACATCGCGTGGAACTAGGTCACTCTTGTTAATAACTATTATGAGCTCCTTACCCATGCTATGAACAAGTCTCTCAAGGCGACGACTACGCGTAGACATGGGGTCACGCGCATCCACAACCTCTAGCACTATATCAGCTCTACGTAGAACCCATATAAGTGATCGCCAAGAGGCCAGTATCATCGGCTTCACCGTGGTTTTAGGCCTTCCCCCTCTTCCTGACAACCATGTCTAATAATCTCTTAATATGTATTTCTTATACTCTCCTTATTCCACTTTATTCCTCCTTGCTTTTACCTATCTCGCTACCTAACCTCTATTACCTACGTCCTCCCCGGGCAAAGAACTCGAACAAGCTACGTTGCCCAGCCGCAGCCGCCGCTTTTAGCTGATTCTCGGTGACCCCGAAGTACCCTAGTATTCGAAGCGCCGCTGGAATAATCTGTCTATCTATGTAGTAATCCACGTCGATCTGGTCAGGTTTAACCATGAAGTAGGGGTATGCGCGGCTCGATATGTTTCCCCTACCTTTTATGATTACGTAGCCTACTTTGTCCCCTGCAGAGACCTCGTAGCCGGCTTCGCGCATTCTTCTAGCAGCAACTACGTGCGGCGCGTCATGCTCATATTCTTCAAGTTTTTTGCTAAGTGTCTTCCATATCACGAGCTTCTCTATGGGTATTTTTCCCTCTTTGAGCTCCTTGATAACCTTTCTAACATACTCTATAGCTTTATCAATATTACCTGTCTTGAGAACTATTTCCGCTGTTGTTGACTGCACCTCCTTTGCTAGCTCGCACCAATCACCCCTAACCGCTTCAAATCCAACAATATCTATTCGCCCATCCTCAAGAATGCCCGCGTATCGCTTCTTAGCCTCCGTGAAGAATACGCGCTTATAGATCTTATCTATCTTTATCTCGAATCCGAGCTCCTTTTCTACATACTCTATAAGCTTTTGCACCTTATCTGGGTCATAGGTAACAAATAACGAATCGGTATCACCATATATTACCCTTAATCCAAGCCTACGTGCATACTCTATAGCGGATTGTATAAGGTTTCGACCCCAAGCCGTAACAGCCTCAGCACACCTTCTACAATACCAACGAGCACCAGTCCACCCCATATACCCGTAACTAGCGTTTGCTAACACCTTGAGAGCCTTCTGCCTCTCATCAAGAAGCCTGTACTCGGGACTATCGACAGGATACTTCTTCATCTCTTCACGAACCTTTTTTCTCAAAGAGATAAGGTTTACTAAAACAGTCTTAAAGAAGCCCGGAGGCTCCTTACGAAACCTATGACCCACCTCCGGCGCTACAAAACAACCACCGTACTTTTCGCACTCAGCTGGATCATCAACAATGGTATCAGGGCCAACATTATACTTAATCATTATATTCGGGTACATCGAGCTGAAATCAAGCACGGCTATATTCTCGTGAACTCCCTTAAGCGGTCTCAGCACTATAGCGCCACGGTAGCTCTCCTCTCTGCGCTCTATCCTATTTGGAACCAGCTCATTCATGTCGTAAGCGGCTCTTATAAGGTACCATTCAAGCCTAAAACCAACACCCATAGCACCGACTTGATCTAGTGGAACCCCCGTCACCGTGGATAACTGTATAGCAAATGGTAGCATCTTCTCCGCAAGCCCATATGTTGATACAACATCGTCCAACGCATATTGGCGCAAGATATTGCGTTTACTAGGATCATCCCAGTACTCTGGGATACGCCACCAATCTATCAATACTCTCTCGCTCTTTTTCATAACACCTAAGTACTCTGCGACCTCCTCTAGGGTCTTCACCTTTATCTCATGCATCTCTTCAGCATAGTCATACAGATCCACATTCAGGCGACCAGGGACAGATATGTGGCCATGAACACTAGTAGTCGGCTCCGCGCCAACACGCCGCGTTACATCAAGCCTTATTCCCAGCTTATGAGCACGGTTGATAAGATATGGCCAGTCGAATTCATTATTATTGTATCCTACTATTATATCTGGATCAAACTCCTTTATATAGTTTACAAAGTCTCTTATGGGTTTCCTATCATCATAGCCATCTGCCTCGAAGAGCCTCTTTTCACCACGAGAATCCATAACAGCTATAATTATTACTGGATCCTTATTCGGGTTAGGACTTCCACTCCTACTATAGACCTCAATATCAAATGCAACAATACGCATCAGGGACAAGTAATTCTGCACAGGCTCCTCTTCTCGTGGAACGGGGTCAGATAATATGTTATAGATTTTCTCAACACGGTAGCCAGGTAGGGAACCAATCTCTTCCACCTCAACCTCATAGACTCGGAAGGGGAAAAGATGCTTATCAATAATATACCTCATAGCGAACCTTATATCGGCTTCAAGCACGTCCTCAACATCCTCTAAACGCTTCACCTCTTCTCGGTAAGTTCTAACATACTCCGGAACAACGGTTGTCACTTTAACAGCCTTTCTTGGTCTACCAAAGTACTTCTTATCAAGAACCCTCACATCTATAATTGGGCTTGACGGCTTACTTACTCCTCTAATGCGTGCCACCACTCTACTCGGGTCAGTAGCATGCTTCGCCAAGAGGGCGTAGAAATAAGGTCTAAATCTTTTATCAAATAAAACTACCCTTTCACCTGTAGATAAGAGTCCCCAGAGAACTATCACTGGCTCTTTGCCTACAATCTCATAGCTTGAATCAAGAAGCATGAATTTTATGCGCTGAGCCAACGTAGGTAACCCGGGGATACTATAGCATTAGTAGAGTCTTTTTTCCACTAACATTCCTGGCAAATATTTAGCCATTATAAGTGCGTGCCTCTTATCACCATAATAGCCTGGGATTAAGCCTATGTAGTTAAAACCGTGCCTAGTATAAAGCATTTGGGCGCTCATATTCCATATTTCTACCTCTAACACGTATAGATTGGGGTTATGGCTTTCACATATCTCGAAAAGGCTTTGGAGAAGCGCTGACCCAACACGTTGTCTACGACAATCTTTTCTAACAGCGATTGAAACTATATGGCATACATTGCTCTTCCTCTTCACAGCCACTAGGTAGCCATCGACACGGTTTCTATAGTCAAGGGATACTAGGAAGAATTCACCATTGTTGCTAATTATGTAAAGCACATCAAAATACCATCGAGGATAAGGCTCCTTAAAGGACTCAAGCTCTATAAGGAATACCTGGTCAAGATCCTCTGGTTCAGCATTCCTCACCGTTACTCCGCATCTGCTCAACCAGGGTATCCCTATACGAGGATTTTATGAGGAGGATACTAAGTTAAGTCTAGCAAGGGGGGTAAATGAGACTAGTATTCAAGGATCTTAAGCAAGGTATTGTTAGAGTAGTCCCAGAGACCACTGATGACCTATGGGTTCTATATACTATTATCCAGCCAGGCGACTATGTGAAAGCTAGGACCTTTCGCGAGGTTCATTTCGGGGAGAGAGGGAGTGGAAGAAGCAGCCGTATCCCCATGGTTCTAAAAATCCGTGTCGAGAGCACCGAGTTTCAACCATTCACCACAAGGCTTAGGATACGAGGTGTTGTTGTAGAAGGGCCCGAGAAGTACGGTGTGTTAGGAAAATATCATACGATAAGCCTTGACGTAGGGACAGAGGTTGAGATAACTAAGCCTCAGGGCTGGCCCCGCGCGCTTTTAAAGAGAATAGAGGAGGCGAGTAAAGGCCCTAGCGCGCTCATAGTTGCTATAGACTACGATGATTACGCTATTGCTATAGTGAGAGGCCAGGGCTTAAAAGTTGTTGCAGAAGGCTCGCTGCATCTCCCGGGAAAGGACGACCCTCGTAGAGAGGAGCGGCTCCACGAAGCCCTAGTCAATATCACCAAGATAGTGGAAGATATATTATCGCGTGAGAGGCCCCTAATCATAGTCGTAACTGGCCCCGGTTCTGTAAAGGATAAGCTAATAGATTTGATGAAGGAGCGATTACACAACCTACCTAAAATAGTCAGGGATAATGCATCGATGGGGGGAGTAGCAGGAGTTTATGAGGAGGTTAGGCGGGGTATACTAAGAGACGCTTTACGAGAGGCTGCAAGCATTTATGCAGAGGAATTTATTGAGCGTTTTGAGAAGCTGCTAGCAAAGGAGCCAGGTAAGGTAGCTTATACCATCGACGAGGTGCTTAGAGCCGCTGAGGCGGGGGCTGTTGAGGAGCTCCTTATCCTTGATGAGCTAATAAGGCACCCTGATCCAGCTATTAGAGAAAAGGTGGATAAGCTGTTAAAGAGCGCTGATAACACTAGGGCCGAGATCCACTTCGTTAGCACAGAGGTGCCAGCAGGGCTAAAAGTGAAGGCCCTAGGGGGCGTTATAGCTATACTGCGCTACTCGATTACTTAGCACTATCCTTTTCCATTGGGAGAAGATGATGCATCCTAGTAGGGTACCTTGTTATCAACTCCTCGTCCTCCAGGGCGAGGCCAGGCCAGAAGTACACGGAATTACCGATAACCTCTCCGTAGCCCTCATGCACGATACGCGTGGTTGTAGGATTCACTGGGGCCCTCTTGACCCTCAACATGCCCTGCGATGTCAGTTCCTCGTAGGGCTTCATGACGCGAAGAGCCTTTCTTATCAACCTTATGCGCATCTGCACACTATCCTTATACCCAGCTGGGCAATAATGAACACTTATTCTCCGGGTATTATTGAGAGCCCACTTAACTATCTCGATAGCCGCCTCCTCACTACCCTCTACTACTGGAGCGTCCTTGCTAACCCTGTAACCGCGTTCACTAAGTCTCAGAACATTAAGAGGGGATACTTCCACCTCGTTAAGGTTTATGAACTCCACTCCAATATCATCAAGCCACTTAATCATCGACTTCAGCTCCTCGACGCGATCAGGGAGAACGGGGACCTCAACACCAACACGAACCCTTCTAAGGAGCTTCACAGCTCTCTCTATCCTCTCCATAAGCCAAGGAGCTGTTGGATGAAACCTTATCTCATCAAGACCCGATTCCTCCAACTCCCTGAGCACGTCAGAAGTCGCGTAGCGCCCACTCGTGTAGAGATGGATATGGAACTCGTCCCCGAAGACCTCTTTAAGAACACGTATAGTCCTAACTGTTTTCTCCAATGCTACGAGGGGGTCTCCGCCCGTTATACTAGCTCCGTCAGCGCCGATACGCAGAGCCTCATCAACTAAGTCCTCAATGCTCTGCAGAGGCTCCTCATCAGCGTATGCTACTTGTCTCCCAAACCTCTCTGGTGACACCGGGCAATAGAAACAATTGTCGTGGCAAACACCGGTAATGAATATAACCATTTTAGTTCCTTGGATGCAGAGCCTACATCCTTTAGGAAGCCTACCCACATAAGCATAAACTCCTGGGATTAGGTGAAACCTCCTAGGCAACCAGTATCACCCCCTTGCATAGCCGTCTTTACCGTAGCTCGTCTGCTACACTATCGGTGAAGAGCGCTCACGTAAAACACGTCTAAATAAAGGATTCTCCCTTGCTATACGCTTAACAGCCTCCTCTATGGAATCCCATGGATCTAGCTCTACTTTCACGAATACCCCGGTACGCCCTATTTCGTCACGCCGGGTGAGTACACGTACTCTTTCAAGAACAGTTTCAATGCTTATCCCTAGCTTCTTAGCAGCCTCAGCTTCCCGTCCTATTATGCTGTACTCGATATGGCCCTCTGGTGTAGGGTCTATTAGCACTAATCTCTTATCCACGCCAGGAACCCGTTTGTTCTGAACCAAGCCTTGCAGATCAAGAGCCCCTCCGAAGTAATAGAACTCGTACTCAGTTCTAGAGAGCTTAGCCAGTGGGAACGAGACTACTCTTTTCTCCTCAGCGTCTAGCGATATATACGCTTTAGGCGTACTAAGCGGGGTCGCTTGGACAACAAGTTTATGCGATATCCTTAGCCCTTTCCTCTCAAGCGCTAGCTCCACACGATAAGATGGGATAATGAATGGAATGAAAACATCGATATCGCTACCCGGGTGGACGTCGCCCCGAGCCACACTACCATGCACTATAGCTGCTATACCAGCCTCCGCTAATGAGCGCATTATTTCTAATGCCTTCTCCCTAAGCTCTCTAAGTAATCGCCAACGCGTAGTATCGTAGATAACCACTCGCTGCTCGGGTCGGCGCTCTATCTTCTCCCTAACCATAGCTATGCTCCCTTCCTCTCAAACAAGCACCTCGCCTAACCAGGCCCTATCCCAGGATTACCAGGTGAGAGACTAGATGCCTTTATCTACTAGTAGCTACAACTTGGTGCCCAATAGGGCTGACAGATGAGCACTACGCTGCAGCTACTATTGCTCTATGTCACTGCCTGGATACTTATAGGAACTATACTGGGAAGGTCAAAGAACAAGCGTATCGAAGCAAGCCCCCTCGTTGTAGCAGTGAAAATGGAGAAACGTTTCGAAAGCTTTGACAAGCTTCGCGGAAATAAAGCCGTAGGTTTACTCCTAGACGCTGGAATAGTATCAGTATTCGTCCTAATGTTTCTCTTCTATCGCATGCTAGTCGAGCGCATAATGTTGCTTGTCTCTGGTAAACCCGCTGGAGCCGCCCCCATTGTACCGCTAATACCGGGGCTCTCAATAGATGTTAGGACATTCCTATACCTACTACCAGGACTAGGCATAGCGGTCATAGTCCACGAGCTCATGCACGCACTTGCCGCAAGGTATTCAGGGATTGGTGTAAAATATGCAGGCTTCTTAGTATTCCTAGGGCTTCTCCCCGCAGCGTTCGTTGAGCCCGACGAGGAGGAGCTGAGAAAGGCCCCTCTAAGATCCAGGCTACGCGTATACTCCGCTGGCGTGCTAGCAAACGTGATTCTATGGATCCTATTGCTCGCGGCAATGAAGCCCATAGTTGCTAGCGGTTACTACATGTACATAGTCGGTGTAGCGCCTAACTCGTTCGCAGAGAAATACGGGCTTGAGAAAAACATGCTTGTAAAAGCTGTGTTCATAAACGGTACTGGCCCCCTTGATGTGACAGGTTTCGAGAACCTAATGATTAAAATTAGGAGTAAAAATGGAGGGACAATATCAAATATAACGCTCATTATCACGTTCGAGCTAGTTAATAATACCAATATTACTGTCATAAAGCCAGCAGCCCCCATTTCCTCAAAGAAGGAGCCCAACTACGATAGAATAGGGATATACTTCATAGCAATACCCAGGACCCTGATTAGCCTCGGGCTAAGCCCCTTTGCGGCATACACTATATTCGTGCTAATCCTCTTCACACAGCTCATAAACATAGGTCTTGCCGCGATAAACGCTGCCCCTCTCTTCATAACTGATGGAGCACGTGTTGTACAGGATCTATTAGCTGAGATAATGCGTAGCGAAGAAAAAGCAGCTATAGTGACGAATATTGTCTCGCTCCTAACACTTCTGCTAATAATACCGAATATAAAAATATAGTATTGAATTCAGGGAACTAGGATAAGACGTCGCTAAAAGACAGCACTACAACGTCGCGTGGTCTCTTCTCTATTGAGCCGAGCCTATTAGCTATGATTAGTTTTATCTGCTTCTCGGCTGCTAGGTCCAACATTCGCTGAGTAACTATGCCATCATATATTACTGCGAAGACCTTGCCAGGCTCCATTTTTTCTAAGAAGTTGTAGATATCTCTTACACTTACCTTGTCAATCAGATTCCAATCCTTGTCGTAAATTAGTGCCTCAAGTGTGCCACTTAGTTGCTTAATTTGCTGAATAACAGGCTCCGGTAGCTCTATCTTCTCTACCTCAACCTGTACTACGGGCTGTAATTGCTTAGGAGGAGGCGGCGGGGGAGCAGGCGGTTTCTCTTTGACCTCCTGGATGGCTTTCTGTCTCTCCTTCCGAGGCTGGAACTTTTTCTCCAATATGGCTAGGTACTCTCTTGCTGGAATTAAGTTGCTAAGCGCTCTGGCTATCTCTTTCCCGGTTAGGTCTTCAACCTCTTTACCGGGGGGAGCCCTGGCTACATAATCTATGTCAGCTACTCGTAACAGCTCCCATAGTATTAGATCGCCCCCATGATCCCCATCCACAAACGCTATAGCCTTCTTCGTCTTCGCCAGCTTTATTATAGTCTCTGGTATCTTTCCACGCGCGCCTTCGAGGGCTATGACATTCCTATACCCGTACCTAAGTAGGTTTATTACATCAGCACGACCCTCTACAATTATTATCTCATCGCTCTTGTCTACGTCAGGGCCTGCTGGTAGTCCCTCAGGCCCGTAGCTTATTACCTCGCCTTTCTTTACAGCCTCACTTATTTCACGCAGCACTTCACGCAGATCCGGGGTCTTCTCAAGCGACCATATTCTAAGAATCTCTTTTGCCCTATCAATTATTTTCTTTATTTTCTCTGCACGGACATCTATAATATCATAGACGCGTATCCGGGCTTTATAGGGTCCTACTTTTTCAACAGTCTCTATCATTGCTGCGAGAAGCGCTGTCTCAACTCTATCAAGATTCGATGGAATCGTTATCTCTCCATAGGTCTTAGTATTCTGGTGTTTTATATCAACAAGTACCCTCCCAATACGCCCCCTATCCTGTAACTCCCTGAGATCAAACTCTTCGCCAAAAAGGTTCTCTGTTTGCCCAAAAATAGCACCGATGATATCATGCTTATTAACTAATCCCTCTACCTCTATTCGCGCCTTTATCAAGTACTTCAATACATAACCCCTCTTGATTCATACCGCTGTTGTTGAAGCGCTACGCTCTTAGAGCCATGACACCCTCTAGAGGGGCTAAGAGTGTAAGCCTTGAAATATAGGGCTAGCTCCCTTCTTCCTCTATGCCTCGTAACTATCTAGGTACTTAATTATTATGCGGCTCGGTTCCTGCGGGCTTAGCCCCAGATTAAAACTATCTCGTTATAGTTGCCTTTTTTAGCTCTTCCAGTAGTTCACGCGCTCTCTTATTATTAGCGAAGTATTCACGTACTGGTTTTAGGAGCTCCGCGAGAGCCTTAGCTGTCGCCTTTTTTAGATCGAGTGGGTGTATTTTTCCCTCCTTATAGAGCTTTTCTAGATCATCGTATGTCTCCACTATTATCGTGCCCCCGTACCTCTGGGGTCTTTCTATGACGAGTTTGAACCCTGGCTGGGCGAAGAGGATGTACTTGTTTATCTCTATTACTGGGTTGTACTCTGTTTGCCTCATAGGACAATAAGCTTTCAGCAACTTTCTCTCAATATCAGCGGGGGAGTCGTACACAAAGATAGCGGTCTCCGGCTTCGACTTGCTCATCTTTAGCTCTGTTGCATGAAGGGTCTCATCTACTTCGCCTGGGTTCATTCTACCAAGGCCCTGTAGCCCCGTTAGGAGGGGCGTGTGGATAGCAATGACTTTTCTATAACCCAGTTTCTCGGCCGTGTCTCTAGCAAGCATGTGTGCTTTCCTCTGATCCATACCCCCCAGCGCTATATCTACGTCAAGGTAGAATATGTCGGTGACCTGCATCGCGGGGTAGATTAGCTTAGAGAAATCAAGTTCGCCCTCCTCAGCCCTTCTACCCATAATAGTTAGTGCTCTCTTCATACGAGCCAACGTGTTGTGCTTGGCGACACGCAATAGTATAGCCCAGTACTCTTTATCAGATACCAGGTCCTCCGCATCCACAACCTTTATAGCCGATCGCTGTATCCCAAGAGCCTCAAGCACATCGAGAACATGCTGAGCAGCCTTCTTTATCGTATCCATGTCGCCGCCAAACTTGTCGTTTATCCAAGCATGCCAAGTAGCAGCAAGTAGGTAAAACTCCACACCAGCGCTAACCAGGTCTCTTACCTTAAATGCCCAAATAAGCCATCCTATGTGAAAGAGCCCGCTAGGCTCAAAGCCCAGGTACGCGCGCGGCTTACTCTTAGAGGCGAAAAGCTGTCTGAGCTCTTCCTCTGTTATTACCTCAGCAGTGTTCCTTGTAACAAGATTGATCCTCTCATCAATAGACATCGGGTCAGCTACCTCCATTAAGCCGTGAAGCATGCCTCACTGTGCTCAAATAACAAGGCCCCATCACGCTTACTTATAAGTATCAATCCTGCTCTAGCCGCCCCAGCTGTATAAAACGTGCTAAAAATTAATGAGCCCAGCACTCCTGCCTCTAGAGCCTAATGGGGGCGCCGCTCCGCCCCGTTACTCCCGCTTGAGAGAGCCCAGCCGAGGCCCCTACCCGGGGGGCTGTGATGCTGGGTGTTAGGAGCGGGGGACAGCGGCGCCCCCGCGATACTGTACCAGCTTCTCATATAGATCACTGTATTCTATCTCGGCTATAGCTACTGGGTACTTTATTTCTAGCCGTTCTAGTAGGGCGGGGCTAACCTCTCCTAGGACTATTCTTAGGCCGTTCTTGGTCCTAATTATCGCTGAACGGCCCTTTATGAGGAACGGTTTCTCTACTCTACTAATATCGCTTATCTCGTCTGAAAGAAGCTCTATAAGGCTGTAAACAATCGATTGTATGTCTTCGTACCCGATTTTATCGCTCATCATGAGCAGCGTGGCGAGCCTCCTCGTCCTAACAGGGAGGCCGCTCTGGGAATAGCTTCCCTGTTTTTCAAGAGCTTCCCCTATCTCGAATATCCTTAGTGGTATAACGTGTTGGTTCCGTGAAGCAAGCCTCAGTAGCGCTGGCACTATGCTCGTTCTAAAGCAATTGGTGTCACTACTCACCGGGTTCTCTATAACTATGAGCTTATCCTCGTCTATACCGCTTAGTTCTCTCTGGTCATCACAGCTGGTGAGCGTGTATGTTTTTACCTCTATGAACCCGAAGCCTGCTAGGATTGCGCGAAGCTCTCTCTCCCAATACCTGATAGCGAGCAAGTGGCCGCGAAGCATTGTGCTCGGCTTAATAGGAGCAATGTTCTCGAGCCCAATGGATAGCGCTATATCCTCTACCAGGTCAACCTCGTGTAAGATATCTACGCGATACCTAGGTATCATGACGCGTAGTTTATCCTGCCCGATGTGCTCGGCGCCAAACCGCATCCTTTGAAGATGCCTTACTACATCGTTACTCGATAAGTGGAGACCGAGTATCCTCTCAACACTCCTAGTATCTAGCTCGGTCTCTCTCGGCTCAAGCCTTGGTTCCTTCAGCACACCCCATGGAGCCTTAACCGTTACTAGCCCTATTCTTCGAGTCCTGCTTCGCTCCGCTAGGTTAGCTGCAAACACCGAGGCTGCGTCAAGAACTGGTTTAAGATCCGTCCCCGTTATATCCACGAACACGTGACGCGTACCGGGCTCCACACGCGTTATATCAGCGTTAATGACTGGGGGGACGCTTATTACCTCATCGTCTGAATAGAGCACTGGGTGCTTCCTATCCGATAGGGAGATGTTGCCGTAGCGTCTTCCCTGCTCTAGTTCCCTCAACACGTCTCTTAGCTTCATCACTTTCTCGACGTGCAGGGGTTTAAACATAACGCTATCTATATCTTCGAAGCTGTACACGAGCCTACTTGAAGGCATTTTATCTAGGTCATGGATCCCTATGGCTATTCGCCGCCTCCCGAGACCGTGGCTCGTAGTCAGCTTCTCCTGGAACTGTATTAGTTCTACAAGATAATCTTCATCGATATTAACGTCCCATACAACGAGGCCAACTATGTATGGCCTTGTCGGGACCTCCCTTACCTCTATAACGTAGTCTGTATCAACTATGCTATATCGTGGCAGACCCGTCTCCCTTTCAAGGATTCCGTTTACCTGCCTAGCGATACCCTCAAGGGAGTACATATCGGGTCTATCTACCTCTAATTCAGCTACAACATAGCCTTCCTCATCTATTTCCACCTCTATCTTAACCCTCTCCATAACCTCTAAGGCTTCTTTTAGGCTTAGCTGTAAAACCTCCTCTACTCTTCCGGGCTTAAACCTCAGTACCGGCATATATCCACCACCTTGAAGGCATTGATGCGAGGAACCGTACATCTGTGCTATATAGTTGCCGTATATCGTCTAACCCGTAGAGAGCCATAGCGAGCCTCTCTATACCCATACCCCACGCCGCTACTGGGTAATCAATACCAAGTGCTGCGAGCATCTCGGGCCTAAATAGCCCAGCGCCAAGTATCTCTAGCCAGGCTCCACGTATCCTCACATAGCCTTCGACCGAGGGCTCTGTGAACGGGAAATAAGCTGGGCGGAACTTGTACTCTCTAAACCCTAGCCGCTCGAGAAACTCTGACAGCATCCCTATTAGCCAGCGGAGATTTACTCCATCCTCGCTAGCGATTCCGTCAACTTGGTGGAACTCTGGCAAATGTTTTGGATCTATGTTCTCCACCCGATAGACCCTACCGAGACTAAAATACCTGAAAGGCGGTGATGGCCTCACTGAGAGTATACGCGCAGAAACAGCTGTTGTGTGACTACGCAGTATTAGCCTTGCAGCTCTCCTGGGATCCCACCTATACCTCCACCCAGTACTACCCGCTATTCCCTCCTCATGCGCCCTCCTCACCGAGTCTACGAGACCCGTTGGCAAAAGCCCCTCGCTAGGGCTCCTTAAGTAGAACGTGTCTGTAGGCATTCGTGCTGGGTGAAACTGTGGCTGAAACAATACATCATAGTTCCAGAACTCGAGCTCCACCGGCGACGCCTCGACCTCTGTGAAGCCAAGCTCTTTCATAACGTCTCGTATATGTTCTATGAACTGAGCGAAGAAGTTAAGCCTACCGGGGAGCCTTCTCGGAGGCGAAGCAGTTACATCATATTCTCTTAGCTTAACACTACGCCATTTCCCGCTCTCTATGAGCTCCCTAGTTAATGCACCAACCTCGATCACCACAGAGTTGAGGATATCTAGAGCGCTTCTCGGCAACGAGAACAGTGTCACTCTCTTACGATACACATCTATAAGTTTTCTACGTTTAAGAATCTTTACCTCCTTACTAGAAAGTTTTCCCCCTGCCAATACTTTTTCAAGAATACCCCTCTCCTCGGGGACAGCCCTAGCTGGATCAATTACTAGGACAACTTTTCCACCCTGTATCCTTATCCATCCTTTCTTCGACGCATTTGCTAACGCTATGCTGGCTTGGTCACCTAGTCTCGATCTTATATCCTCTACACTAAGTTCACCACCCGCTTCAACGAGTAACTTAACAAGCTTTTCCTCGGGAAACCCTTCTCCAAGATAACGCTTAGCCTCATCAGTCAGCGCATACTCCTCAACAATCTGCTCCTTAAGCACCACTAGACCCTTAGATGCTAGTAGTCTAAGAATGGCTTCAAGACTGCTCCTATCCACTCCAAGGAGGGATGCGAGCTCCTCGCTTGTATACTCCCTGCCAGGCTCTACCCCGTGCTCCGCCATTAGTTTTAGTACTCGGTATTCTGACTCAGAGACAGGGATCCGCTCCAAATAGCGGCACCATCGCACTCCAACTTGAGATGCTCATCCTCTTAAATGAATAATGCTAGCTAAAAGAATAGTGGCTGGGCTGGTGCAAAAAGAGACATGAATCTGTAGAATAAGTCCCTGGGCTTAGAAGTTGTATCTTTCTCCGGGTTTCAGTATAACTACCTTGGTGCCCACGTTCTTTTCCTCAACGAGTTTCTTAAACTTCTCGGGATCTGCTTGTATAACTGGGAAAGTGTTATAATGCATTGGTATAGCCACCTTTGGCTTGATTAGCTCAACCGCTTTGGCTGCCTGCACCTCGTCCATGGTGAAGTGACCGCCTATTGGCAACATGGCTATATCAGGCTTATATAGCTCCCCTATGAACTGCATCTCGGCTATGAGGCCCGTGTCACCAGCGTGATAAATAGTTGCCTCCTTGCCAATAACTACTACCCCCGTCGGCACACCTCTCTCAGAGCTATGAGCCGCTGGCGTGAAGAGCACCTTTAGGTCCAGATCCATCTTGAGCGGGCCACCAATATTTGCCCCAATTACCCTGTTAGCCTCTGATTGCCCTAGCTGAGATAAGACATAGTTAGCTACCTCATATACTGCTGCAAGCCGGGCCCGTGGATTAAGCTTTAGGAGTTCTATAGCCTCCCCTATATGGTCCCCATG
>Ga0256833_1000745_pt1 | contig 24979 bp, 22 predicted proteins | sample 356284metaG_FD_190535 | JGI IMG/M metagenome (GOLD analysis project Ga0256833, IMG submission 190535) | Hydrothermal vent microbial communities from Mid Atlantic Ridge, Atlantic Ocean - 356-284 | ecosystem: Environmental > Aquatic > Marine > Hydrothermal vents | place: Atlantic Ocean: Mid... | reverse complement strand
GAGAGGGGCTCACCCAGGAACAGACTCTGAAAGTAAAAGAAGCCCTTAAAAAGATTAATCAGGTCCTGGGGCTTTTAAGATTTGCCACTCCGGCTCACGAAGAAGTGAAGCTCCTTCTTGAAGAAAGGGCCCGTGCTCGCGAAAAGGGAGACTTTGCCCGGGCGGATGAAATTCGCAGCCGCTTGCAAGAAGCCGGCTTCTGGGTCATTGATACTCCACGCAGAACTCTGGTGGCGCGTTTTGAAGATGACGCCTGAAAGAGAAGTCCTTATTGAAAAGCTGGTTCACGGGGGAGAGGGGCTTGCCCGTTTGCCGGATGGTCAGGTAATCTTTGTGCCCGATGTCATCCCCGGAGAGCGGGTGCGGGTAAAAATAACCCAGGATCGAGGAGATTACGCCCTTGCACAGGTTCTGGACATCCTGGAACCTTCGTCTAAAAGAAAATCTCCCTTGTGCGAGTATTTCGGAAGTTGCGGGGGCTGTCAGTTTCAACACCTTCCTTATGAAGATCAGCTTCGGGAAAAACTTCAAATTTTTAAAGAAACCCTCTCACGCCTTGGAAAGATCGAAGAAGATCTCATAAAAGGCATTTCTCCCTCTCCCAAAGATTTCCACTACCGAAATCGTCTCCAGTTTCATGTGCATCAGGAGACCGGGGCTCTGGGTTTCTTAAAGAGACGCTCCCACGACCTGGTCCCGGTGAGATATTGTCATCTCACCACGGCGGAAATAAACGAAGTTTTGGCCAGATTGCCAGAAATTCCGGCTTGGAAAAGGCTCCATCCTTACATCAAAAGGGTCAACCTGGGGCTTTCTCCTCTGGAAAACAAAGTCGTTATGCTTTTCTGGACCAAAGTCCCCCCCAGAGATGAAGATCTTTACGAGATTCTGAGTGAAATATCGGTCCTTAAGGCCATTTTTTACTGGGTTCGTGGGCCAAAGCCCGAAGGGCCTTACTCTTCTGAGGCCCCTTTTAAAGGCCGTCGCCTCTTCCCAGCCCCTCAGGAAATAACGGGCCTTAAGAAAGATCAATATTTTTTGGCTTCGGCTGGGGCCTTTACCCAGGCCAACTGGGATATCAATCTCGCTCTCATCTCTTATGTGAAAAAAATGGCCGGGGTTCAACCCGAAGAAAAAGTCCTTGACCTCCACTGTGGAATAGGAAACTTTCTCCTCCCCCTGGCAGTATCTTCCGGGAAGGGGCTGGGGGTAGATACGGACCATCGTGCCATAAGTGATGGTCGGGAAAACGCCCTTAACTGGGGGCTTAACGGGGTAGAACTAAGGGTCTCTTCGGCGATTGAGGCCTTGATCGACCTTTTCAAAGAGGCGGAGAGCTTTCCGGTGGTAATTCTTGACCCTCCTCGCGGAGGGTGTAAGGAGATCCTTCGTTTTCTTCCGGATGTGGCCTGCGACCGCCTGATTTATGTTTCCTGCGATCCGCCATCTCTTGCCAGAGATTTACGCCTTTTGAGAGAAAAGGGCTTTCTCATCGAAGAAATTATGGCCTTTGATATGTTCCCTCAGACCTTTCATCTGGAAAGCGCCACCCTCTTGCGAAGAAAATCATGAGACGCCGAAATTTTTTGCAAAGAGCTGGAAAGTTTTTTTTAGCTTCTCTGGCTGGCCTGGGGCTTTTCACCGCGGCTTCCCTTCTTCCCCGCCCCCCACGAAAAATTTTCCTTAAAACAAAAGATCTGGAAAATAAAAAGCTCTTCGTAGGGGAAGATTTCTTTCTGATCCTTACGGGAAATACTCCGCGGGCCCTCTGGAGACGGTGCCCTCACCTGGGATGTGCGGTAACCTATAATCCGGAGCTTCAGGGTTTTGTCTGCCCCTGTCATCAGAGCCGGTTTGATCTTACCGGCAAATATCTTTCCGGGCCGGCCAAAAAAGACCTTCGCCCGCTCAAAATCCGCCAAACTGAAGGGGGGCTTTTAGTTGAAATCCCAGCTTAGGCCCTGGGTTTCCTGGGGGCTTATGGCCTCTTTGCTTCTGGCTATCTTAAGCGGGCTGATTATAAGCTATCCCTTCCGGGAAGAAATACCCCTGGTCTCCACCGCAGGTCTTGAAGGTGTAATACCTTTTGGGGCCCTTTTTCGCTCTTTTCACTACTATACCGCTCAGATTGCCTTTCTCCTCCTCGTATGGCATACCGTGGAGGCTATCCTCACCAGGGGCTATGAAAGGCGGCGGTTCTTTTACTGGGTCTTTCTTGCAGGCGCCTATCCCCTTTTTGTGCTGATCTTGTTTACCGGCTACATCATCCGGGGAGACGAAACCGGTCTCTCTGCCGGAAGAATCGCGGAAAACCTCACCTATACCCTCCCCTATCTGGGAAATCTCCTTAATCGCCTCTGCTTTTCCGTCTCCGAAGATGGAGTCCACCGGGCCTATTTAAGCCATCTTTTCTTTTCTTTTGGGCTTCTTTTGGTATTAAGCCTCTGGCACTTCCGTCTCCGGAGAATAAAACTTGAAGACCTGGCCCTCTGGGCCGTATTAGCCCTGACTTTGGCTCTTATCTGGCCACCTTCTTTAGAGCCTCCCCGCTATACCCTTCATATTAAAGGCCCCTGGTTTTTCTTGGGGATTCAGGAATTACTCAGATATTTGCCCCCTTTTTGGGCAGGAATATTTATTCCTCTCCTCCCTGTAACGGCACTTATTTTCTTCCCTAAAGCCCCGAGAACCTGTCTCCTTGGTCTTGTAGTCTGGCATCTATTTTATTTTATCTTTCTGGGAAGGGGCCTTTTGAGATGAAAAGAATCGTGTTGCTCCTGGGATGTCTCCTTCTGGTGCTGGCGATAATCAAGGAAATCCGAAGAACCAGGGCCCCTCAGGTCCCGGTAACTACTTCTGGTCGGGTAGAGATGTGCCTTTTTTGCCACCAGGAAAAACCCGCCAAAGTTCACGCCCGGGAAGTGGTGGGTTGTTCTCCCTGCCACCTGGGGAACCCTCTGCACCTGGATAAAAAGCTGGCTCACCGGGGAATGGTCAAAAATCCTGCAGATTTAAGGGTGGCAGAACGCACCTGCGGGGCCCCGGCCTGTCATCCGGAAATACCAGCCCGGGTACACAAATCTCTTATGGCCACCAATCGGGGAATCATTACCACTCTCCGTCTTTACTGGGGAGAAATTTCAGATGAAAAAGAGGCCTTTGCTGAAAACGACGTGAAAGCCCTTTTGGAGAAAAAAGAGGCCTCCTCTCTAGCCCTTGACTATTATCGCAAACTCTGCGGTTCCTGCCATTTGTGGTTTGAGAAGGGTAAATACCCGGGCTTTTTGGGAGAAAAAGGGGGAGGTTGCGTGGCCTGTCATCTCGTTCCCGGCCCGAGGGAGGCCAAACATCCGCGCTTGACCCGGAAGATACCCCTTAAAAACTGCGTCCGCTGTCACAACCGGAGCGGCCGCCTCGGTCTCACTTACCAGGGCCTTTACGAAGACGAAGGCTACGGCACCCCTTATCTGGAGGGAGATTTCGGAGAGCCCTTTCTTGCCGATGGGCGGTTCGTGCGGGAAATTCCCCCGGATGTCCATTTCAAGGCCGGGCTTGTTTGTGTGGATTGCCACCTGGCCGAAGAAACTATGGGGGATGGCAGGGCCTATACTCACTTCGAAGAAAGTGTGGAGGTGGAATGCACCTCCTGCCACGGCGGAGATGGAACCACGCGTAAGGGACGGCATATCAAAGGCGTCCAAAGAGAAGGGAAGCAGTTGATATTTGTCACCAGGATGCAGGGGAAAAAGTTGCCTCTTAAGCCCCCGAATCCGGTAAAGTGCCGACATTCGGTCCATCAACGTCTTAGCTGCCAGGCCTGTCATGCTCCCCGGGTGCCGCAGTGTTTCGGGTGTCATGTGCGAAAAGACCCCCGGGAAAAACAGCTTGATAAGTTGTCAGGACGGGAAACCCCGGGAACCTGGGAGGAATTCCGTAGCTACCAGCGGATTGATACCCCCACCCTAGGGGTCAAGGGTGAAAAGATTGTCATTCTAGCCCCCGGCTGACAGGACTTCGTAAGTATCCTTTCCCGGGAGGGAAAGCTCAAGAAAAAGTTTCACAGAATTACCTGGTCTTTCATAGATCCTCATGCTACATCTTGCGCTCGCACCTGCAGGGATTGTCATACCTCTGCCAAAACGCTCGGACTGGGCTACGGGACTTTAACTTACCGAGGAAGAGGAAACTGGGTTTTTAGCCCGGCAGAAAGAAAAGAAAGCTCTCTTCTAGGGCTTGACTTTCCCCTTTCGGCCGTAACTGACCTCAGGGGCAAAGTCTATGTAAAATTTTCCCGGCCGGATTTAAGGCCCTTTAGCCCTGAAGAAATAAAGCGCATTCTGCGCGTGGGACTTTGTCTTTCGTGTCACAAAGACTTCAACGATCCGGTCATGCTTAACTGGGACCCCAAGAAAAAATGCCCGGTATTTAAGGAGTAGTAAATTTTAAGGCTGCCCAGCCCTGATGAGTGATCTCCCTTTCCACCACCAGTCCAGCATAGGCCCTTCTGACAGCCGGAAGACTCGTTACCAGAAAGCCCGAAAGGATTAAACTGCCAGCTGGAGAAAGCAAAGCCTTGAGAAGGGAGGCCTGGGGAATAAGAAGACGCAGATAAAGGTTAGCCACGATGAGGGTAAAGGGGCCTTTGAGGGCAGAAACCTCTCCGCAGAGAGGATAAATCTTATCCTCTAACCGGTTCCGTTTGATATTTTCTGTGAGAACTTTAAGAGCCTGGAGATCTGGTTCAACGGCAAGGACTTTCCAGCCCTTGCGGGCCAACAAGAGGGAGAGGATGCCGGTTCCGGCTCCCAGATCAAGGGCCCACCCTGAAGAAGGCTTAAGCTCATCCAGAAGGTGTAAACAGAGGCGAGTCGTAGGGTGAAAGCCACTTCCGAAGGCCCCCTGGCTACGCAGAAATATTTCTTTCTCAGATGAGCTGTTACCAAAGGCCCTGAAAACAACCCCTGAAGGAAGCCTTAAAATCTCGCCCGCCGTAAAACCCTCTTCTAAAATCGTAGCCTGGCTTTTCAAAAAGGGCTCCCAGCGGCGGAAGGCGGCTTCATTTCTAAAGATCAGAAGCCGTTTGCCTGCTTCACAGATCTCGTCGCAAACCAGATCTTCAGAATTTACCTTCTCTGAAAATCCTTCAAGGAGAACCTGAAAATAAAGCCCCTTCCCCAACCCGGAAGACATGAGCGCACCTTTTAAAAATTTGTCACAATTTGGTATGGGATTTGTAATGGAATGAACTTATCTTCATTTACGAAAAAATTTCAAGGAGGATGTTATGCGAAAGTGGTGGGTAGCATTGTTTTTTTTGGTGTTTTTAAGTAGTCTTAGCTGGGCAGGCTCTAAAATTACCCTTCTCGGGGCAGGGGCTACCTTCCCTTATCCCCTTTATTCCAAATGGTTTGACGTTTACTACAAAAAAACCGGGATCAAAGTTAATTATCAGGCTATTGGTTCCGGTGGAGGGATAAGACAGCTTCTGGCCCGCACGGTGGATTTCGGAGCCAGCGATGCTCCCATGTCAGACAAGGAGCTGGCCCGCGCCCCGGCCAAAATTTTACACATCCCCACCGCCCTTGGGGCTGTAGCAATTGGCTTCAATATTCCCGGGATTAAAGATCTCAGGCTTACCCCTCAAGTCTTGGTCGATATCTATCTTGGTAAAATCCGCTACTGGGATCATCAGGACATTGCCAGGGTAAACCCTCAACTCAAACTTCCTCATCTTCCCATTATGGTGGCCTATCGGTCTGATGGTTCGGGAACCACCTACGTTTTTACGGATTATCTCTGCAAGATAAGTGAAGAATGGTGTCAAAAGGTAGGCCGGGGAAAAGCCGTAAGATGGCCGGTTGGCATGGGCGGAAAGGGAAACGCCGGGGTGGCGGGACTTATACGTCAGATACCGGGGTGTATAGGTTATATTGAAATTGCTTATGCCGAACAAAATCACATTCCCGTAGCCGCGCTCCAGAATAAGGCTGGCCGGTTTATAAAGCCCACGCTCAAGGCCATCTCAGCAGCAGCCAACGTTGAAATCCCTGATGACACCCGCTGTTCGATCACCAATACCGCTGCCCCTGATGGCTATCCGATTTCGGCCTTCACCTGGATCATTGTTTATCAGGAACAAGCCTATAAAGGCCGCTCTTACGAAAAGGCCAAAGCCCTTGCGAATCTTCTCTGGTGGTGTATCCACGAGGCCCAGGAGATGAACGAATCTCTCCTTTATGGTAGGCTTCCGGAAAAAGTAGTGTCTAAAGCAGAAAAAATCGTAAAAAGTATGGCTTACAAAGGAAAGCCCCTTCTTCCTTGATGGATTTTTCGCGCTGGTGGGCCCTTCTCAGAAATCCTGAAGCGTTAAGAACCTGGGTCGAGGGCTTTGGGGCCCTCGGCCCTCTGGTTTTTATCTTTTTGCAGGCCCTTCAGGTAGTCTTTGCCCCCCTGCCAGGAGAGATTACCGGATTTGTGGCTGGTTATCTTTTTGGTGCTTTCTGGGGTTTTCTTTATGCTATGGTGGGTATTGTCATCGGAGCTTCGGTGGCCTTCGGGCTCGCTCGTAAGTTCAGAAAGATTATGGCCCCAAGGCTTTCTCGCTCTCCCTATTTCAGACGGCTGGAACGCTTCATGCAAAGACGGGGGCTTCTAGCCGCTTTTATCTGTTATCTCTTCCCGGGTTTTCCCAAAGATTATCTCAACTATTTTCTGGGGCTTTTCCCCATTCCTTTTAAAGTGTTTTTAATCCTTATGACCGTTGGGCGTGTCCCGGGCACCCTGGCCCTTGCCATCCAGGGAGATTCCCTCTATGAAAGGGATTGGTTTACCTTTACCCTGCTAGGAGGATTAAGCCTGGCCTTATTCTTGATCTTTTACCTGAAACGAGAAGCCTTTTATCAATATCTGGGAAATGACTCGTCTCGCGTATCTTGATCTCATAGGCGGCTTAGCCGGAGATATGTTTTTGGCCGCCCTTCTTGACGCTGGTTTTCCCCTGCCAGCTCTTCAAAAGGTCCTGGAGAAACTTCCCGGGGATTTATCTCTTGAGGTAAAAGAAACAAAAAAGTCTGGTCTTCGCGCTCTAAAAGTAAAAATTAAAGCCCCTTCTCAAGATACCTTACCTCAGACCTACTCCCCCCTCATGGAACTCCTGGAAAAACTTCCCTTTCCGCAAGAAAGGATAAGACTCGCCCAGAAGATGATGCGTTTTCTTTTTGAAGCCGAGGCCTCTGTCCACGGAAAATTGCTAGAGGAAGTCCACTTACACGAACTATCAGCACACGATACCCTGGCAGATATTTTTGGGGTGCTAGAAGGTTTGGATTACTTCCAAATAGAAGAACTTTTTTCTTCTCCCGCTCCTTTAGGGCGGGGAATTCTCCCTTCAGCCCATGGGCCTCTTCCTCTACCGGCTCCGGCAACTCTGAAACTTCTGGAAGGGATACCGGTAACGGGAAGCCCGGTAAGCGGCGAAACCGTCACCCCCACCGGGGCCCTAATCCTTAAAACCCTGGTAAAAGGTTTTGGGCCTTGCCCTTCCATGTATCTTGAAAAATACGGCGTTGGCGCAGGAGAAAGAGATTTTCATGAGGTTCCTAACATTGTCCGCTTCTGGATCGGAGAAGAGGACTTTTCTCAGAAAGAGAGAAAATATCAGCAGGAGATAATCTACGAAATGGAAACCAATCTTGATGACCACAGCCCCGAAGAACTCGCCTATTTAGCAGAGAGACTTGAGAGAGCCGGGGCCCTGGATGTGGGCTTTATCCCTTTTAGCATGAAAAAAGGACGGCCTGGCCTGAAACTCTGTCTCCTTTCTCGAGCTGAAAATCTTTCCTCTTTATTGAATCTCATTTTTGAAGAAAGCGGCACCCTGGGGATCAGGGTGCGAGAAGTTTTGCGCTGGACCAAACCACGAGAGATAAAAATTTTGGAGACCCCGTGGGGTGAGGTGCGCGTAAAGGTCGTGAGAGGAAAATTTTTAAAATTTGAATATGAAGACCTTAAAAAGATCTGTCAGGAAAGGGGGCTTCCTCTAAGAGAACTCAGGCGCCAAATTGAGGCCTGGATTCTCGAACACTATTTCCGGAAATAAAAGTCTTATAGACCGGAAAATAAATTTCAAAGGTAGTTCCTTTTCCTTCTTCCGAAAAGACTTTAATGTATCCCTTATGATTCTTTATGATCCCAAAAACTGCCGCCAGCCCCAGGCCTCGTCCGAAATCTTTGGTAGAGAAAAAAGGCTCAAAAATTTTCTTGATGGTTTTCTTATCCATTCCGCAACCGGTATCTTTAACCCTCAAAACCACATATTCACCAGGAGGAATCTCTTCCCGAGGTTGAGAAAGATTAACATTTTGAGTCTCTATAATCAGCTTTCCACCGTTATTCATAGCTTCTACGGCATTGATCACCAGGTTCATGATTACCTGGGTCAGTTGATTGGGATCGCCAAAAATCGGTTTCAAATTACTTTTGAGCTTTAGAGCAAGTTCAATTTTGCCATCTAGAGCCGTTTCCTGCAGACGCACGGTGCCCTGAATTATCTCATTAAGATTGAGGGGTTGAGGTTTAAAGTGGCGGCCTCTCGCATAATCCAAAAGTTTTTCGGCAAGCTCACAGGCTCGCTCACAAATTTCCATAATTTTTTCGGCCCGTTGGCACACTTTGGATTCTGGAGAAGAAGACATTTTCAAAAGTTCAGCCTGTCCTACGATGGCTGTCATTAAATTGTTTAAATCGTGGGCAATACCTCCTGCCAAACGGGCTATGGATTCCATCTTTTGGGCCTCAAAAACTTTCTCTTCTAATTCTTTGCGGTAAGTAATATCTCGATTACTACCTCTGATACCCAAAAAAACTCCTTCTTTACTGTAGACAGGATTACAAACATGGGAAATCCATTTAATAGAACTATCTACTGTAATGATGCGAAATTCAAATTCCTGACTAGATAATCGTCGATGGTGAACTTCTTGCTTGTGTCGTAACCAGGCCTGTTTATCATCAGGATGAATAATATTCTCTATAAGTTGAGGATTTTTTATAAAATCTTCCGGAGAATAACCAGTAATTCGTTCACAAGCGGGAGAGACATAAATAAATCTGCCATAAGGATCCTCCCAATATTCCCAATCAGCGGTAAAATCAGCAATAATTCGAAATTGTTCCCGACTTTTTTGAAGAGAGGTAGCATAAGCTTTTAAAGCTGAAGCCATTTCATTAAAAGACTTTATGAGATGATCTATTTCTCTAACACTACTTTGGACTTGTAAGCGATAATCAAAATTGCCAGCTTTTATTTGCTCGGTAGCAAAAAGTAATTTTTTTAAAGGGTTTACGAAACGGCTACTAAACAGAAAAGCCAAACTTAAAGCAAGAAGAGAAAAAATTAGATAACCAATAAAGATCCAAAAACTTGTTTTTTTAGAAACTTCCTCAAAATAAGTGCGAGAAAAATCAAGACGGATGTAGGCAGAAACAGGTTTTAAAAAATCAGTAAGTTTAATTTCCAAGGGATAGACTTTTATGCAAATTTGACCATAATTAGGATCTTTCAAAAGAAAACAATCTTCTCGAGGGTGAAAAGGAAAATTGAGAGGATTGTAATTTCCTTTAACAGAAGATAGTATTATTTGACCTTTATTATCATAAACACAGAAAGATAAAAGAAAAGGGAAAAGATCCATCTTTTTTTTAGCTTCTTGCAAATAGGAGGGGGCTCGAGATAAAAGATAGAGTTCTAGAGGTTCGGAAAGAGAGTTATAAACTAAATCAGAAACCTGATTTATATTATCTTCAATAGATTGATTGTTAACATAAGATAATACCAGAAAAGAAAAAAACAAAAAAAATGTCAATAACAGAAAGTAAGAAATAAATAATCTAATAAATAAATTGCCGAGAAGGAGAGAGATTTTTTCTAAAAATTTTTTCAATTTTGTGTAAACCATGAGGCTATAGATATCCGCAAAGGGATAGTAATTTTCTCGCTATTTAGAAGCTTTACATCAAAGTGTTTCCAAAAATAATTATGATCACGATAAATAATAACAGGCACACCATAACTTTGCATTTTTAAAGACAATCCTACTAAAATTTTGGAAAAAATAAAAGAATAACGAACAACACGCTTTAAAAAAGCAGGATGCATAAAAAGTAAATCTGGTGCCAGGATATAAATTTGGGCTTTACTATTAAAGGCTTTTCGTAAACTTTCTTTTATATCTAAAATATCTAGGCAAAAAAAAGAAATATTAGGAATAGAAGGATCTTTAATCGGATCTTTAATCCACCATTCTGTTTTTTTGGTATAAAGAACTAAAAAATTATTTTTAGGAAAATTTTTTTTAAGAATTGAAAGAACTTCTTTTAAAGTCGGAAAAAGACAACAACAAAGATCAGTATTTCTTTTACACTTAGTAACAAAAAAAGCAAAAATTTTTAGACTTTCCTGAGAAGAAAAATTAAGAATATGATTATAAGCCATATCACCAAAAACTAAAATTTTTTTATGACTTTTTAGACATGATGGCCAATTTTCTAAAGGACATAAATCAAAACCTTTCTGAGATAAAGAATAAGATATTTGACGATAAAATGGAACATCTAATCTATATAACAATAAAACAGACGGAAAACATAAAGAAGGAAAAAGAAAAAATAAAAGAAATATCTTAAATAATTTCATATATTTTTTAAAAATACCAGGTCAACTTCACTTCAAAAGTTCTACCTGGCTGCAAAAAATTATCAACATAAAAACGAGTAAAATCGGGATATTTATATTTTTTATCCCATATATTATAAATTGCAAAACGAATTTCACCCATGGGATGAAAATAATTAAACACTAAATTACTCAAAAAGTAAGAATCAATACCGTAAGCCCAATCGTCAAGATAAAAGAGGCGATAGTTTAGAGATAATCTGGGGAAAAGATAATAATTAAAATTCAGAGAAAAAACATTATAAGGAACAGAATAAAACCCTTGAACATCATCATGATCTAAATAAGCATAAGAAAAAGATAAATAATTATTTTTAATTAAACCCCAAAATGTTTTAAATTCAAATTCAAAGCCAAAAGTTGAAGAATGTCCAGGAGAATTATAGTACACATAATTATAAAATCTATCTTGGAACAAAGAAATAAGATCTTCATACCTCTGATAAAAGAAGGTTAACCCAAGTTCATATTTTGGTTTAGTATAAAATAGACTTAATTCATAAGACTTCATAGTTTCTGCATCAAGAGCTGGATTCCCAGAACGGGGCATTACAGGACAACTTTGGATATAAAGTTCTCTGAATGATGGTGCTCTAAAACCTTCACCATATAAAAATTTTAGATAAAGATCTTTCAGGACAGAAAAAATTGCGGCTAAACGAAAAGAGATTTTATCTCCAAAATCATCATAATTATCATATCTTACGCCTAAAGTAAAGAAAAAACGATCGTGAAAAGAAAACTCATCTTGAAAATAAAAAGAATAATAAAAGCGATCTTCAGGTAAAATCCATGAAAAAAAAGAAATTCGGTGAAGATCAGGGATATTACGAAAACAATATGAAGAGCAAGGATAAGGAATTAAATTTTCATAATAATGGGGATTGTCTAGATCATCATATTGAAAAACTAGCCCAGATAAAAAATGATGCTTACCTAGAGAATAATGGGTTTTATTTTCAAAACGGAAACGATAAAGATCAACTTTCCTCCTCCATTTTAAGCCATATGGAAAATAGTAACTAACTTTTGTTAGAGGATCAATCAATTCTGTACCGGCAGGATAAAAATCAGAAAATAGATCAAAATCAGTATAACTGAAATTCAAAGTAGAATCCAAAGAAAACAAAGAAAAGTTTTTCTTGTAGAAAGAAGACAACCATAATTTTTGGCGAGCAAATCTAGAATGATTGGAAGGAATTCCACTTAAGTTATAACCAATACCATCGGCATGATTTACATAAAAAAGCTCAAAAGTTAGGTCATTTAAAGAAAAACCAGAATAAAGCTCTTCTCTCCTCAACCAATCACTAGTTTTCTTATATCGAGTAAGAAATTTGTTTTGAGAAAAAACTGGATAAGCATCAAACCTATCTCGTTTAATAGGAAGCCCATAACTATTATGGTCTCTATGAGAATAATTAAACCAAAAAGAAAAATTCTTAATTCTTTTATCCCAAGAAAAATTGATTTCATCTAAATCATAACTGCCTCGTCGATAAGAAATATGATCAGGAAATTCTTTTTTGAGAATAATATTGATAACCCCTGCAAAGGCCTCCGAACCGTAGAGAACCGAGCCCGGACCACGAATGATTTCAATACGTTCAATTTTGTCTACTGAAAGATCAGCAAAAAAGAGAGTTCCCCCACCGGTAAGAACACTATTTACCGGAACTCCATCAAGAAGGAAAAGAACCCTTTCACTCCCAGGAGAATAAACCCCTCGCAAACTAACAATAGGTATTCCTTGAATATCTTTCCCTGGCACGAACCCTGGGATTAATTGGAGAGCATCAAGAACCGTACGAGCCCCTATATCCTTAATTTCTTCTGCCGAGATTACGGTAACTGTAGAAGGAGCTTTACAGGTAGCCTGGGGATGACCGGCTGCTATGTTGGCCAATTCTAGATAAAGGATTTCCTCTGAATAATCTTGGGTTCCAAGAGTTGGAACGGCAAAAATAACAACCAAAAGAAAGCTCGTTATAACATATAGAGCAGTCTTTAATTGCACGAAAAACTCCAGAAGAATTTTTGACCATTTTAGCAGAAAAGCTTGAATTATCAAAAGGAAAGCCTACTTTTTAAGGCAATCTTTACAAACCCCTCGCAACTCAAGATATCTTTCTTTTATTTCTCCCCATTCTCGTGCCACGGAGGGAAGAGACTTCTTTTCTACTTCTGGCCACTGAAAGTCAGTAATTTTGTGACATTTAATACAAACAAGGTGAAAATGAGGGAAAACGTTGGGATCAAACCGTGCTTTTTCATCAAGAGAATAAAACTTGCGAACCAAACCAAATTTTTCAAAAGTAGCCAGAGCTCTATAAACCGTATCTAACGAAATAGTAGGAACCTTTTTTTGGACCCGCGAAAAAATATCCTCGGCTGAAGGATGATCTTTAGCCTCCAGCAAAATTCGATAGATCTCTAACCGTTGATAGGTAAGCTTAATCCCGAAAGATTCACAAATTTTTTTGAATTCTTCTAAAATCTTTTGGGAATCTTGTCCGGCATCATGATTATTATCCATTGTAAATCCTTTTCCAGCTTTTTAAAAATATTAGCTATAAGGAATTTTACCAAATAAAATTTTAAAATTAAAGTTAAGCTAAAAGAACTTTTAGCTTAACTTAAGATAATTTTCAACTATCTCAAAACTAAATTTGGAAAAACAGAAAAAGCCCCTCAAGAAAGGGGCTTTTCTAGGTATTTGAAATTTTATCTGATCCGAATTGCTACATACCGCCTGAATTCTTTATCTCTTACCAAGAGGAGAACCCGTCCGGTCTTTTTGCTCTGAGCTAGGGCCTCTGCAAAGTCTTTCATCGTCCGGACCTTCTGGTGATTAACTTCTTCGATGAGCATACCTGGTTTTAGCCCGGCCAGGGCTGCCGGACTTTCGGGAGCCACCCCGGTAATAATTATTCCTTCATTTACTCCGTAACCAAATTGTTCGGCCAGCTCCGGAGTCAAAGGCCTTACTTCTAGCCCCAGTTTTTGGAGGAATTCGTCCTGACCGGTCAGAAGGGCCAAACTCTGGGGCTGAGAACCGATGGTTACCTCCAGGACCTTCCTCTTACCGTGACGCACCACGGTCAGCTTTACTTTGGTCCCCGGAGGAGTAAGGGCCACCATGGTGCGCAGCTCGGCGACATGTTTGACGGGTTTGCCGTTATATTCGACAATTACGTCGCCGGATTTGAGCCCCGCTCTGGCAGCCGGAGAATCTTCTGCCACCTCTGTAACGAGGGCCCCCTCGGGTTTCTCCAGACCAAAAGATTTCGCCAGATCTTCGTTGAGATCCTGGATTACCACACCAAGCCAGCCCCTGGTGACCTTACCGGTCTCAATGAGTTGTTTGGTGATGATCTTCACCATGTTGATAGGGATGGCAAAGCCTATCCCCATGTATCCCCCGGAACGGGTAAAAATAGCGGTATTCATCCCGATGGCTTCGCCTTTGAGATTCACCAGCGGGCCACCTGAGTTTCCGGGGTTAATAGCGGCATCCGTCTGGATGAAATCTTCATAGTCTGTGATCCCTACCCCTGAACGCCCTTTGGCACTGATAACTCCCACGGTCACGGTCTGTGTGAGACCAAAGGGGTTTCCGATGGCGAGCACCCATTCTCCCACTTCGATTTTGTCGGAATCTCCCAGTGGAAGGACCGGTAGATTTTTGGCGTTTATCTTGAGCACCGCTACATCCGATGCCGGATCCGTCCCCACGATTTTGGCCTCAAATTCTCGCCCATCAGCCAGTTTCACCTTTACTTTGTCGGCATCGGCAACCACGTGATTATTGGTAAGGATGTAGCCGTCTTTACTGATAATAAAGCCTGAGCCTGCCCCCATCTGGCGAAATTTGCGCGGAAATCGATGTCCAAAAAAGCGTTCGAAGAAATCTTCTCCGAAGAAGTCGAAGGGGCTTCCAAAAGGAAAGGGTTGAATGGCAGGGCCCCGGCGCACCACAACCTTTTCAACCTGCACAAAGACCACCGCCGGGCCAGCCTTTTTGGCAACCTCGGCAAAGGCCTTCGAAATTTTAAGGGCGAGATCTAAGGCTTCCTGATCTTCTCTGGAACTGACAGGAGATTTCGGTTTTTCCTCCTCGACCTTTTTTATCTTGAAGATCTCATCCAAAATAGAACTGCTCGCCCTGCACGGGGTAACCGCTACCAAAAAGGCCAGCCACAATAAGACCAAAATTCTCATTTTAAGCCACCTCCTTAAGCTTCTTTGGCCATTTCGGCCTCGGTTTCCTCTTCAAGCTCTTTCGGTTTAGCCGCCAGGGCCTGCCAGCGGCCCCGAATATATTGCCTTACCTCCTCGATATCTTTTTGCACCGTTTCCTCGTCTCTTCCCTGTAATTTTGCGATCTCCGCCACCGAAAGACCATCAAGCACGTGCCACACAAAGGCCTGCCGCTTTTCCTCCGGCACCCGCGAAAGCTCGCGCATAATGAGATTGGAAAGCTCCTCGGCAGAAAGAGTCTCTTCCGGCTCCACCACTTCTCCGGAAGGGAGCACATCTTCCCAGCGAAGTCTTTCTTCTTCCACAAAATAAGGACTTTCGAAGTCTTCTTTGAGTTTGTAGCGAACATCATCAAGCGGCACCGTATCTTCGACCGGAATCGCCACATGCCCTTCCTCACGGAGTTTGTTAATTTCGCGTCGAATAATCTCGAGGATCTTTCTATGCAAAGCATGGGCCAGGTCTCCCAGGGCTACTATCTGGTCGTAATTTTCGTAGGCCCATAAGACAGCTTCGTCAACCACATCCGTGGGATCCAGATATTCTGGAGGAAGTTCCCCGGTGAGCTGGTAAAAGAGGATCTCCCGGCGAGCTATGCGATAAAGATCCCGCAGGAGGGGACGTAAGCGATCCAGAAAGCGGTCTCTGAGATCCGCCTTTTTATCTATGGCCAGTTCTGGTAAGGCTTTGGCCATCTCCTGCACGTAGTGCTGATGACGTTTGTAAACGTGTTCTCCTCTAAGTTCTGCGAGATGTCGGGCTAGTTCTTTTTCAAGTTTTTCCCGGGCGATTTTAAAGGCCGATTTCATCTGTTTGTGCTCCCCCCGGGCCGAGAGAACCGCCTGCGGAACAGAAAGGGTAAGCTGCACGAAATATCGCTTCTTTTTCTCTATCCCTTCCACTACAACTCTTAGATGCACCAGATCAGGATCAAATCTTTTGGTAAGCTTTTCAAAGCGTTGAACCAGTTTGGCCACGTGGGCTTCGGCAAGCTTCTTGTCTGCCGGGCTGATATCTCTATAAATGGCATGATACCGCATTGTTTACCTCCTTGTTTTATTTTTTTAGGGTAAAAGCTGGATTCCGTGAAGTTTCTGCTCTCCGCCACGGGTGCGCAGAAATTGTGGTCTTTCGATTTCCATGATGATCTTGCCTCCGTAAAAGACCATTACCGTCCCGGTAGATTCGCTAACCGTGATGGCTACCGCCTGGGTAATAGCGGTGATAGCAGCGGCAGACCGGTGCCTGGTCCCCAGGCCCTGTGGGATATCTTCTGTAACCGCTCCGGCCCTTATAAAGGCCCCAGCGGTCTCGATCACCCCGTCTCCCCGGATGATAAAGGCCCCATCAAGGCTTGCAAATTCTTTGACGGTTTCTTCAAGCCTGGGGTCCAGAATATTTCTTTCACTTTCGGGGTAGCCCTTGAAAGGATTAAGAATTAGCTGTTCACAATACTGGAGAACTCTTTCCGTATCTCCCACGATAAATATAGTCCCAACCGGCTTTCCTTCTCTTCCTTCCACCGAAAGGTCAATTGCTATCTCTAGTACTCGCAAAAAGACCTCCGGGCGAACAACCTCGTGGAGGTGTTCGAGCTGGGTAACCGCAAAAAATTCAAATTCTTCGCCAATATCCAAGATGAAAAGAGAGTCGAGGGCTCCGCTTTCAGCTATCCCGGAAAGACAGAGAATGATGTCTTCCGGATGAAAAACTCCCTGCGAGACCCCCACTAAAACCGCTATTTTCATCTGTCCCAGGCGGGTAAGTTTGATAGGGGGGACCCTGATAGAAATAACTTTTTCGGGCAGTTTTTCTTCTATCTCCTCACGACTTACCAGGACTAACCGGGTATCCCCTAACTTCTGGATAAAATGTTCCAGGAAGGCTTTGTCCTGAAAGACATCCGCATAGACCATAATGGCCTTAATCTGCAGACAATTAGAAAGATCAGCCGCGTATTCGAGCAATTTTTCCGTAAGACACTTCTGAAATTGATTTATTTTGGCCATGGTAAGATATTTCTTTTTTTAAGGTTTTCCGGAAAAGACGCTAAGAGCAGGGATTTTCCCTGTCAAGGTAAGGCGTGTAAGAAAGGGGTAAGCTATGAGTAGATTTTCTCGTGAGGCAATTAGGTTAGAGTCAATAATCTTTACCCTTCAAAGAGGATCAGCGGCAAGAAATGCACCTTTGTGCCATTTAAGGTTTTTTCCTTCCAGAGATCTCGGGAGACCACTACCGCCCGGAGGGGACGATACCGTTTGATAAACGACCGAAGGCCGGAGAGCTTTTCGGGGTGGCCGCGGAATTTTACTTCTACGGGGAGGTATTCCCCTGAAGTAAGGACCACGAAGTCCACCTCGGGGCCGCTTTTCTTTCGCCAGAAGCGAAGGCGTTCCTCCGGTCTCAGGTTTCTCATAAGCGCAAGGGCTACCATGTTTTCCGCATAAAGTCCGGCGGCCTGCGGCCTTAAGGCCAGAGAGGAGAAGTTTCCTAGGGACCAGCTTAAAAGGCCGGTATCCGCGAAATAGACCTTGGAGGCCTTCTTGATCTCCGTGCGAGGATTCTCTGCAAGCGGTGGCACCTCCTTCACCAGAAGGAGGGCCTTAAGTAGCTCCAGATAGTGTTTTACCGTCTTGTGGCTTACCCCTACGTCCGAGGCCATCTCCGAAAACTTGACTATGGAACCCAGGCTTCCGGAAAGGACCAGAAAGACCCTCTCAAAGGTTCGAGGGTCCGGTTGGGCAAAGAGAAGCTTTAGATCCCTCAAGGCGTAGAGGCGGAAGATCTGTGAAAGAAGCCTGGTCTTTACTTCCGGATCCGGGGCCAGGACGACTTCGGGAAAGCCTCCGAAAAGGAGAAACTCCTCGAGCAGCTTCCATATCTTTCCGGGAATTCGTAAGGATTCGGGATCCCGGAGTCGGTGGATGGAGACAGACGGAAGAAGCCGGGCGTAATCGTTTTCTTCCCGGAAATGCAGGAATTCACGAAAGCTCAGGGTGAAAAGCTCAAACTCCACCATGCGACCGATGAGGGAGTACCTGAAGTGCTTGAGAACCGCAAGGCTTGAGGAGCCCGTGAGGATGAGTTTGAGCTCGGAAAAGTGGTCCACCGTGAGTTTTACGAAACGGGCCGGATCTTCGAGCAGGTGGAACTCGTCAAGGAATACCACGCCGGGTTTGCCCAGAAATTTCGTGAGGGCCCTGGGCCCGGCCTCGATCACATCCCGGTCGTCAGGATCTTCCAGGTCGAAGAAAAATACCGGTTTACCTTCTTCGGTCAGCCTCAGGGCCAGAAGCTTGAGCAAAGTGGTCTTTCCCACTCGACGCGGGCCCACTATGACTACGGCCTCCCTGCGGGCAAGCCAGGGCTCAAGCTTTAAGAGCAATTCCCGCGGATAGAGTTTTTCCTCTTTTATCCTGTCGAGATCGATCATTTTTACTTAATGGTAAAGTCCTTTCCAGAAAAATCAACTTTTTGGAAATATCCTTCCCGATTGGTAAGGTCAGGGTCGGCCCGGGGCGTCAAGGCTCAAGCCCAGAAGGAGCCAGTCGGGAACGGCGAAGAGGAGTTCGGCTCTCTTATCGCCCGCGGGGAGCGAATATGGGGCCCTATGAAGAGTACTTTTATCTACTCTTACATAAATTTGGGTGGACGGTGAAGGGAAGAAGATGGAACCCACACTTCCGGAAAGGGCCAGAAAGCCCCCTCAAGGTTCGAGGAGCCGGTTGGGCAAGATCCCTCAAGGCTTAGAGGCGGAAGATCTGTGAGAGGAGGTAGTCTTTATTTTAGCCATGGCAGGCCTTTCTCTTTAAGGTTTTCCGGAAAAGACGCTAAGAGCAGGGATTTTCCCTGTCAAGGTAAGGCGTGTAAGACCGGAGTAAGCAATCTCAGCCAGAGGGATCAGGTTCAGGACATCTTCCCGGTTGTAGGCAATGAGCCTTTCAAGGGCCGAGAGCTTTCTCTTTCGCCGCCAGAGGCGCCAGAGTTTTACCGCCATGTAACCGTCAAAGCCGTCTATTTCTTCAGGCCTTTCAAAGCCCAGGGCCTTTTCGATCTTTTTAAGCCCTCCCTTTAGCCCCAGCCTTTTAAATAGCGGGCAGAGATCCAGGTGAACCAGAGGCGGTGGAAGCCACGGATACCGGGCCTTCAAAAAGGGCCAGTCGAAAAAACTACCCCCAAAAGTCACCCAGAACCGAAATTCAGAAAGTCTTTCCAGACCTTCTTCAAGATTTTCCCTTGCCACATAAGAAAAATAGCCCTCCTCCGTAGCCATACCGAGCACCGTAACCTGGTGTTTTCCACGCCGCAGGCCATCGGTTTCTATGTCCAGGAAAACTGCCTCCCTTCGGAAGTGCTTGAAGAGACGCCAGTGGTGCCTGCGGGGAAGACGAAGGGAGAGCTCTTCCAGATTCTTGGCGAAGGGTAGAAATTCCTCAAGTTCTTTCTTCCAGAAAAGGAGGCGTGTTTTCGAAAGGGAAGGGATCTTTTCTGCCTCCAGAAGATGCCACCAGGTGCGACATCCATTCTGCCAGAGGTGGCGCTCCAGCCTTTCATCCACCCCTGGCAGATGTAAAAAAGTCCGGTAAAGCATTAAATCCGGTCTTCGTAAATGTGAGCAGGATACTTTTTCTGTAGTTCCCGAAGCACCTTTTGTAAAGCGGCTTCCTCTCTGGCCTGGGTCAACTCCTGACGAACTTTTTCCTTTACCTCTTCATACTTTTGTTGTTTGGCTTCACGAATCTCTTCTACCTTTATGATGTGATAACCAAAGGCGGTTCGCACGGGCTGGCTGATCTCACCAGGCTTTAATTTAAAAGCCACTTCTTCAAATTCTTTTACCATCTGGCCACGGGTGAAAAAGCCAAGATCACCACCCCGGTTCTTGGTGCCCGGATCTGCGGAATATTCTCTGGCAAGCTTGGCAAAATCCTCACCCTTTAAAAGCCGGGCCCGAAGCTCCTTGGCCTTCTTAAGGGCCTCTTTTTCTTCCTTAGGAGAAGCATTTTGCGGCACCTCAATCAAAATGTGGCGCGCCCTTATGGAGGCCGGCTTACGGAACTTTTCTTTGTGCGTCTCATAATAAGTGCGAAGCTCTTTTTCACTTACCTTCTCTACCCCCGCAAAGGTCTTTTCGAGATAGGCCTGTGCCAGAATCTGTTTGGTAATCTCTTCAATTTTGGCCTTTATCTTTGGGTCCTGGTCAAGCTTGGCGTCTCTGGCGGCCAGAGAAAGAAGAGAGATCTCCACCCAGCGCTCCACCAGGGCCTTTTTCAACTGCGGCTGATGGGCCAGAATCATTTTGATCTGTGGGGGAGCGGTTTCTAACTTGGCTTCAAATTCCTTCTTGGTGAGTTTATAAGGCCCCACCTGGGCCAGGATTTCGTCCTGGCCTTGCTTTTGGCCTGCCATTGCCCCTGAACTCCAGCAAATGAAAATACAAAACAAAATCCCAAAAAACTTTTTCATAACAACCTCCTCTCATATTTACTTTGGGCAGCTTAAGCGGAGAAAGGCCCTCTGGCAAGCTAACGAAGAACACTTCTGGGCGGGAAATAACCCGGGCCAATCGTCCGGTTGGGCAGGACCAAGCTCTCCGGCCCCAAAAGGGTGCCCGGATTGGTCACCGAGTTGCAACCCGTCTGAACCCCATCTCCTAAAATGGCCCCCAGTTTGCGAAGGCCCGTGTCATAATATTCCCCTTCGACGCGAACTCTAACGGTTTCTCTGGTTAATTTAAGATTGGCAAGCTTGGTGCCAGCCCCGAGATTTACCTCCCGGCCCAGGATACTGTCGCCAAGATAGGCGAAATGTCCGGCCTTGGCTCCGTCAAGCATGATGGTATTTTTCATCTCCGTGGTGTGCCCTACCACACAGCGCGAGCCTACATAGCAGTTTCCTCGCACATAAGCTCCCTGACGAACCTCTGTAAAATCACCTATGAAAAGAGGGCCTTTGAGAAGGGCTCCGGGTTCTACCAGAACCCCGCGGCCGATCTCTATTTCGGCATCCATGAATACAGCCCCCGCACAAAGCACACTTGCTCCGGGAAGAACCCGTCCTGAAAGTTCTACAAGAAGCTTTTCCTTGGTGGCATCCCCGAAAAAGATCGTCACGTCTTCCCTGACAGGGAAAAGCTCGCCTTCAAAAAGGATATAAGTCTCAGGAAGGGGTCTTTTTAGAGGAAGACCCTCCAGATTGGGCTGAAGGATGGCCTTAAGTCTTTCTTTCAGGTTGGCAACGGCCTCCCAGACCGGGGCGTGGAATTCGAAAAGATCCTCAAGAGAAGAAAGTTCTCCTCTGGGGAAAAAGTCGTGCGGATGGATCATTTCCCTTCCCCTTTTGCCCTTAGAACCTCTACCAGAGGCGGGCCGATTTCAACCAGCCCCAGTTCGGTAATATGCATGAGGTGGATACGGGTGTCATGGCCACACATGCGACAGCCATCGATGCGGAAAAGGCGCACAATCTCTCCGATTTCTGCCTTGTAAAGCTGGGCCGCGCGGGCCGAAAGAATCAGCTCCTTAGAAAGGACCATGGAACAATCTACAATGTGGCCTACCGCGTAACCACCAGCAGCTTCTGCAGAAAGTTCCTCATGAGAACTGCGTTTTTGTGAGATAAATAAGGCCGTCTGATACCATTTTTTACAAAAGGTATAAAGGGCCCGCACAATGCTGCGAGCCAGCATCTCTTTGGCTTCGTAAAGACCGGTAATAGAATCGATAACCGTGCGGTGAACTTTGTAGGTGCGATAAATATGGGCCAGGGTATCAAGAAGGGTCGGCATATCATCGCGTAAACGGGCGTAACTGGCGGCGTCAAGAATGATGATGCGCTCTTCGATCTCCTTAAAATCCACCCCCATGGCCTTGGCCCGTTCTTCAAGGCCTACCGAAAGAAAAGAGGCCGGGGTTTCCACCGTAACAAAACAGACCGGCTCCCCGAGACTGGCCTGCCTGATGGTAAACTGTTCGGCCATAAGGCTTTTTCCAGTATCCGGCATCCCGGTAAGATTGGCCACACAACCAAGGGGAATCCCCCCTAAAGATTTGCGGTGGGGTTTTTGGCCTTTCCATTCTACCAGGTAGAAAAGGTCATCAAGCCCCGCCACTCCCGTAGGAACCCCTTTTAACTCCGGGGCCTTTTCCTTGGCCTCAGAAACAGTGTAGATGGCATCATATATGATATGGCGTTCCCTTTCTTCCATATTTTCTCCTTATTTTTCAAGGGTTTCTCCGTCAGGAATGAAATAATCTGGCGGGTAGTCACTTATCTCTACTTCGGGATAAAGGATACAATTCGTGCCGATACGGCTTTTACCCGGGACAAAGGCCCTTTTCCCTACGATGGTTAAGCCGCTAAAAAGGTGCTTCGGGAAACGCCGATTTTTGACCTCCGGATTTCCGAACCCCACCTGCGCAGCTTCTCCTACAAACACTTCTTTATCAAGAATAACCCTTTTTAACCTTGCACTTTTCGAAACCACCGTATTATGCATAATCACACAGTCTTCCACCTCGGCCCCTTCCTCTACCACTACCCCCGGAGAGAGGACGGACCGTTTAACCACCCCGGCAACCACACAGCCTGGAGAAATAACGCTTTCTTCAACCTGCCCCGAACAGAGAATCTGACTCGGGGGCCAATCATAAGACATCCCGTGGGGCATAACATTGGTCATGGTGCCCCACTTTTCGGGATCCAGCCCTGAATCTGGACGTAGTAGATCCATATTGGCCTGAAAATAGGCTTCAAGGGTTCCCACATCCCGCCAGTAGCCCTTAAAAGGGAAGGCGTAAACGCGGGCTTCTTTTAAGGCCTGAGGCAAAATGTGCATTCCGAAATCTTCCTCTCGAACCCGCCCCAGGACATCAATCAAATAAGAGGTGTCAAACACGTAAACTCCCATGGAAGCCAGATTGGAACGGGCCCGAGCAGGCTTTTCCTCCCAATCTAAAATGCGGTCTTCTTCGTCTGTAATGGCTATTCCGAAGTGGTGGGTTTGTTCCCAGGGAACAGGCATCATGGCAACGGTAACCTGGGCCTGGCGCTCACGGTGGAACTTTATCAATTCCCTGTAATCCATTGAGTAAACGTGATCCCCTGAAAGGATGAGGACTTCCTTTGAGGGACGCTGGATAATAAAATCCAGGTTCTGTCTTACGGCATCAGCCGTCCCTTTATACCAGTCCCAGTCTTTTTCGCCGGTTTTGGGAGGAAGGATTCGCACCTCTCTGGTGCGCCCGGAAAGATCCCAGGGGGAACCATCTCCAATATGATCCATAAGGGAGAGGGGTTTATACTGGGTGAGGATAGCTACACGGGAAAGATCAGAATTTGCTATATTAGAAAGGGTGAAATCAATAATCCGATAAATGCCACCAAAGGGCACCGCCGGCTTGGCCCGCTTCCGAACTAAAATATTAAGCCGGCTTCCCACACCGCCAGCCAGAAGAATGGCTAAAACATCCTTCATTACGATAATTATTAAACCATCTTTAAACGGAGGTGTCACGAAAGTTTTTAGGGCCCCCTTTTAATTTTAAGGAGAGCGGGGCCCCTTTCGTAAACTATTTTGTTACCAAAACGGCTGATTTCCGTGCAAGACCTATAGTTTTGGCAGTGGTGCTTCCCATGATAAATTTTTGGATTCCAGTTTTGCCATATTCACCCATTAAAATAAGATCTGCCAGCTCATCTTCAGCTACTTTAACTATCATTTCGGGGGGATTCCCCACCACTTCTAAGGTTTCGATCTTTACCCTTGGGGGTAGTTGTTCCTCCTGAGCAAGCTTTTTAAAAGCTTCTAATATTTTAGAAGTTTTTGGAATATCACTTTCTCTTCTAGCAACACTCAGAGCAATAATCTTTTTAAGAGTACTGCATCTCTTTCCCATACTTAAAGCTTCTTTTTCTGCTTTTTTGGCAAAATAAGACCCATCAGTAGCCACCAATATTACTTCTCCATAAACGACTACGTCTTTAGGAACCACCATGACTTTGCAAGGGGCATAACCAATTACTTTTTCTGTTACACTGCCCATAAAAAGTTTTTTAAGTCCTGTCCGTCCCCGCTTTCCCATTACAATAAGATCCGTTTTTAATTTCTCTGCTTCTTCAATGATAACTCTCCAGGCTTCGGGATGATCTCTGATAATAATCTCTGCTTCTCCGCCCTCTTTTTCTACCATACTCTTAACTTTCTCAAGAAATGCACGATGTTCTTCAGGAATACCTTCTAAAGCTGCTAGCAGAGCCTCTGGTACTTCAGGATGATATTCACGCACATACAAAATATAAAGTTTGGCCTCACACTCCAGAGCAATTGTTACCGCCTCTTGCGCAGCCCCTTTACTTTGTTCTGAAGCATCTACCGCAAGCAATAAAGATTCAATTTCTCCCATTAGATGAGTATTCACTCCTAACATAGAACCTCCTTGATATTTTTGATACTTTATTCGATTTATTTTTCGGTTTTTCTTCCAAAAAGTCAAGCAAAAATTGGCTATTAGAGCTTTTTAAAGGCAACTTGAGCCTATAAAAGGCAAAAAATCTTAATTTTCGTGACGTAATGGAAGATTTTATGAGTTTTGAAATCAATTGAAAGACGTGAAGATAATAAAACAACTCTTTGGTGCCCGGGGCCGGACTCGAACCGGCACGGGGTATTACCCCAGGGGATTTTAAGTCCCCTGCGTCTACCAGTTCCGCCACCCGGGCAATCGCTTGAATGGCTTGGCATTCAGGGAGTTTACCCTACCCGTTATCATGCCGCAAGAGCGATCAAACCCGTTCAAAATAGATCAATTACAATCAAGTTTGTTTGCAGTCTGCTTGCAAAGATCTTTGCAAAAATGAATTATTAATCCGAGCAATTAATGTGTAACATTACATGGCATATCTGACTGCCGGGGCGCGAAAGTAACTCTTCACTATCTCCGGCTGCCTCTGCGTACTCATCAAACATACTACTGGACACCTTCCTCT
>Ga0256833_1000744_pt1 | contig 25017 bp, 24 predicted proteins | sample 356284metaG_FD_190535 | JGI IMG/M metagenome (GOLD analysis project Ga0256833, IMG submission 190535) | Hydrothermal vent microbial communities from Mid Atlantic Ridge, Atlantic Ocean - 356-284 | ecosystem: Environmental > Aquatic > Marine > Hydrothermal vents | place: Atlantic Ocean: Mid... | reverse complement strand
CTCGCTTCCGTCCTCTTTCACAAGCCGCACACCTACATGTGGAGAATGGGTCACCTCACCAATTTCCGTGACTTCATAGCCCAGTCTTTTAAGCTTTTCAAATTCTTCCTCATTTAATGTAAAGGCCATTTCGTACTCCTCTCCACTGCCAACGACAAGCTGGAAGAGAGGAGTGCCAATCAGTCTCGCAACATCTTTTAGATAAGGTTTAAACGGAAGTTTTCTTTCATAAATTACAATTTCAACCTCGGAGCTCCTCGCAATTCTTGAAAGATCAGCTCCCAAACCGTCAGAAATATCTATAGAGGCATTAATTTTCACATCGAGAAGCAATTTTTTCATAAAATTAATCTTTGGAAAGGGTTTGTAAAATTTCTCAAGGATTTCCTCGAGTTGATCTGAAGGAATCTGTCTCTTGACATCGTGTCTATTGATGATATTCAGGGCTGTCCTAACTCTTCCGAGTTCACCTGTTACCACCACTTTATCTCCGGGTTCTGCCCCACTACGAGTGATTGACCGATCACGCGGAATCTCTCCCACAACTGTTATTATGATCCCAACACGCTCCGAAGCCGTGATGTTACCACCCGAGGGGGATATACAAAACTTTTTACTCAACTCTTCAAACCCTTTATAAATTCTTAACACATTGTTCTCAGGGAACTTCTTGGGTATCTCAAGGTTGACAAGAAACGTAAGGGGTGTAGCACCAACAACGGCAAGATCAGAAAGAGCACCAGCAAGGGCCCTGTGACCAACCAGTTCGTAGGGTAAAATATCCGGGTAAAAATGTCTCCCTTCAATCGTGGCATCCACACTGAGGACAATATTTTGGGTGGGAATTTCTCTCATTATGATGGTATCGTCACCGAAGCCGTTTACAATCCTCGGATGGGGTCTGTAAAATCCCTTCAGTTTCTCTATGAGCATGTCCTCGCGAATATACATCATATCAGGTTTTTGAGAAGTTCACCATGCTTTTGCTTCAGAGTTTTCAGGGCACGCTCTTTAAGCTGCCTAACTCTCTCTCGAGATATACCCAACTGCTTTCCTATCTCTTCGAGTGTCTTGGGCCTACCATCATCAAGACCGTAGTACATTTCCAGTATTAGCTTGTCCCTCGGACGTAAATCTTTCATCGCCTCTTTCAACCTTTCAACAAGCTCAACCTCCTCATAGGCCTCCTCTGGCGAAGGTAGAGCATCTTGATTCACGATATCCACAAGAGTCTGCTTCTCATTGTCAGGGTAAACCGGTGAATCAAGGGAAACTTCCGAGGTAATCATGTTGTAGGACTTTTTCACTTCTTCGAGTGGAAGGCCAATCTCCTCTGAGATCTCTTCAAAAGTAGGCTCTACTCCCTTTTCCTGTAGCAGATCAATCTGAGCCTCACGGATTTTTTTCATTTTCGCACGTTGCTCACCAGAAATTTTGATCAATCTGGACTGCTCATTGAGGGCCTTCATGATGGCCTGACGAATCCACCAGATTGCGTAAGAGAGAAACCTCACCTTCCTGTTGGGGTCAAACCTCTTCAACGCCCTCAGAAGGCCAAGATTACCTTCATTAATAAGGTCTGCAAGAGGCACACCATACCCCTGGTAATGCCTCGCTATGCTGACAACAAACTTTAAATGTGAGTAAATTAACTTCTCTATCGCCTCTTTATCACCCTTCTGGGCACGAATAATAAGCTCCCTCTCCTCCTCTGGTGTGAGAGTTGGAGAGTCAGCAATCTCTCTAAAATAGATTTCAAGTGACTTTTCATCAATATTATAAAGACCCATCTTTTTCGAATTCCTCCAGGGCTTTGTCTATATCAACGGTCATCTCAAGGACCATTTTTACTCCAGCAAGGTTCAAACCTTTCTCATGTGTTAAATATTTTATCAATTTAAGTTTTTTAAGGTCATTCAAAGAGTACAATCTTGTCTTCTTGTCTGTTCTCTTTGGCACAACAAGCCCCTTCTTTTCATACAACCTTAATGTTTGTACATGCAAACCTACAAGCCTTGCTGCCACACTAATTACATACACAGGCTCATTTGGCCCGATTTCTTTTATCATACTTCATCCCCCCTTCAGGAGTTTTTATTTTTGTCGCACTAATATTTATATAATCCCTGAGTGGAGGATGTCAAGTTTTTTGATAAAAGAGAAGTAAACTAATTTAAGCCCACTTCTCTATGAGCTTCCGATACTTCTCCTGAGGATAAACATCAAGGGCCTTAATCCATCTGGATAATTTTTCAACCCTTGCCTTTGGATCTTCAGGAATCTGCAATGGTCTTCCACGACAATCAATGATCAAGCCCACCACTCCACCCTCAACTTCAACTTCACTTACCTTTCCTTTTCCGGCACCAACATCGAAGTTTTTCGTGGGCTCAATAATAGCCTTCGCCTTCTCACCAATTCCAAGAGGTACTTTAACAAGGTCACCGAAGTTGACCGTCAACTTCTTTCTTTCGCCCCTCGGGAGTTCAAGCTGGATCTTAACACATGGTTTCCCATCCTTATCAATACCCCTTGGTGATATGGAACTACCAAGCCGGATCAGGCAATCACGGTCAAACACCTCAGTTGCAGCCTCTTCATGAACTGTAGAGAGCACACCAAGATGAGGCATCATGAAGATGGAGTCCACCGTCAGCATGGTAACTCCTTCGGGCTGGAAGGCATCAAGCATCATCAATGCCGCCTGCTGCCGTCTTGGAGCATGGGAGAGAACGCCACCTGATCCAATGATAAGTGCAAGTGTCATCATGTTAACGAGTGTCTCACCGGTCATAGTCTGAGCAAACGCATCGGAAATAGTTCTTTGCTGCTGCACTCCTTTGAGCCCAACAGCCATTGCCTTGTGATGCTGGAACGCAAGCCTCAGCGCCTCCCTCGCGATGGCCTGCTCAATTATCAGTTCCTCAAGGGTTTGTGGAATTGTCGTGGGTCTGATCATCTTATTTCTAATCCTATTCCTCAAATCGGACTCCTCGATGTGGAATGGAACCCAGCGGAGAATATTCTTTATCCCGGCTTCTACCATCACGTTCGAAATCGAATAGCTCATACCGAGATTGGCGGATACTGTTCTGTTGAAGACGCCTTGAAAAACCGAAAACACGTCAGTAGTTGCACCACCAATATCAACACCAAGAACCTCGATATTGTTTTTGCGTGCGACTTTTTCCACAAGCAATCCCACAGCACCCGGTGTGGGCATAATAGGAACATCCGTCCAACTCATAAGCTTCTTGTATCCTGGAGCGTGTTGCATTACATGCTCCATAAACAACTCATGAATCTTGTCCCTCGCTGGACGGAGATTCTCTCTTTCGAGCACAGGGCGGATGTTATCAACTATATAAAGTGCTACTTTATCACCGAGAATCTTTTGAATGTCTTCTCTTGCATCTTTATTCCCTGCATATATTACAGGGAGTTTATATCCAACTCCGAATCTTGGACGTGGTTCAGCTGCAGCAATAAGCTCTGCAAGCTCTATCACGTGTTTCTTGGTTCCACCATCAACACCACCAGCAAGGAGGATCATATCTGGTCTCAATCTCCTGATCAATTCCACTCTCTCATGTGGCATTCTACCATCATTAGAAGCAATCACTTCCATAACAATAGCACCTGCACCAAGAGCTGCACGAGCTGCACTTTCCGCTGTCATACTTTTAACCACTCCTGCCACAAGCATCTGGAGACCACCGCCTGCCGATGATGTAGAAACGTAGGCATCCACTCCCTCATTTTCTTCCGCAGGCTTAACTATCTTCTCACCATCAAGAATTTTTATTCCCGTCAGCTCCTCAACTTCTCTGAAAGCATTCAAAACTCCGCGCGTAACATCCTCAAATGGCGCCTCCACCGTTGTCGGCGCCTCCCCTCTCGCAATCAAACGATAACTATCCTCTTTTTTCCCGATTAAGATTGCCTTGGTTGTGGTACTACCACAGTCAGTGGCTATAACCCTCTTTAAAATCTCGATTTCACTCGCCATATCTTTCCTCCTATGAGCTTTATTTTAATGCTACTTGCTAACTTCTTTCAAACTTTCCACTTACCTCATCTCTCCTTCACTATTTGAATCTGAATTTTATTATCAAAACATGGGATCTCGCAACATATCAAACTTATTTTGGAATAACTATAATTTTCTGCACTCGCCCCTGGCTTACACCAAAATAAATTCCAGGTTTTTTTATAAAAACCCTAAGAATTTTGTCGGTAGAAATAACCCTCCTCCCATTAATAGTGTAAATGCTGCCACTCCATCTGAAAGATTCTCCGCTTTTTACCATAAGAGCGAGCATCGATTTATCCAATTCACACTTCTCTTCAATAGAGGTGGGTACAACTGTAAAGTTGTAAAATGTATCTGGATTCTCCTCTCCAATTCTGTAGAATTTCGCCCTGATAATACCAGAAGAATCGAGCTCAAACAGTATAAAATGGTAGCATGAGCATCCGTAAGGTGGGGGTGAAAGAGAACCATACAATGGTGCCCCTGCCCCTCCACTGATTACATACCATACGCCCTGATATTCGTGTCTATCGTAAAAGTGATGATGAGAGAAGAAAGCTATGGGGACCTGGTAGCTGGCAAGCATATCTGTAAACTGTCGGGTATGACTCCTCGCGTAATTGGGGTAGGGCCGGTAATAGGAATATCCAAGGCAGTAGGTCGTATCATGCCCGGGCTGATAAGGTGGTACATGGGCAAACACAAAACTGATTAGGCCACGTGACCGGGCATCTGCCAGTAATGAATCGAGCCATTCCAACTGTTCTGTTGAAACCAGGTAATTTATGTAATGGCCGTACTGATTAGTGTCAGAATCCTGCTGACAATCTGCAAGCACAATAAACCTGAATCTCCCATAATCGAAAGAATAATCTGGGTTACCGAAAATTGAATCGTACATAAAAGGTCCTTCATCTGCATAAAGTTCGTGATTACCTCGCACTGTCAGAAAATTAGTTTCAGAAGAATCAATTGTTGCCACAAAGTGAAAATACTCGTTTCTGTAACCATGTTGAACAAAATCACCTCCATGCACCACAAATAGGGGATGCAACCTATCTATCTGCTCGCGCGCTATTTTAAAGATACTGTCAGCATCGGGAGCCCAGCTGTTAAATGACTTCCTTGAATCTCCAAGAAATACAAATCTAATTGGATAAGTTACAGGTGTATTCACAATCCTTGAGATGACCAGATTCGTAGGGTGGTTTTTAATACCGTACAAACAAGACAATGAAAGTATTAGTAGAAATCTTAACTTCTTCATGGCACTGAAGTGTATCTCATACCCCGTGTTCCGTCAAATGTCCGGATATTGGTACGTATTTACTACCTGAAGGGTGGTAATTTTGAATTATTCCAATTATAATTAGTCAAAAAGGAGGTAGGGATATGAAGACTTTACAGGAATTAATTCAGACCGCTGATTGGAAAAATGAAAAGCATGCTCCGGTATTTGATTTACCTGAGAAGGTTAAGAAGGGCGAAAAGGTAATGATAACAGTCTCTGTCGGTAAAGAGATTCCACATCCGAATACCACCGAACATCATATCGAGTACATCGAGGTATTCTTTTTACCAGAAGGTATGAAAAATCCTCTACATGTGGGAAGATTTGAATTCAGTGCACATGGTGCTTCAATCGAGGGTCCAAACACGAGTACTGTTTATGCAGAGCCGGTCGTATCATTTGCGTTTAAAACGGAGAAACCAGGAACCTTTTACGCATTCTCATTCTGCAACATTCATGGGCTCTGGGGTGGCACGGCAGAGCTGAAAGTGGAATAAAGTTTGTTAGCAGGGGGCGCCGCCGAAGGCGGCGCCCCCTGCTAACTTTTTTAAACCACCCTTTCACCTACCAAAAGGAGATCATCATGAAAAAGTATAGATGCTCAGTATGTGGTTATGTCTATGACCCCGAGAAGGGTGATCCTGAAAATGGCATTGCCCCGGGTACACCATTTGAAGAATTACCCGACGATTGGACATGTCCTCTCTGTGGCGCTGAAAAAGAAGAATTTGAACCATTGGAGGAGTAAAAATGGCAATTTTTAAAGTTAAAGACAACGTATATGAAGTTGGTGCCATTCACTGGGATAGGGAAATTTTTGATGAATTGATTCCTCTACCACACGGTACATCCTACAACGCTTACCTCATCAGAGGTTCTGAAAAAACCGCACTTATAGACACGGTTGACCCTGAGACAATGGAGCAGCTACTCGCAAACCTGAAGCACCTGAACGTTGAAAAAATCGATTACGTCATCTCAAGCCATGCCGAGCAGGACCATTCCGGTGGTATACCTGAGATCCTGAAGCTCTACCCGGAGGCCAGAGTGGTTACAAATGCCAAGTGCAAATCATTCCTTATGTACCTTCTTCACATCCCAGAAGATAAATTCATCGTCGTAAACGAAGGAGATAAAATATCACTGGGAGACAAAACTCTCGAATTCATTATGACCCCTTGGGTTCACTGGCCAGAAACTATGACAACTTATCTCGTAGAGGATAAAATAGCTTTTACCTGCGATTTCTTCGGCTCACACCTCGCAACGACAAACATGCTCATTGAGGAGGACCCCGTGGTACTGGAAGAGGCCAAAAGGTACTACGCTGAGATCATGATGCCCTTCCGTCGTCAGATCGCAAAGAATATCGCTAAATTGGAGCAGAAAGAGATCGAAATAATCGCGCCAAGCCACGGTCCAATTTACCTCAAACCAGAATTTATTATCAACGCCTACAAGAACTGGATTGACGAAAGTCAGGTAACAAATACCGTCATCCTCCCCTATGTATCCATGCACGGTAGCACAAAGAGAATGGTCTGCCATCTTATAGATGCCCTGGTAAAACGGGACATCCACGTGAAGCCTTTCAACCTAACAAAGGCTGATCTTGGTCAGCTCTCGATTGCACTCGTTGATGCAGCAACCCTTGTAGTTGGCACCCCTATGGTGCTGGCTGGGGCCCACCCTGCGGCCATTTATGGAGTTTTCCTCGTCAACGCATTGAAGCCCAAGATCAAGTTCGCCACCTTTATTGGGTCCTACGGCTGGGGCGGCAGAATGCTTGACCAGATGAAAGCGCTCTTGACTCAGATCAAGCCCGAAATCCTTGAACCGGTTGTTGTCAAAGGAAATCCTCGCGCTGAGGATTTCAAGAAGCTGGATGAACTTGCAGATAAAATTTTAGAAAAGCATAAGGAATTAGGACTGGTTTAGGAATTTAAGGGGCGAGGCCCGAAGGGCCTCGCCCCACATAAGCTTCATGAATCCCAAAACTCTGAAATCCATAACAAGAAAATTCAACCTTTACCGTGCTCCCGAATGTAGAGCCAGAACAGTTAAAAATTCCCAGAATGAACTCATCGTCAAATTTGAAGGTACAGGAGCAGACTTTTACTGCTGCTACGACGAAAATTTCATCGATTACCTCTACTATCTAAAAGACAATACCGGGGAAAATTTCAGAATCTCCGATGTTAAAGAGGCAAACGTCGGTGTCTTTATCGTTAAATACGAGTTAGATGAAGACGATTCGAATAAAATTCCCCCAAAATAGTCTTTTGATATTCGATACAATATAATTTTTGCTCTGTTATGGTCAACAACGCTGAGCAAATTTATAAAAAAATAGCTGAGAAGTACGACTTTCTGAACCACTTCTTTAGCCTGTACATCGATGTCTTGTGGCGGAAAAAATTGCTGAAATTGATAAATCCTAAAAGGGAAACTGTACTCGATATCTGCACAGGCACAGGTGACATTGCCATTGAGATCAAGAAAAACTCAGGCTCTACTGTTATCGGATATGACATTTCTCCCGAGATGTTAGAAGTTGCAATAAAGAAATTTAAAGAGAGAGGGCTTGAAATTCCCTTGATTCTCGGAGATGCTCTGGAGCTTGCAGTGAAGGATAATTCTGTGGATGTAATAACCATTGGTTTTGGTCTCCGCAACCTGCCCGATTACGACAGGGCTGTTGCTGAAATTGCAAGGGCTTTAAGACCTGGGGGAAGGGTTTTCATCCTCGAATTTGCACCTCCAGAGAAGAATCTTTTCGGTTTTTTCTACTGGATATATCTTCGCCACATCATGCCCCTTGTTGGAGGGATCATAGCTGGAGTTAAAGAGGACTACAGAGAATTGGCTGTTTCCATAAGGGCATTCCTCACACCAAAAGACATGAAAAGCCTTCTTTCAAAACACGGGTTCACAAATTTCAGGGCAACCCGACTATCCCTGGGCATCGCCTACATTTACTCAGCCAGGATAGAGAAATAATCATAGTACCTAAAAATTCCCTTGTTTTTTATAAAACCCAAAGGAAAGATTTTGAACCCTACATTGTTGAGAAACTATCTACCGTCTTTAAAGGTTACTCTGTGAGATGGAAAACAGGTAGAATCATTGTTTGGAGGTGATCATCTCCCTTTGATTCTCCCATCTTCAGAAGGGGGAGTTTTGAATCTGGTGGATGAATCCTGCCGCACGTCCGACCTTCAGGTATTTAAATTTAAAGATGGGGGGCCGCCCGAAGGGCGGCCCCCCATCGCTTAAAAAATTCTTCCTTTCTACCTTATGCCTCTGCGTCAGGCAGCTTGTCGAGATTCTCTTTGAGCCATCTCGTTGTGATGGACTTTGGCCTCTCGATTGGCAGACCGTAAGCCCTCGTTATGATCGCCTGTGCAGTGAGTCCGAGTGTTCTTGAAACACCAAAGAACACGGTGTAGAAGTCATATTCCTGCACACCGTAGTGCCAGAGAAGGACACCGGAATGTGCGTCTACATTTGGCCAGGGATCCTTAACCTTTCCAAGCTGCTTCAGAATTGGAGGCACCACCTCATAGAGGAGGCTCACAATCTTAAAGAGTTCGTCATCTGGCATGTATTTGAGGGCGAACTCTCTTTCTGCAGTGTATCTTGGGTCTGTCACTCTCAAAACAGCATGACCATATCCTGGAATAACCTGACCACTGTTCAGAGTGTCCCAGACGAACTGCTCAAGCTGTTCTTTTGTAGGTGTCCCACCAAATTTGTTCCTCAAAGCCTGAATCCAGCGGAGTGTTTCCTGGTTGGCAAGTCCATGAAGTGGACCGGCGAGACCGTTCATCGCCGCTGAAACTGAATAGAAAAGGTCTGAGAGTGCTGAATTTACAACCAGATTGGTGTGCGCACTAACATTCCCACCCTCATGGTCAGCATGAAGTACGAGGTATAGTCTCAAAAGCTCGTAAAATTCTTCGTTATCGATGCCGAGCATGTGGGCAAAGTTGGCAGCCCAGTCAAGGTCTTTTCTGTAATCCAGCTTTGTATCACCCTTATATGTGCGTCTGTAAATATAGGCAGCGATTACCGGAAGCCTCGCGAGCAGGGTCAAACCATCCTCAAAAGTGGCATCCCAGTATTCAGTCTTCTTCATTCCTTCTTCGTATCTTTTACGGAAAATAGAATCGTTTTCATTGGCGAGAATTCCAATGGAGAACTGTACCATCGGGTGGGTTTCTTTTGGGAGGGAATCAATGGTTTTGAAAACATAATCGGGGACCTCTGCCCTCTTGTGAAATTCTTCTGTAATCTCCTTTACATCCTCTTCTGTGGGAATCTCTCCTGTGAGGAGGAGGTACCAAATTCCCTCTGGAAGAGGCTCACCGTCGGGTTTTGCCTTTGGGAGTAACTTCCTAACCTCTGGAATGGTGTAGCCTCTAAATTTAACACCCTCCATGGGGAAAACTTCAGAAGTATCACAAACCAGAGCCTTGAGACCCCTCATACCACCGTAGGCGTGCCCCACGGTGTCATCCATTAACTTCTTGTTTCCGTACTTTTTCCTGATCTCGGTGATCTCGGCCCTCCACTGAGGGACAAGTTCAGCCAATTTATTCTTGAGCTTCATCGTTTTTACCTCCTTGTGAAAGAAATTCTATATTAATTAAATTTTATTGAAACTTTGCAAAATCATCAACTATCACAATTGACTTTTATCTAAAATTAAAAAGATTGAAAATATTGTCATACGTAAAATTTTTGATGGATTGACACGGGGATATGATTCTCTTAACTTAAACTATCATGGCAAAATTTAAGTTAGTGTCTCCATACAAGCCTACAGGAGACCAGCCAAAGGCTATACGTGAACTTGTTGAAAACTTCAAAAAGGGACACAAATTTCAGGTCCTAATGGGTGTGACTGGCAGCGGTAAGACATTTACAATTGCAAATGTCATTGCGGAGATAGGTCGTCCAACACTTGTGATCTCGCACAATAAAACCCTTGCAGCCCAGCTATATGGAGAATTTAAGCAGCTCTTCCCTGAAAACGCTGTCGAATACTTTATCTCCTACTATGATTATTACCAACCAGAGGCCTATATTCCTGAAACAGACACTTATATTGAGAAGGAATCTTCCATAAACGATGATATTGAAAGAATGAGACTTCGGGCCACTGCATCTCTCATGGAGAGAGAAGACGTGATAATCGTTGCCTCTGTCTCAGCAATTTATGGACTCGGTGATCCCGAGGACGTCAAAAAATTGTTCATTCTCGTAGAGAGAGGAGAAGAACTTGATAGGGATGATTTCTTGAGAAGACTGGTAGAAATCCAGTACACACGGAACGATTATGATCTACAGAGGGGTACATTCAGGGTCAGGGGAGACGTGGTAGAGCTTATCCCGGCCTACGAAGAAAACATAGTCAGGATAGAATTTTTCGGGGATGAAGTAGATTCTATTGAAGTAATTCATCCTCTGACTGATGAAATTCTGGAGGAAAGGGAGAAAATTGCGATTTATCCGGCAGGTCACTGGGTAACCACAAGGGACAAGATAGAAATGGCAATCAAATCGATTGAGAAAGAGCTTGAGGAGAGATTAAAAGAACTTCGGATACAGGGAAAGTTTCTTGAAGCTCAGCGACTTGAGCAAAGAACAAGATTTGATTTAGAGATGCTCCGTGAAATAGGTTATTGCCAGGGGGTGGAAAACTACTCCAGGCATCTATCAGGCAGAAAGCCCGGCCAGAGACCTTGGACACTCATCGACTACTTTCCAGACGACTTTCTAATGATTATTGACGAATCCCATGTAACCGTTCCTCAGCTTATGGGAATGTACAATGGAGATCGCTCAAGAAAGCTTACCCTCGTGGAATACGGTTTCAGACTTCCATCCGCGCTTGACAATAGACCTCTAAAATTCAGTGAACTCGAGGAAATGTGGGACAAAGTTATCTTCATGTCTGCCACTCCCGGACCGTACGAAATCAAAAAATCGGGGGGCCTCATAGTGGAACAAATCATACGCCCCACCGGACTCGTAGATCCCAAAATAACGGTAAAACCCACAAAACATCAGATAGATGACATTATTGATGAAATCTCCATAAGGGTGGAAAAGAAAGAGAGGGTGTTGATCACAACCCTTACAAAAAGAATGGCTGAGGACCTTGCAGATTACCTTCTAAAGATGGGATTCCGCGTAAAATACCTGCATTCAGAGATAGATGCCATAGAAAGAGTGGAAATTTTAAGGGAGTTGAGACTCGGTAAATTTGATGTCCTTGTCGGTGTCAACCTGCTTCGTGAAGGGCTCGATTTACCAGAAGTATCACTTGTAATAATAACTGATGCCGATAAAACCGGTTTTTTGAGATCAGAGACTTCTCTTATTCAGATCGCCGGGAGGGCAGCAAGGAACGCTGCCGGAGAAGTCATCATGTATGCAGACAATATCACACCAGCTATGAAAAAGGCCATAGAAGAAACCGAAAGACGTCGAAAACTACAGATGGAGTACAATAAAAAGCACGGGATTACTCCAAAAACTATCAAGAAATCCGTGGATCAGGTTCTCCAGACTACAAAAGTTGCAGACGAGAGAATACTTACGCGTGAGGAGGACGAGGTCAAGGGAGAAATTGAAAATCTAAAGAAAACACTTGGCAAATTTGAACTCATCGAGGAGCTTGAGAGAAGAATGAAAATCGCTGCATCACTCCTCGATTTTGAGAAGGCAGCACTCTATAGAGACGCTCTTTTTGAGATCAAGGGTCAGAAAAAATCCAATAGAATCAAGAAAAAACGTAAGAAAACTTACATCTTTTAGGAGGTGAAACCATGAAGAAAGTTGCCATTCTTCTTGAGGATTATGTAGAAGAATCCGAATTCATGTATCCATTTTACAGATTCCAGGAAGAAGGCTGGGAAGTTACAGTCGTTGCTCCTGATGTCCGTGAATACAGGGGTAAAAATGGTTTGAAATTTAGATCAAACGTGGCCATAAGAGAAGGTATGGAAAACGAGTTTGATATTGTGTTCATTCCAGGAGGATATGCACCGGATAGATTGAGGCGTAACGAAAAAATTCTCACATTTGTAAGAAGAATGTATGAACTGGGAAAGCCGGTATGTACAATCTGCCACGGTCCATGGGTGCTCATCTCCGCAGGGATTATCAAAGACAAGAAGGTTACAGGCTATTTTGCAATAAAAGACGACATAAAAAATGCTGGTGGTAACTACACAGGGGCTCCATTTGAAAGGGATGGCAATTTGTTCACAGCACAGGATCCGAAAGCCATGCCCGGCTATCTCAAGTTTATAATTGACTCTATTAAGTAAACTTTTTCCTCATTTGGTAAGTACCAGGCTTTACGTTAAACTATAATTAATGAAGAGGTTTCTTTTTGCCTTTCTGATAATCCTGCCGCTAATGGCAGGGTACAGGTGGATAAAAGATGCGGAAGTAGGAATTCGGGTACCGGTGATCCTAAAATCTCCCTCTGATCGATACACCCAGATGTTCAGGATACCTTTTATAAACATGATTGGTCCCGGAGAAGCAGTCTTAAGAATCAAGTACCGTGTTCTAACACGTGAGAATACATTTCCTTTAAATCTCAAAGTATCGTTGAATTATCACGTAATTTCGAATTTCAAGGTGAAAGATACCACCGGCTACCTTATGGCACCGTTTTCATCAACATGGCTTTCCAAGTACAACAGACTCGAATTTTTCCTGAATTCAGAAGGGATTAACACCGTTAGAGATCTAATCGAGCTGGATTCCATCTGGGTGAAAGCACGTGTTACAGGCTCAAAATCGGATATTTTTAAAAATTTAGACGAGTTTATCGAGGAATCACACGGTAAAGTTTATCTAATCTATCCTGACAGCAAAAATATAAAACTTCTTACATCCATGTCTCTCTTTTCCCAGGCGATAGGCTTTTTGTATGGGGACAGTGTGAAAATTTCAGTAACGGCTAATCCCGCCACAATAGATGAAGGTGGAGTTGTAATTATTGGAACTCCAATGGATCAGCCATACCTGACAGGATTGGTGGATAAATTGAGGGAATCAGCTGGATTAACTATCGTCAGGGATGGACGTGGGAAACTCATCTGGAAATCGATAAAAGGCGAAAACATTTCTGGAAACAACGGCTTATTGGTTTTCCTGTACAACAATAGGGGACTGCCCGTTATTATTGTCTCCAGCAACAGCCCAAACGGTGTGAAAAAAGCTCTGTCAGCTCTGGTATCTGAACATTATTCTAAAATCCGTAATTATTCAATACTTAAGGGCCAAACCGGTGACTTCTTCAAAATGAAATGGGTTGCTCCACCTCAGGGGAACTTTACATTTGGAGATCTGGGATGGGATGATATCGTTTTAAAAGGATTTGAAGTCGACACGACATTAAGGATTAACTTCCTGCCCGGAACCCATTTTTCTCCTTCGTCAAACAGGATCATCCTTAAATTTAAACCAAACAAATACCTTGATACTTTCTCATCAAATGTGATCGTTTATTTTAACAAAAACGAAATAGGTCGATACACCATAGAGCAATTGAGTCAAGATGTTATTCTTGATATTCCATCGAATTTGCTAAGAGAGGAGAATGAATTGATAATCACCGCAAAGCTTAAAGGGCTCACCCCTGATGTTGAGCCTTATATTAAGATCAATAATGACTCACGGATTGAGATAAAAAGGACCTGGAACGCATCACTCCCTGATCTCAAGCATTTAACACACTTCGCTTTTCCATTTGGAGCAACATACGGAAGATTGAAAACAGCTATAGTGCTTGATCACATGAGTCTGGATAGGTTCTACCTTGCAATTATATTCTCGAGATTTATAGGTCTCACAGGAGTTATAAATGGGGATCTGATTCTCTCCACTGCCGACAGTTCCCAGAAACTCGCATCTAACCGCAACCTGGTTTTAATTGGTCACGACTTCGACATCGTGAGCCCGGCAGATTCTTCGACATACATCGAGGAGTTGGTTTATCCTTCAAAAAGTGTTTACAGAACATTTCTTATCCTTCACGGAGTCGATAGAGAGCAGATTCAAAGAATTGCGTCAATCTTCAAATCGAAGCAATCGGCAGCTTTTCTCGTCGGAACAAAGATAAACCTGTCAAGCTCGGAAAACAAGTACATAGAACCCCTCTCGAAGATTAACTTATCCAGTTCAGGAGGAGCCCCGTTCGACTATTTGACTTTAGTGATCCTTGCTTTCGCAAGTATTTTGGTTATCTTCGTAATCATTAAGATCTGGCGAGCATTTGTCTGATTCTTTCGACAGAATCTTTCGCCTTATCAGAAATAGAACTCAGTAACCTTGACAGGCTGAGGATATAAATCGCCTCTGAATACTTCATTTCATCGTCGTGCTGAAAAACATAATTCAGGATGTAGCTCACATATTTGTCTATTTTGCTCTCAACCATCTCAACCTTTTTAATAATCTCATATTCCTTCTCTATTTCCTGTTCGTTGAACCCACTCTCGAGTACAATGTCGAGTTGAGCTATACCGTCATATACTCCTCTTACTGCATCAATACTTTCTTTTGCCATCTCAAGGATAATCTTTCTCAATTCTTCAGGCAGGAGATCCTTGTGTTTGCGGAGAGGGAGCCATTTTGCCACATCCTGGGCTGTATCTGCAATCTTGTCCTGATAGTAGAGGTAGAGCAAAACGTCGTTTCGGCTAACCGGCATCATTATTCTGTGACTCAGGGAATCTCTGATGGATTCTTTAATTTTATCGGCTTCCTTTTCGAGTTGATCCACACGGCCACAGAGTTTTTCCATCTCATCGTAATTTTGCTTATACCATTCAACAACGGCAAGCTCAAGTGTCTCAACGGTTTCTTTGACAATTTTCCCATGCTCAATCATGGGTTTAAACGGACTTTTAGAGAAAATCTTTAACCAGAAAGGCATAGTTCCACCTCCTATAAAATGTGCATGAATATTTTAAAGAATACAGCTGCCATTATGGCAGCAACAGGGACAGTAACAAACCAGGAAATAACAATATCTCTCAGGACCCCTTTGTTTATGGCGTTGAGTCCACGGGCAAGTCCCACCCCTACAACAGCTCCTACTACCGTGTGTGTGGTTGAAATGGGTAATCCCAGTCTTGAGGCAACAAGAACGACTGAGGCCGCTGCAAAGTCGATGCTGAATCCACGCGTGTTTGTGAGCTCGGTTATTCTTGAGCCGACGGTTCTCATCACCCTGTATCCATAGGTTGTGACACCGACAGCTATCCCAATTCCTCCGTAGGCAAGGATCCACTTGGGTACGGGCACCATAAAACCTGAAAGACCACCTTTGATGGCAGTGTAAACAGCTGCCACTGGACCAATTGCATTGGCTACGTCGTTAGCACCGTGGGCAAGAGCAACATAGCAGGATGTCAAAACCTGAACACGTTTAAAAATATTCTCAACGGCCCTGTATTCATCGGCCGAATCTTTATGCACGTGCATCCAGATCTTAGAGACCAGGAATGCAACAGTGGCAAACGCAATTCCGAATAAGCCAGCTTTAAGGATATCCTTACCGTGGACCGTTTTGATATAAAAAGTCATTCCCACGATAAAAAATGCAAGCGAAATCCAGAAAGGTGCCCATTTTTTTGCGTTTTCAAAGGGTTTATCCGTATTCAGAATCGAATACCTTATTAGCCAGAAAACAGCAAACCCCACGAGTCCACCAAGAATGGGCGACACAATCCAGCTTAAAACCACGTAAAAAAGCTTATGCCAGTTGACAATTTTCGGTCCGGCGTAGATCAGACCATACCCGACAATTCCACCTATGATCGAGTGGGTTGTAGAAACAGGAAGTCCATAATAACTCGCAATCAGTAGCCACACACCGGCACTCAGAAGGGCAGCAAGAGAACCGTAAATTACAACCGTCGCGTTATTGATCACCTGAGGATTTATTATCCCCTTTCTGATCGTCTCTGTGACGTGTTTACCAAAGAAATAAGAGCCAGTGAACTCGAGTATCGCAGCAATCACCACAGCCTGCATGGGTGTAATCGCCTTAGCTCCAACAGCCGTGCTCATAGAATTGGCCGTGTCGTTCGCACCTATCCCCCATGTCATGAAAAATCCTATCAGCAGGGTCAACACTATTAAGAATTCCATCTCACCTCACCTTTAGATAAATTCACAAAGATGTTTCGGTGAAATATTATAACGGCAGTAACTACGAACTACCCTTCTGAGGAATGAGAATAGACAACAAAATTGAAAGCCCAAGAATGGAAGCTATAATGAGCAGTGAAATCACATTGTGAATTTCGTAATAATGAGAAATCAGCATCTTGACACCAACAAAAACCAGGATTGTTGCAACTCCATACTTCAGGAATTTGAAAATCATCACCAGGTTGCTGATTAAAAAGTAAATTGATCTCAGGCCAAGAACTGCAAAGATATTGGAGGTGTAAGCTATAAAAGGGTCACGGGTTATAGCAATAACCGCAGGGATAGAATCAAATGCAAAAATTATGTCCGAGGTCTCTATAAGGGCAAGGGCGAGGAACATGGTTGTTATGAATCTTTTCCCCATCTTCTTTATAAAAAATCTCCCCTCGTGATCTCTGAAAGTCACAGGAAAATTTTTCCTCAGGAATTTCAAAACCCTGCTTTCTGAGGGATCAATCACCTTATCCTTTTCAAAGAATAGTTTAACTCCGGTATAAATCAAAACGAGACCAAAGACGTAAATCATCCACTCAAACATCTTTATCAGCTCAATCCCCGCAACAATAAAAATTCCTCTAAAAACAATTGCACCAAGGATTCCCCATTTCAGAACGCGAGGTTGATACTTAGGATGAATGTCAAATTTGGAGAGAATAACAACAAAAACAAACAAGTTATCGATACTTAAGGATTCCTCAACAAGATAGGCGGTTAAGAATTCCACAGCTTTCTCTTTTCCGATATAAAAATAAATACCAAGATTAAACAGCAGGGCAATACTTATCCACATGAAACTATAAAGGGCTGCTTCACCCGTGGAAATTACGTGAGACTTCTTGTTCAAAACCTCAAGGTCAATATAAATGAGGCCACCGATAACAATGAAAAATACAATGGTCAACAGGATTTCATGTATTTCCATAGGCTCAAAAGATAATAAATAAAAGCCAAATTAACAACTATTTACCCTTATCAACATTAATCCTGTAAAATGGCATAAACTCAGGACCAAAGCATTAAACTGGTAAATTTTTACTACGAAATACCATCCAAATAGGGTTTGACCACTTCAACTGACAGATATATAATTATTCTCGGAGGTGAAATTATGAATTTAGGTTTCCAGGAGCTTTTGCTCATATTTCTTGTTGTGCTCTTGCTGTTCGGAGCCAAAAAACTTCCTGAACTTGCAAGAGGTATGGGGCAGGCGATGAGAGAATTCAGAAAAGCTGCGAACGAGGTAGAAGACACAATCGAAGACGTGAAAAAAACCACTACTGAGGAATCTAAGAAAGAGTAATACAGATAAAACACACTTTCACACGCCAGTTAACCCCATATAGCCTGACAGGAGGGGATGTGTCTTTAAACATTAGAAGATCAACAACTATTAATAAAGAATATTTTCACCTTTAATAAATTTAATAAACATCTTCTTACAGAAATTTGGTGTTGAGACTCTAACGGTCCGGTTATTTAATTAAGCCCCAGACCTTAGGTAAATACGTAGTCAGAAACGGTGTGTACATCAGGAGAATAAGCGCAGAAAACGCGGCTACAATGAATGGAATTGCCGCCTTCGATATATCTTCAAATTTCACCTTAGCAATATTTGCTGCTACAAATAAGTTTACGCCCACCGGTGGTGTTATCTGCCCGATAGCGAGGTTTATCGTCATTATCACTCCAAACCATAGATAACTCCAATGAAATTTATCCAGAACCGGCAGCAGAATGGGCAGGAAGATGAAGTAGATTGAAATTGCATCGAGGAACATTCCGGCAAGAAGCAGAAGAATATTTATCATAAAAATTGCGAGGATTGGTTCCTTACCCACAGACAAAATGAAATTCGTAATTTTATCCATTAATCCCAGAGTGGAACCGGTCCAGGAGAAAATTCCAGCAAATGTTACAATAATCATGATCACAGACGCGTTAACTGCCGCATCTACCATGAGGTGATAGAGAGTTTTAAAATCAATGGTCCTGTAGATAAATATTCCCACAAATAGACCGTAAAACACGGCAACTGACGCCGCTTCTGTGGGAGTGAATATTCCACCGTATATGCCACCAAGGATAATAACCGGGGCAAGCAGAGCCCAGAAGGCCTCTTTAAAACTTACAAGGACTTCCTTTAACGTAGGAAATTCTTCCCTTCTATACCCCTCCTTTTTGGAAATGAGATAGGCAGCCATCATTAAAGAAAACCCAACAATGATACCAGGGATAATACCTCCGGCAAAAAGGGCGGGTACCGATGTGTTGGTTATGGTTCCGTATATAATCAGTGCGATACTCGGTGGAATGACTATTCCAAGACTTCCTGACGCGGCGACAAGAGCAGCCGCAAAATCTGCCCTGTAGCCAGCCTTTTTCATACCAGGGATCAAAATTGTACTCAGGGCTGCCGTGTCAGCAGGACCTGACCCCGAAATCGCCGCCCAGAACATTCCCACAAGTACCGTTACAATAGCAAGCCCACCAGTTACAAAACCGGCCAGTTTTTTCATAAATAGAACCATTTTCTCGGCCATTCCAGCACGATCCATAATCACACCTGCAAGAACAAAGAATGGAATTGCAAGTAATGGGAACTTCGCAATTCCAGAATAGAAGTTCGGTGAAAGGATATCTATACCAAGATGATATATGTAAATAAACGAAATCCCCGAAACAGCCAATGAAATCGCTATAGGCACCCCAAAGGCGACCAATGTCAGGAATAAGACAAAGAGTAAAAATTGCATCGCTATATCTCCTTATAGGTTTTTATGGCCGATTCTATAACCCTGATAATGATGATTATTGAACCAAATGGGACACCCACGATGTAAATCCATTCAGGGATGTTAAGAGCCATAGTTCTGATATCAAGCTCAATCTCATTTTTAACATGCCAGATACTGTAATAGAATAACACTGAGAAAACTCCAACAGTCAGGACGGTCGAGAGGATAAGAAAAAACTTTCTCCAACCCGGGGGGAAGAGGTTCACTATGAAACTGACACCGAGATGGGCCTTCTTTTTGAAGGCAAGGGCGGCACCGAACATTGTCATCCATACGAAGAAATTCACCTCTATTTCCTCTGTGAATGCGAGGGAATACTTGATGAAGTACCTGGTGATAACGTTAACAAATGCGAGGGTCACAAGTACAGAGAGGATGATGAAGAGCATTATTTCTTCAAAGTGGGTGAAGAAGTACTTCAGGTAGTACCCAAAGCCTCTTTTTGCCTGTTTATCATTCATTTAAAGCCTCTTTAGAGAAGAAATTTGTTTTGTCAGGTGGGCGCCTTCGGCGCCCGCCTGACATTTTTATTTTACTGAACCTTACTTATAGCCTCTTCCGCCGCCTTCACAAGATCCTTCCCTATTACAGGAACCCATTTTTTGTAAACTTTCTTCGTTTTGGCCTTAAATGCCGCTCTCTCCGCATCGTTTAAAATTGTTACCTGCATGCCCTTGGATTTCAAATATTCGATTGCCATGAGATTTCCACCGACAAGTCCGCATCTCGCTTTTGCCACCTCTTCAGCGAGAGCGATTTGGGCAGCCTCCCTGATTGCCTTCTGATCCTCAGGAGTGAAGGAATTCCATACCTTTTTGTTTACACCCATAATCAGAGGATCGATGAGATAGTGCCAGATTGTGATGTATTTATGAAATTCATAAACTTTGTAAGGAATAATAACGACATTGATCGGATTTTCCTGTCCGTCCACGACTCCCTGCCTGAATGCTGTGACTGCTTCACCCCAGTTCATGGATGTCGGATTTGCACCGAGAGCCTTATAGATATCGATAAATATTGGTGAGCCAACCACTCTTATCTTCAATCCCTTAAGGTCTGCAGGAGTTTTGATGGGGTGTTTGCTATTGGTAATCTCTCTGAAGCCATTCTCACCCCAACCAAGACCCACGACACCAAGTTTATCCAGCTGCTGAAATATCATCTTCCCCGGTTTGCCATGTGTCACTGCATCAACCTGGGCGTAGCCCTTATCGCCTGCAGCAAAGAAGAATGGAAGTGAAAATAGATTGAGGGATTTCACCGTCGTTGACCAGTTGATTGTGGAGCCGAGGGCAAAATCTGCTACACCACTCTTCAGGAGGAGAAACTCATTGGTCTGCTTGCCGGCAAACAGCTGACCACTGAAATATGGTTTAATGTTAACTCTACCGTGTGTCTTCTCTTTTACGAGTTCAACAAACCGGGTAGCAGCTTCACCCCACGGTCCCTTGGGACCAACAACTACACTCAGTTTGTACTCCTTCTTGTACTTTGCATGCAACACGTTGGGTACAAACCCAACGATCAATGCAAGTGCTATTACTGTACCTATTACTTTACGCATGTTTTAACCTCCTTTTAATCTATGTTCTGGGCGATTTGAAACTCAATATCGCCCTCATCATTTATTGCTGTGGCTATAAGCCAGGCTACCCCCTTTGCCGGCTTATCTTCAAGGAATTTCACCCCCTTTTTCTTAAACTCCTCCATGTCCTTCTCTATGTCATCCGAAAGATATGCGACATGGTACAGCCCCTCTCCCTTTTTCTTTAAAAAATTGTACGGAGGGGAGCCGGGCTCCAGCGGTTTTATTACCTCGATGTATTGATCACCAGATTTGAAAAGTACTATATCGAGTTTCCACGGCTCGTAGAAGAGCTTTTTCACAAATTCGAAGCCGAGTATCTTCTCAAAATACCCGGCCATTCTATCAAGATCCTCTGTTATATACGCAATATGGTGAATCCCTCTAACCATTATAACTCCTGTAATTTTTCAAGATAATCTTTTAGCCCCTTTAAGAAAGCAGCCGCAGGGGCACCATCCACAGCCCTGTGGTCAAACACAAGTGTAAGTTTGACCGTTGGCCTCACATGTAGACCACCATTTATCACAACGGGACGATCTTTTATGGCTCCGATACCGATAATCGCTATCTGAGGTGGATTTAGAACCGGTGTAAACCAATCAAGCTCGTAGGCACCTAAATTGGATACTGAAAAAGTTCCACCTTCGAGATCCTGAAATTCCAACTTTCCTGAGCGTGCCTTCTCGGCCAGTCGTCTTGCTTCTCTTGCGATCTCAACAAGTGACTTTTCATCTGCCCTCTTGATGACCGGTGAAACCAACCCTTTCTCCGTATCAACAGCCATGCCGAGATTTATCGTATCAACAAGTTCAATCCCGTCCTCTCTCACAATGCCGTTCATGTAAGAATAATCCCTCAAGACATTAGCAATAGCTTTCATAAGAATATCGTTATAAGATATTTTTACATCAGGCCATCTGTTTTTTACCTTTTCCCTGAATCGAACAAGGTTCGTGGCATCCACTTCAACAGTCTCAGCCACACGTGGGGCCTGCCACGCCTGGGTGAGTCTCTTTTTGATGGTCGCCCTGATACCCTCAAATGGAATAAATTTCTCCGAAGGTGTAGGCTTTGGAGTCTGAGGCCCCGTTACTTCCTCTTTCTTCTGGCTATCTGCAAATTTAATGACATCCTCTTTTGTAATCCTTCCACGGGGTCCCGTTCCCTTCACCATTGAGAGATCAACCCCAAGTTCTTTGGCAAGTTTCTTGGCAGCAGGTGAGGCAAAAATTCTCGCCGGCGTCTTCTTCTCAACACTTTCCTGAGCCACCTGTGGAGTCTCAACTTCAGGTTTATCCTCCTCACCCTCAACCTCCTCTGGTTCAGAGAGCTTCTCAATATCAGCCTCTGAGAGAGTTTCTCCTAACGCTGCCACAATGCCAATTACAGTACCTGGTGCGACTTCCTCGCCTTCAGGGACGAGAATTTTGAAAAGAATTCCATCTGCCGGGGATTCGAGCTCGTACTCAATCTTTTCAGTCAGAATATCCGCTACGACCTCGCCCTTTTTAACCGGATCTCCTTCTTTTTTTCGCCAGGAACCGACTTTACCGGTTTCCATCGTAAGTCCGAGCTTGGGCATCACCAATTTCCACGCCATTTTCAAGCCTCCTCAAGAACCTTTTTCACAGCCCTGTAGACATCTTCATCATCCGGGATGACTCGCTTCTCAAGGGGTGGGCTGAACGGGATGGGTACGTGTTCAGCACCGACTCTGACGATAGGCGCGTCAAGATAGTCAAATAGTTTCTCCTGAATCTGTGAGGCGAGCTCAGCACCTACACCTCCAACTTTCCAGGATTCGTGAGCTATTACAACATGACCGGTTTTTTTCACAGATTCGGCAACTGCATCGAAATCGAAGGGCCAGATAGTCCTCAAATCTATAACTTCCACACTGATTCCCTCTTTTTCCAGCCTTTTTGCAGCAGAGAGGGTATGGTGAACCATCATTGAATAGGTGACAACTGTAACATCCGAGCCCTCTCGCTTCACATCAGCCTTTTTCAAAGGGATGATGTACTCCTCTTCGGGTACCGGTCCTTTGAATTTAAAAAGTTTCTTATGCTGGAAAAATAAAACGAGATCGTCGTCCCTCAAAGCTGATTTCAAGAGACCCTTAACATCGTAAGGTGTGGAAGGAACAACCACCTTCATGCCGGGTGCATGCATAAACCAGGACTCAAAAGATTTTGAGTGATGAGGTCCAGCCGAGAGTCCTGCTCCATCAGGCGCCCAGATGACAAGAGGCATTTTTGACTGGCCACCAAACATGTATCTCATGGTAGCAGCCTGGGACACAATTTCATCCATAGTTATGGTGATAAAATCAGCAAAGTGAAGGTCAACAAGCGGCCTCATCCCGGTCAGAGCCGCTCCAACACCTGCTCCAACAATTGCTGTCTCAGAAATTGGTGTATCAAGAATTCTGTCAGGAAATTTCTCGGGAATTCCCACGAATTGGCCAAAAATTCCACCGTGTGCAGTCAGATCCTCACCTATTATGAATATGGTGGGATCCTTGGACATCTCTTCCATTAAAGCCTCGGCTGTTGCCTGAGCAACTGTGATCTCTCTCATTTTCAAAGCCTCCTATTCAAGTGGGTTAACAAACACATCTTTTAAAGCTTCTTCTGGATCCGGATATGGGCTCTCTTCTGCAAATTTAACCGCTTCCTCAGCTTCTTTCTGATATTCCTCCCATATTGCCTTCTTTTCATCCTCTGTGAGCCATCCATTTTCAAAGGCGATTTTCTCGAAACGTCCAATGGGCTCCTTTTTCCAGAACTCCTCAACTTCCTCGTGGGTACGATACTTTTCCGGATCACCGATAAAATGCCCCTTCAGTCTGTAAGTCTGGCAGCTCATCAAAGTTGGGCCTTCGCCACGTCTCGCCCTCTCAATTGCCTCTTTTGCTGCCTTGTAAACGGCAATAACGTCGTTTCCATCACATCTGATGCCGGGTACGTTGTATGCACATGCCCTCTGTGCAACGTGCTCAACAGAGAGCGTTCTAACCTTCCTGGTAGTGGAAGCATACTGATTGTCTTCATTCACAAAGATTATGGGTAACTTCCATATAGAGGCCATGTTCAGGGCCTCGTGGAAAGTTCCCCTGTTGGCCGCTCCATCACCAAAATAGGCGACAACAACCTGGTCCGTCTTCCTCATCTTGATTGAGAGCCCGGCCCCAACGGAGATCGGGAACTGACCACCCACAACCCCATTAGCTCCAAGCATCCCAATGGAGAAGTCAGCAATATGCATTGATCCGCCCTTCCCCTTGCAGTAACCTGTCACCTTCCCGTAGTTCTCAGCCATCATCTTTTTCATATCACCACCCTTGGCAAGTGTGTGCCCGTGACCTCTATGGGTGGAGAGAATGTAGTCATCTCTCCTCAGGCTGGCACTCACACCTGCCGCTATGGCTTCCTCACCTATGTAAAGGTGGACAAAGCCGGGCAACTTACCCTCTAAAAACAGTTTTTCGGTAACGGTCTCAAAGACCCTTATTCGAACCATCGTTCGATAGAGTTTTATTGCCGTACTTTTATCAATATCCGACATAATTAACCTCCTTTGTTGCCTGATATTTAAAGAAACCACTCCCCCTGTAAACCCTACAGGGGGAGTGCAAAATATTCCCGAAAAGGGGAGGTGTGCCGAAGGGGAACAGGATACTGCTCGTCCGGGCATCCTCTACACGCAGGACTATCTCAATTTTTCCCATCTTAAATCCACTCATAGCCTCAGAGCTTCCTCAACGAATTGAACCTTCAAATTTTTCTCTAATTTTCCCCTGTAAATTTCCTTAACTTCATCCATCGAAATCTTCCTGCCGATGATTTTTTCAAGAGATGTCATCTTCACCCCCTGAATCCCGCATGGGACAATCATGTCAAAATATCTGAGGTCAACGTTGACGTTTATTGCGATACCGTGAAATGTAATCCATTTGCGCACGGCGATTCCCACTGATGCAATTTTTTCATCACCCACCCACACGCCGGGATAACCCTTCTTGATGTATGCAGAAATGCCATACTCACTGAGTAAATCA
>Ga0256833_1000742_pt1 | contig 25037 bp, 21 predicted proteins | sample 356284metaG_FD_190535 | JGI IMG/M metagenome (GOLD analysis project Ga0256833, IMG submission 190535) | Hydrothermal vent microbial communities from Mid Atlantic Ridge, Atlantic Ocean - 356-284 | ecosystem: Environmental > Aquatic > Marine > Hydrothermal vents | place: Atlantic Ocean: Mid... | reverse complement strand
CATTTTATCAACCCACCCACTACTGATGTAGCGGTTCCTTCATTACCAAAAGAGGTTTACTCTTTTGGTTCTATCCTTCGTCAAGACCGTTCAGTCATGCATCAAGGCAAAAAATAAAAATATTTTTAATAAAATGATTTTATTAATTTTGGGGTCACCTTAATTCCCAACGGGTCAGTTGGTCTGAATTAAGAATAAACCCTTTCTTGACAATATGGAAAATCGAAAAGAAAAAAAAGGGTCTAGCTTGTTTTAAAACAAACTGACCCTTAAAATGTCGGGGTAGTAGGATTCGAACCTACGGCCCCCTGCTCCCAAAGCAGGTGCGCTAACCGGACTGCGCTATACCCCGAGATTATATTTTAATGCATCGCAACTATATGCGGTGAGGGCGGGATTCGAACCCGCGGTACAGTGTTACCCGTACGCCGGTTTAGCAAACCGGTGGTTTCAGCCACTCACCCACCTCACCAAACTTTGCCAAAAACCTTTCAGCCTATGCTGAAATTCAAAAGCGGTTGCAAAGATAAAACGCTATTTTATATTAACAAAACTTTTTCACATGTTTTATCAATTAATTTTACAAATTCCCAACTTTGCACATCTGATATCTCACAAACTCACCAAAGCAAATGTCTGCCGCGCAATTTCCAATTCCTCATTGGTAGGAATAACAAAAATCTTAACCTTAGAATCTGCAGACTCTATTGATTTCAGATTTACCACATGTCCTGTATTTTTTTTCAAGTCCAATGAGACACCAATATATTCCATATTATCACAAACCATAGCACGAATCATATCCGAATTTTCACCAATTCCCGCTGTAAATACTATTGCATCAAGACCATTCATTATTGCGACATAACTCCCAATATACTTTTTTATCCTATATGCATTCATTTCAAGGGCTAACTTAGCATTCTTGTCACCATTAGCAGCTGCAATCTCAATATCTCTCAAATCGCTCATCCCCGTCAGACCCAACATACCACTTTTCTTTTGCAACAATGTACCTACTTCCTCGGCTGTCATCCTCAACTCTTGTTGTAGGTAAAGTACAACAGATTGATCTATATCACCACTCCTTGTCCCCATAATCAGACCATTCATAGGACCAAATCCAAGACTGTGATCAATACTTTTCCCATCTTTTACAGCGGTCATGCTACATCCGTTTCCAAGATGTATACTGATTATTTTTGAATGCTTTTTAGCTAATACTTCAATTGCTTTACCGGAAACGTACTGATGACTAGTACCATGAAATCCATATAGTCTAATATGATTATTTTCATAAAATTCGTTGGGAATTGCATATTTATGCGCTACTACCGGTATAGTTTGATGAAATGCTGTATCAAATACGGCCACTTGTGTCGCACTTGAAAACACTTTTTCAGCAACTACTATTCCATCCAAGTTCGCCGGATTGTGCAGTGGTGCCAAAGAGAAAAGGGACTTTATTTCTTCCTTCACTTTACTATCTATAATAGTTGTTTTCACAAATGCACTACCCCCATGAACTACCCTATGTCCAACCGCTTCTATTTCTTCTGCATCAGAAATTACTCCTTTATTTTCATCGAGTAGTAAATCTGCAATTTTCTCCAATCCAGCCTGATGATCCAAAATTGATAATTCTTCATTGACAGAATGAAAATCTGACTTAAAGTGAACAACAGCATTTTTATAGCCTATTCTTTCGACTAGCCCCTTACAAACAACTTTATTCTCTGGAATACTGATAAGTTGGTATTTTATAGATGAACTTCCCGAATTTATAACTAATATTTTCATTTTAATATTTTTTTCACAAGCCTTGTGCTTGAATTGCTGTAATTATTACTGTATTAAATATATCGTCAATTGTACACCCCCTACTCAAGTCGTTTACTGGTTTATTCAACCCCTGAAGCATAGGGCCAATCGCTATTGTACCTGTTTCTCTCTGTACTGCTTTATAAGTATTATTTCCAGTATTCAGATCCGGAAATATCAATACACTCGCTTTTCCGGCGACAACAGAATCAGGCATTTTATTACCTGCAATATAGGGATCTACTGCAGCGTCATATTGGATAGGACCTTCGATCATGATGTCAGGACGTTTTTCTTTCACTATTGCTGTTGCTTTTCTGACTTTATCTACATCCTCACCTATCCCTGAGACGCCTGATGAGTATGACAACATTGCAACAAGTGGATCAATACCAAAAGCAGTGGCAGAATCCGCAGAAGATATAGCAATCTCTGAAAGCTGTTCTGCAGTAGGATTAGGATTGATAGCACAATCTCCAAACACAGATACCCTATCCTCAAGACACATAAAAAATATAGAAGAAACCACCGATACTCCCGGTTTGGTTTTTATAAACTGCAATGCAGGCAATATAGTATGTTGGGTAGCATGAGCCGCTCCTGAAACCATGCCATCTGCATCTCCTTTATAGACCATCATAGTACCAAAATAAGAAACATCTGCCATCTTGTCCCTAGCCATTGCCAAATTCATATTTTTATGCTTCCTTAGCTCATACAATGTACCGGCATAATCGTCAAAATATTTTGAATTTAGCGGATCAACTATCTTTACTTTATCAAAGTCAAATCTAATACCCAACTGATTTACCTTTTTCCTAATACTTTCTTCCTTTCCCAATATTGTTATATCAACAACATTTTGATTAATAAGCCTAGAGGCAGCTGTCAAGATCCTATCGTCATTCCCTTCGGGCAACACTATACGTTTTCTCTCTTGTTGTGCTCTTTTCAAGAGATTATATTGAAACATTCTCGGAGTAATCCCTTTTGTTTCAAATGTAATCAAAGCTTCTGATAATCTTCCTCCATCCACATACTTATCAAACGTCCTGATCGAAGTCATTATTTTTTCACGATTATCCGCATATATCTTTGGTCTAATATCTCCAATAATCTGTGAGATTTCATAAGTATTTTGTTCAACAAGAAGCATAGGCAATTTATTGCTCATACCTTCAATTAAACTCAAAATACTAGACTCCGGTTTGATACCTCCTGTCAATACTATTCCTGACAATGCAGGATAATTATTTGAAATATTAGCTTGAATAGCACCTAAAACAATATCATATCTATCTCCCGGAGTTACTATCAATGAATTGGGTTTTAACCTCGGTAAATAATTTCTTAGTTGCATTGCTCCTATCACAAAATCGTCAATTTGTTTATTAAGCTTTTTAATATTATCACAAATCACTTCTGCATTTAAACTTTTTGCTACCTCTTTGACCGTTGGATTACCCAACAGATCAATCATAGGAATGACATTTACGATAACTTTTCCCTTCAGTTCATTGCACAATTCTTCTTTAACCCAATCCAAATTTTCAGGCTTTATCATATTACCAACAACAGAAAGTACTTTCACTTCTTTTGATTCAAACAAATCGTATGCAGATAGTAAATTATGAACAAATTCTGCCATAGTCTTATCCCTTCCACTCTCGACAATTATCGCCGGAATACCCAAATTTTTTGCAATATCAGTATTTATCTCCAACTCAGTCGCAGTACCTTCTCCGGAAAAATCCGTTCCTTCGACCAATATAAAATCATACACTTCTTCAAGCTTTTTGTACTTTTGAATGATAGTATCCAATACTTCATCCAATTGTCCATCATGAATTTTATTGAGCACTTCACTTTTGGTGAAAGCATATGAATCTTCATAGTTGATGCCCAATCTAAAATGCGACCTTACTGTATTTATATGATTGTCAAATTCTCCCTCTTTCAAATCACCTATTATAGGTCTGAAGTAACCAACCTTTGCGACTTTACCCAATAACATTCTCATCAATCCCATGGTAACAATAGACTTTCCACTTCCTTGCTCCATAGTAGCTATATAAACTGCTTTACTCATTTTTTTATGTTTTTTTGAGCTGCAAAGGTACATTCAAAACTTATAACAGAAATACTTTTTCCATTATCTTTTAGTAAAAATATGACAGATAACTATATGTATAAACAATCTAAATTACAGAGATCATTAAGCTTAAAAGCACCAAAACATTTACAATCAAATAAATTGCCCTTTCAAGTTGTTTGTATCTGTTAGTAGTCAATACTCAGACAGTTCAGCCTAATCCAATTAGTGTCTGTCTATAATGTCATCAAAATTTAAAAATAATTATAACAACCAAATCCTTTTTTTTCTTTTTGGAATTATTATCGTTATTTGCAATAGTCTGGAAAATAAAAAAAGCCTTCAAAATGAAGGCTTTCTGTGATCCCGACAGGATTCGAACCTGTGACCTACTGATTAGAAGTCAGTTGCTCTATCCAGCTGAGCTACGGGACCGATTTCGGAGCGCAAAAATATATTTTTTTTATTAAATATTCAAGATAAACAGTATTAAATTAATATTTTTTTTTCAACAGGGTGTTATTTGACTAAAAAATCTATATTTGCCATTCAATTTTATCGCTTATGGAAGGATTTATCAATTTTTTAACCGAACCTTATAAGTCTGCAGAGACATTTATGATTGTCTTAGAACTAACAGCGGCACTTCTAGGCATTGTAAGTGTTTGGTTCTCTAAAAAGGAAAATATTTTAGTATTTCCAACAGGTTTAGTGAGCACTCTCATATATGTATACCTATTGTCAAAATGGAATTATTATGGGGATTTGATTATCAATGTTTATTACTCTATCATGAGTATATATGGTTGGTATATGTGGAGTAAAGTAATTGACGATTCCAAAAACGAACATATATCAATTTCAAAAACCAATAGATACGACAAATTAAAATCTTTAGGAATATTCATTTTTACTTCGATATTTGTAATTACAGTATATCGGTATTACAATGTAATGCCTAACGAATTGAATTTCTCGCAATCCGTGAGATATGCAATTAGTAAAATAACTTCGGGTAATCTCAAAGAATTCAGACAAGCAACGCCCTATCTAGACACATTCACTACAGGAGCGGCATTTGTTGCAATGTGGTTAATGGCAAATAAAAAGATTGAAAACTGGATTTTTTGGATTGCTGTAAATATTGTTTCAGTCCCACTTTATTTTGTCAAAGGGTATGGATTTACAGGCATTCAATATTTTATCTTTCTAGTTCTTGCCGTAATGGGCTACATTGAATGGAAAAAAAGATTAAAACTTACTGATAATTGAAAACACAAATCACATTAAAGGATATTAACAAGTTGGCAATTCCTGCATTATTTGCAGGAATAGCAGAGCCCTTGTTATCAATTGTTGACACAGCTTTTGTGGGGCATATGGACACTTTACCCAAAGAGTCCTTAGCCGCTGTAGGGTTGGTGGGAGTTTTTCTTTCAATGATTGTATGGATATTGGGGCAGACCAGAAGTGCCATATCGACCATCACTTCACAATATTTAGGCGCAAAACGATTAAATGAGATAAAAAATATGCCAGCCCAAGCTATTTTTATCTTATTGGCTATTTCTATAGCAATTGTATTGATTACATATCCAATCGCAACAGAGATATTCAGACTATACAATGCTAGTGATACACTCTTGGATCTGAGTGTAAAGTATTTTAAAATTAGGATTTTCGGATTGCCATTCACACTTTTTACTTTTGCAATATTCGGTATTTTCAGGGGATTGCAAAACACGTTTTATCCAATGATTATAGCAATAACAGGTGCACTATTAAATGTAGTTCTTGATTATTTTCTCATATATGGCTTGCCTGATTTCATTCCTGCTTTAAATATTCAGGGAGCAGCATACGCTAGTGTGATAGCACAATTTTCAATGGCGGTTTTAGCGATTATTTTTCTTTACAATAAAACGGAATTTAAGCTAAAACTTCAATTTCCGCTACACCCTGAGATGAAAAATTTGGTTTTAATGATTTTTAATTTATTCGTCAGAACTATCGCTTTGAATGCAGCATTATATTTAGGGAGTTCATTTGCTACAAAATACGGAAGCGATTCTATTGCAGCATATACTATTTCTGTTAATATATGGTTCTTTTTCGCATTTGTGCTAGACGGATACGCTAGTGCAGGCAATATTTTATCAGGAAGACTTTTTGGAGCAAAAGCTTATCTACAATTAAAGATATTGGGTAAAAGATTATTGATTTACGGTGTTGTTTTAGGGAGCATCCTAGCGATATCAGGATGTTTCTTATACTATCCATTAGGGAGATTATTTATTGAAAACAAAGATGTCCTACAAAAATTTTACGGTATATTTTGGATTGTTTTATTGATGCAGCCTATCAATGGCGTAGCATTTATTTTTGATGGGATTTTCAAGGGTTTAGGGCACATGAAGTACTTAAGGAATACTCTTTTGATAGCTACTTTTATAGGTTTCGTGCCCAGCCTATTGATTTCTGATTATTTCGGACTTGAGCTATATGGAATTTGGATTGCCTTTACAGTTTGGATGCTTCTTAGAGCCGGTATATTACTATTTAAATTCAGAAAACAATTTTAAATATCGTACGGAGTAGAGTATGTCTGACAATTAAAAAAACACCTGTTTTTGTGTAGAAGCGACATAAAAAAGTCCTTTTGACAAATAAAATATCAAAAGGACTAGTTATTATGAAAAAGTATATCTAGCCAGTCAGTTTAAATACAACAGGCAAGGTATACCAAACACTCACAGGTCTTCCACCCTGTCTTCCCGGAATCCATTTTTTAGACATTCCATTCATACTCTCTATAACTTTTTTAGCAGCATCTCCACATCCTCCTCCGATATCTCTTAATATTTTTACTTTAGATACTTTACCTTTTTTATTTATAGCAAACCTCAAAGTAACTTTTCCCTCAATACCGTTTTCCTGTGCGATTGCAGGATATTTCAATTTGCTATAAATATATTCATACATTTTCTGTTGAGCGCACTGGTCTTTTTCCGCTTTTTTCTTCTTATCCTCACATCCCGGAAATCTAGGCATCTGTTCCACTATTTGAAATATCTCCTCTTCTTTTGGTGGTGGTGGAGGCGGTGGTGGTGGTGGCGCAGCCTTTGCCGTTGTATCTTCAGGTGGTGCTTCTACCTCCTCATCAATATCCGTATCCATAGACTGGAATTCAGGTTGCTCTTCATCGTCCAATATTTCTTCTTCCGGCACTTCCTCTATTACAGGTGGTGGTGGTGGTGGTGGCGGTTTTGGCGGTTCAGCAGTTCGAGGTGGCTCGATTTCAAAATCTTCATCCACTGTTAAATCAAATGCTGAAAAATCCATTTTCTTTTCGTATGTTGTCCAATTAAAAACTATAAAGACAACAGCAAGTGATGCAAGTAGTCCAAATAACAATACCGATCTTCTAAGCTTGAATGCATCAACCTCCGGATATTTGTTTCTTGCGATAAGAGGTGAAGCCAATTTTTTATTTTCATACTTAGCTTTTAGTCCTTTCTTATTATTAAGCATATACTTAACAACTAAGATTATCCCAATCACCAGCAATGCAATAAAGACAATCAACATCGTTGTCTGCATACTTGAGAATTCAAAATTCATAGTTAACAATTTTATTATTTAAAAATATTATTACAAATATTACGCCTGCCGCATTGGCTAGAATGTCAAATGTATCAAAAGTTCTTCCAATCTCCAAATATTCTTGCAAAAATTCCATAATCACACCTAGAGATAAACTGGATATTGATATAATAGCAAGACAATCCGCCCTACAATTCTTCCCTTTTTTAAAAGCCATTATCGACAAAATAGCTAGCACAGCATACATAATAAAATGCACTATTTTGTCCGAATGCTTAAACAATTTCACTCGTTCTATCCCAAGACTACTTTTAGGCATCAAAGACAAAACGATTACCACAATAACCCAAAGAGACACATAAACATATTTACTTTTCATACAATTACTCTATGTACTCAACTAACGGATGCACGTATTACCGGAAAGGTTGTGTGGCAAAAAATAATTATGCAATTAAATTTTCATATGCTTCCGCATCCAACAATTCATCAACCTCAGAAGCATCACTATATTTCAGTTTAATAATCCACCCTTTTCCAAATGGGTCTTCATTAACCATACCGGGATTGTCTCCTTCTTCTTCGTCCAACTCAGGATTAAACTCCACCACTTCTCCTGAAAGAGGGCTCATTAAATCCGAAGTGGTTTTGACCGCTTCTACTGTGCCAAAAACATCTTCTTTTTCTACTTCATCTCCAAGAGTGTCTATCTCTACAAATACGATTTCACCTAATTCTTTTTGGGCAAAATCAGTAATACCAACCACAGCTATATCTCCTTCAATCTTCACCCATTCATGATCTCTAGTATATTTTAAATCTTTAGGTATATTCATTTCTTTTATTTTTCGTAATATTATTAATAAGTTGCAATAATAAGTAAATTATTTATTTTTATTAAAATTATAATTACAAATTTTATTATCAATCATTAGTTCATTATGAATTTGAATAAGAGCTTTTAGATAAGTCAGCATTTCCTTTTCTTTTTTCGGATACTTTCCCTTAACATCAACACTCAATTCAGGATTCTTTTTGTAATTATAAAAACCAACCATCTTCGTCCCATCAAAAAACAAAATATACTCACCATCCAGTATTTGGTATATACCATTTGAAAAAGTATAATCATATCTAGGTTTCAGCTCATCGAATATATCAAAACCAAAAGCATTGTAATCTTTAGGATAATGCAACAGATTCAACAATGTTGGCATTATATCTACCTGGCTGACAACTTTATGATTTTTGCCTCTGAAGAATGTGTCCTGCGAATAAAACAATAGTGGTATCTGATATTTTGAATATTGGTTGGTAAACTTTTTATCAAATGCTCGTCCTATATGATCCGCTGTTACTACAAATATTGTATTTTTAAACCAAGGTTGTTTTTTTGCTTCCTCAAATAAATGTCTCAGGGCATAATCAGTATACCTTACCGTTCTCAATATAGGGTCATCATTAGGATATTTCTCTTCAAAGTACTTTTCCACCACATATGGACCATGAGAGGTCATAGAAAATAAAAATGCAGAAAAGGGCTCTTTGAATTTATTAACTTCTTTAATGGTATATTGAAAAAAAGGATCATCCCATATACCCCAGTCACCATCAAACTTAGAATCATCATTAAAAGTTGCCTTAGTGAAAATATTTGTAAAACCTTCTAATTTTCCCAACCTATCAATATTCATAGATGAAGGTCTCGCTCCATGAAAAAATCCGGTAGTATATCCCACTTCATTCAACAAGCTCCCCACTCCGTCAATACAGTTGGTTTGATATGCAGAAAAGGAAATCGGTTTTTCCATCAAAGTAGGTATACTTGCACCTATACCGGCTATACCATAAGGGGATCTAGTTCCACAAGCATAAGCATCTTCAAAACACAATCCTTGATCCAATAAAGAATCTAAAAAAGGCGTATAGCTTTTATCAAGAGTTTTATTGAAATAATAAATATACTCTTTGCCAAAACTCTCTAATGTGATAAAAAAGATATTTTTTTTATCCATAGACATTTCCTTGTCCCCTTTCCTAACAGGAGAAAATATATTATACACCTCGTTTTTATCAAAATAATGTCTCCTAGATAAAAAGTTCTGTTCTGTCGCAAATAACAAATGAATTGTTCCATTTGAAACCAATGGGGTCAATTCTTTTTTGTCGACATATTTGGATGCTGATATAGGCGATAATGGTCTTAATTGTAATCCTCCCCTACTCCCGATAATGGCCACTCCAATTGTTATGAGAAAAACCAACGATGCGAAGAGATAATTAAACTTTTGCTCAATAATAATCTGTGTCTTCTTGTATATAAACCACAAAAGCAATCCTATAAAACCCAACCCCAAAACACCTTCAAAATGCTCAACCATATAGCTTGGCAATATCTCAAAAGAATTAATCAATATACTCAAGTCACTTCCGTTTATGCGTCTAAAAACATACTGAAAATATATCAAATCAGCAATCTCTATCGAAAAAAACATCAAATTAAAAACCACAAAAAGTACCAGCAAAAATCTTTTATACCATTTCTTATTTTTATATGGAATAGGTAATACTGAAAAAATAATAAATAGGGCATTCGTATAAATCAATGACTCTATATCAAACCTTAGACCACCCTCCATAATCCCAATCCAATCTGAAAAGTGAGGAGTAGGGAAATAGTGCATATTATACAAATAATAAAAGACTCGTACCGCAGATGATAGGAGCAATAACAATGCAAACCTAAGTATTAGTTGCTTGAAAAATTTTAACGATCTCATTCTCTTGTTATATTAGAGGTCTCGTGCTCCAAATGTATCTCCTGCATTCAGATCTCCCGTCTCCAAGCCCTTTTTAAACCATTTCATCCTTTGGGCTGATGTGCCGTGCGTAAAGGCATCCGGGACTACATAACCTCTTGCTTCCATCTGAATTCTATCATCTCCTACTGAGCTAGCTGCATTCAAAGCTTCCTCTATATCTCCCCTTTCAAGGATATTATTCATTTTTTGATCATGATGAGCCCAAACTCCGGCCAAAAAATCTGCTTGAAGCTCCAGTCTTACAGAGAGTCTGTTACCTTCTTTAGCTCCAACTTTGCGTCTTCTTTGCTCAACTTGCTGAGTTATGCCCAATAAATTTTGAACATGATGACCTACTTCATGGGCAATTATATATGCCATTGCGAAATCTCCGGGTGCTTTAAATTTGGTTTGAAGTTCATCGTAAAAACTCAAATCAATATATACTTTTTGATCAGCCGGACAGTAAAACGGTCCTGTTGCGGATTGAGCAATTCCGCATCCGGACTGCCCTGTTCCCGAGTATAACACCAATTTTGGTTTAATATATCTCTTGCCCAATTGTTCTTTAAATAGTTTTGTCCATACATCTTCAGTATCTTTTAAAACCACAGCTACAAAATTTTTCAGAGCCTCTTCATTTTTATTGGTTTTATGCTGAACCTGAGCGGTATTATCCCCTTGAAATTGTTGTAATACAGCAAGAGGATTCTCACCCAATAAAAATGCAATAATTGCAAATACAATTCCCAAAATCCCGATTCCACCACCTACACGTCTAACTGTAGATCCCCTTCTGTCCTCGACATTTTTACTCCTTTCTCTATTTTGCCATTTCATTTTTATTAAATTTAATTATATAATGTACCCCAAAGGTAAAAATTATATGAAAAATACCATATCTTCCAAAAGAAAAACTTTTTCTTTTAAACTGATGATCTTAATATTTTGAATACTGTAAGCGAACTATCTAGTGCCAAAATCTTAGCATTAGCATTTCGTTCCAAGTATCTTATATTAGTGCTAAAATCTTCAACAATAGCTGATATTTTATCCTCATCAAGAATTTTTCTTATCTTCAACATTGATTCGTATTCACTATCTAACAGTTTGATCTCCTCTCTAGGTAGGTAAGAGGACTTAAGAACTTGTTCGAGAAAGCTAAGTCCATATCTAAAAAAATATTTCTGGTCATTTTTACTATACTTTGAAAAAACATCTGAAAACCCAACTAATTCTGCTGTTTTCCCTTGATAGCATATTCTCAACCAATTTAACAAATCAGAAAAATAATCTTTTTCCCCTTCTCTAATAAGAGTATTTAACGTAATAATATTACCCTCTGCAATACTCACAATTTGCTTAATATTATCTATTGGCCCATTTGCATTTGCATAATCCAATAACTCTTCATCCGAAAAAGGAGGAGTCTTGATAATCTGACACCTTGACAAAATAGTCGGCAGCACCTTAGATGTATCATCAGCAATTAAAATAATGATAGAATCTTTGGGTGGCTCTTCTATCAATTTCAGTATTCTATTCCCTTCTTTACCCATCAGTTCTGCATTCCAAATAATAGCTATTTTTTTATTTCCTTCACGAATTTCATAGCTAAAAGTATGCAAAAGTTCATCAATAGATACCTTTGAAATATTAGCTTGCCTATTTTCAGCATTTATAAACTTCATCCAATCTACTATATCCACAAAAGGATTTGCGGTTACAAACTCTCTCCAATGTGTTAGAAAAGCACTACTCGGCATACTTTTATTATCAATACTAACCGTAGGTAGCATAAAACTTATATCTGGATGAATCAATTTATCTGTTTTCTTGCATGCGATACAATTGCTGCATTTGTCCTCGTTTTTGTCACCATTGCACTGAAGAAAAGAAGCAAAAGAAAGAGCAAGAGCCAGCTTCCCATTTCCTTTTGGCCCTGTAAACAACATAGTATGAGGAATCCTGTCCTTCTCTACCAAAGAAATCAATTCTTTCTTTATCTTTTCATGTCCGGGAATATCAGAAAACCTCATTCAACTATTTATTTAATAACGCAAATATAGCTTTAAAATATTTATTTTTATATTTTTTCACTTCATAATACCCGGTTCGCACTCCACCAAAGCTTCGATACAATCTCTCAACACCCGGTAACATGCTTCCCTCAAAATCGAATGTATCTACATATTTTGATGCATACTTTATACTTTCCCATATCAATAGTTTTGTTGAATTGTTGCTCCCATACATTTGACTTGTTCCCAACCCAAGCAAATACGCTTTGTGATTGTCCCAAACCAAGAATACTCCGGAACTAACATTTCCGTTTTTGTCTCTTGCAATGAGAACCTTTGCTTGGTTCAATTCAAAAGATTTTCTTTCTAATGCTTTCAAGACATCCCTATTCAAACCAAAATCAACTTTTTGTTTTTCCAAAGACTCTTTAACCATTGAAAACACAAGGCAAAGATTATCTTCATAAGATATTTTCACCTTATTTTCTGCTTCCTTAATCTGTCTTTTTATTGTATTTGTAAATCCATCAAAAACTTTTTCAGTATTTTTTATATTATCAATTATATAAGTGTATCTAACAGATTGCTCGTATGCATTACTGTAAAAAGGAAGCCAATTATCAAATTGAGGGATAAAATTAAAATATTGGTATAGCAATTTTGGCGGAATTTGATCAATAAGTGCACGAGTATGCTTGCTCTGAAAAGAATAAATTGATGTTCGTCTGTTAATATCGGGAGGATAAAAAAACAAAATTCCCAAATATGGAGTTAAAGCAGGTTGCATCAATATCCGTTGTCCATACTTATTTTTAATGAAATATGGCATTACTGCTCTTACATTATGGTTTTTATCAAATGAAATGGCAATATCCCATAAGTTCTCAGTCATAATATCCAACCACCAAGGTTGATGAAATAGTGGAACACTCTCATTTTCTCTACAAAAATCACGATATATATCTTTATTGCTCAATAAAAATAATTTTAGAATACAAAAATAGTCAAATAAAATATATTGAGTGCATAAATGTAGAGCAACTGTTGATTTTTATAAAAATCCCCAAGGCATCATGCACCCCGGGGATTGTAAATTGTACTAATCCGCTATGGAATTTTGTATTCAGAAATCAACAAAATTTGCGCCTATTCTCTTATTCAAATGCATTTAGACCGGTAATATCCATTCCTGTAATCAACAAATGAACATCGTGTGTGCCTTCATATGTAATCACTGACTCCAGATTCATCATATGCCTCATAATAGGAAACTCTCCTGTGATTCCCATTGCTCCCAATACTTGTCTCGCATCTCTTGCTATTTTCAGAGCAAACTCTACGTTATTTCTTTTTGCCATTGAAATATGTGCCGGGGTAGCTTTTCCTTCATTTAGCAAAGTACCTACTCTCCAGACCAACAATTGTGCTTTTGTGATCTCAGTAATCATTTCTGCCAATTTCTTTTGTTGAAGTTGGAATTGTCCAATAGGTTTACCAAATTGAATTCTCTCTTTGGAATAACGTAAGGCTGTATCGTAACAATCCATCGCAGCACCTACCGCTCCCCAAGCAATGCCGTATCTCGCTTTATTGAGACATGACAAAGGACCTCTGAGTCCTTGCACTCCAGGTAGAAGATTCTCTTTAGGTACTCTCACGTCTTCAAAAATCATTTCTCCTGTAACGGATGTTCGCAAAGACCATTTATTTTCTATTTCAGGTGCGGTAAAACCTTTCATTCCTTTTTCAACTATCAATCCTCTGACTTTACCATCTTCACCTTTAGCCCATACAACTCCAATGTCAGCAATAGGTGAATTGGTAATCCACATTTTTGCACCATTCAAAATGTAAGCATCTCCATCATCGACATAATTGGTCACCATTCCGCCCGGATTTGAACCAAAATCGGGCTCTGTTAATCCAAAACAACCAATCCATTCTCCTGTGGACAGTTTGGGCAGATATTTCTTTTTTTGTTCTTCACTACCATATCTGTTAATCGGATACATCACAAGAGATGTTTGAACAGAGGCCATTGATCTAACTCCTGAATCTCCTCTTTCCAGTTCTTGCATTATTACCCCATAACCTATTTCATCCATTCCACCTCCTCCATATTCAACAGGAATATTGGGACCATATGCACCAATATCGCCAAGTTCTTTAAGTATCTTCAACGACATCTCATGCTTTTGAGCAGAATCTTCTATAATAGGAGAAACCTCTTGTTTTACCCAATCCCTTATAGCATCTCTGGCCATTAGGTTTTCATCTGATATCAATTCGTCTAAAAGCATATAATCATGCGATTGAAACATATCTACTTTTGCCATAATATTTTGTTTTTTTAAGATTATTTCACAAAGTTAAATAAATATTTTATTTCATACTCTTATTACGAAATAATATAGTTATTTTTGAGCTCTTATTTAAATGCATTTTAAAGTAAACACTACCATCTAATGAAAACGGGTAAAATAATATTAAACAACATGGAATTTTATGGCTTTCATGGCGTACCGGATGCTGAAAGAAAGATCAAACAACTATTTAAAATAAGTGTCTCGTTCGACTATGACTTCAAAGAGGCTGCTAAAGATGATGATCTTAACAAAACAATAAACTATGTCAAAGTATATGATATTTGTAAAAACGAATTAAATAAAGAGTATAAATTAATTGAAAGCATTGCCTACAGAATAGCAAATGCTGTAAAAGACAAATTTAGTGGCATCCAAAGTATCGAAGTAAAAATAAGTAAGCCACAAGTCCAAATAAAAGGCAAACTGGAAAATGTAGAAGTGATTTATTATTTATAATATCTCAGTCTACTTCTTCGTAATCCACGTATTCCCCATCATTGGAATGAGCATTGTCTTCAAGGTGCTTTTTATCCTCCGGAGGCGTTATATTTTTAGGTTGAAACATAACTTTGTATGCTAGATAAACAATAAGAAAAGTAAAAATTAGTTTCATTTATGTAAAATTTATATATAATATTATCACAAATATAAAATATTATTTTTCAGAATTAAGAAATATATGTTAAAATAGTTATTTTTGTTGATTCAAAATTAAAAAATTTCAAATGACATTTAAAAAACTAACGAATTATACAGGCATATTAGTATTTTTAATAGCCGTAGTAGTTTACTTTTTTTCTGTTGAGAGGACAGGAAGTTTATGGGATTGTGGAGAGTTTATTTTAGGAGCTTATAAGCTGGAAGTAGTACACCCACCCGGAGCATCCCTATTTGTTTTATTAGGAAGTCTATTTGCAAATTTCGCTAAAATGATTTCTGACAATCCTTCTGACATAGCCTTTGCTATCAATATGATGTCAGGTATATTTTCCGCGCTTGCGGCGATGTTCATCGCGTGGTCTTCTATTATTTTAGGAAAACTTATGCTAGTTGGTAAAGAAGGTGAATTGGACAAAGGACAAATGTATAGTTTAGCCGGAGGTGGATTGGTAGCCGGTCTAGCAACTGCTTTTGCTGTATCAATATGGTTTTCTGCGGTAGAAGGTGAAGTTTATTCCATGTCTACATTCTTTACTGCTATGACGATTTGGGCTGCATTCAAATGGTACAATCTACCTGATACCGTTGATTCAGACAGATGGTTATTATTTGCTGTTTTTTCGGTAGCTTTATCAACCGGAGTACACTTACTTAGTGTTTTAACATTTCCTGCAATCGCCCTATTATACTATTATAAGAAATATACAAAGCATAACATTAAGGGAATTTTAATAAGCCTTGCGATAGGTGTTGCGCTTATCGGATTTTTATTAAAAATAATAATTGCAGGAATACCTAAATTATGGACGTGGTGGGAATTGTTTACAGTAAACAGCTTAGGATTACCTATTCAATCAGGTTTAGTACCTACTATCCTGACGATTGGAGGTTTGATATATTTGGGGATATGGTATTCTTCCAAGAAAAACAATTACATTCTTCATTTGCTTGTATTGAGTTCAATGCTAATGGTCATTGGCTTTTCAACAATTGGCACGGTAGTCATCAGAGCTAATGCTGACACCCCTGTCAATATGAATGCACCAACCGATGCATTCAGGCTATTGCCTTATCTCAACAGAGAGCAATATGGCGAAAGACCCCTATTAAGAGGCCCCCATTTCAATGCTAAACCTAAAAATTACACAACTGAACCAAGGTATGGGAAAGTGGGAGATCACTATGAGCAAGTAGATGAAAAAATGAGCCCTGTATATGATAAAAAAGACTTGATGTGGTTTCCTAGAATAGGGCACAATGATGGTGCACATACAAAGTTATACAAAGCTTGGGGTGCAAAAAAACCTTCGATGGCTTTCAATCTGTCTTTCTTCTTCAGGTATCAATTGAAGTGGATGTATTGGCGTTATTTTGCTTGGAATTTCATAGGCAAACAAAATAAGGAGCAAGGATATTTCTCATGGGATGTTTCTAAAGGAAACTGGATATCGGGAATAAAACCACTAGATGATGCTATGCTATATAATACAGACTTTCTTCCTGACTCCATGAAAAGCGAGAAAGCTCACAATGCCTATTTCTTTTTACCGTTTTTATTTGGGTTGTTTGGAATGTTTTTCCATTACAAGAAGAGGAAAAAAGATTTCTTTGCATTATTGATACTGTTTTTAATAACTGGAGTTGGAATCATTTTATATGCAAACCAACCACCAAATGAACCACGAGAAAGAGATTATGTGCTAGCAGGGTCTATATTGACTTTTGCTATTTGGATAGGATTGGCAGTACCCGCATTGTATACAACCCTGCTTTCATACATAAAAGACAACAAGACAATAACTGCTGCGATTGCAACATTATTAGTACTTACAGCGCCTGTACTGATGGGAGTACAAAATTATGATGACATGAGCAGAATGGGACATTATGCAACTAGAGATTACGCTTCAAATTTCCTAAACTCCTGTGATAAAAATGCAATCATCTTTACTTATGGCGACAATGACACATACCCATTGTGGTATGCTCAAGAAGTAGAGGGAATCAGACCGGATGTTAGAGTTGTAAATTTGAGCCTTATTGCAGTTGACTGGTATATTAATAAATTGAGAAAAAAGATAAATGATTCTCCCGCAATAAAACTCTCAATGCCGGCAGATAGCATTCGTGGTAACAAAAGGAATCAAATGGTCATTTACAATCCGGATCAAAATAAATTGAAGCAATCCTGGCCAATTAAAAATGTATTGAAATTTATGGCAGAAGGACATCCGATAAAAAGTAGTCGTACATCATTTCCAAGCTTTATACCTACAAAAAGGATGTATATTCCCATAGATTGGAATAAAGCGGTACAATCGGGGTGGATTAGTGAAGCTGACAGCACTAACTTTGTTAACAAAATCCCTATAAATTTTGATAAAAAGAATTATCTGACCAAGGATGAAATTGCAATTCTGGATATTTTGGCAAATAACCTTGAAGATAGACCTATATATTTTTCTGTTACAGTACGAAATGAAAAACTTTTAGGTTTGAATAATTATACTGAACTTGAAGGATTAGGCCTACGTATAATCCCCATAAAATCCAAAGGAAGCAAAGGAATGGGGATATATGGAAGTGGCAGAGTGGATGCGGATAAGATATATGAAAATGTAATGACTAAATGGAAGTGGGGAAATTTTGACAAAGAAGAATTCTTTATTGATGAAAGTTATGGACCTGAAATAAGTGCAATGAAAATGGTGATGTCAAGAGCTGCAAAAGAACTTATAAGACGGGGAGATAAGAAAAGAGCCGCTGAACTATCAAAAAAATACTTCGAAGCATTCCCTCATTTTAACTTTCATTATGATTATTCCGTATTGCCATTCATTGAGGTTTTGGTTTCTGCCGGAGAGATAGAGGAAGCGGAAAAACAAATGGATATCTTAGTTAATGAAGTGGATCAATACATGCAATTTTTCTATTCATTGGATGAAGATGATTTACAATCTTTTGACATAGAGATCCAAAAAGCCCAAATGGCCTTAGGTGGAATCATGAGAATCCTTCCAGCGCTGAAGGACGACAACTACAAAAACAAAATCGAGGCTAAATTGAAACCTTATTTAGAGGATAATAAATTGAGACAATAATTTTCAAAAAGCGAACCCGGTTAACTCCGGGTTTGCTTTTTATACCCAAAAGTAAAAATATTATTAAATGAAAAAAATTTCGATAGGCTGCGATCATGCAGGATATGAATACAAAAAGTCAATTATCCGAATGCTGAAAAAAGATGGATATGAAGTTATAGATCACGGAGCTTTTAATAATGACTCTACTGATTACCCTGACCATATACACCCTGTGGCAGAAGACGTAGAAAAAGGAATTGTTCAATTTGGAATAATAATGTGTGGAAGTGGAAACGGAGCTGCAATAACAGCGAATAAACACCAAAAAATTCGTGCAGCACTTTGTTGGAAAAAAGAATTAGCAAAACTGGCTAGACTACACAATGACGCTAATATCCTTGCAATGCCGGCAAGGTTTGTTAGCTTGAAACTAGCAAAAGAAATGGTGAAAATATTTTTAAAAACAGAGTTTGAAGGAGGAAGACACCAACGAAGAATAGATAAAATACCTGTGAAATAATCCATTCCTTTGATATGAAAGTCATTGTAGCATCAAAAAATCCGGTTAAGATTAACTCTATAAAAAACGGGTTTAACCTAGTATTTCCAAACAAATATTTTGACTATACCGGAATATCTGTTGACTCTGAAATAAGTGACCAACCCATGTCAGCAGTAGAAACATACCAAGGAGCTCAAAATCGAATTAAAAATGCGATTAAAGAAAATCCTGTTGCTGATTTTTATTGTGGAATAGAAGGTGGACTAGAGTATTTTGAAAATCAATTATACGCTTTTGCTTGGATAATAATTGAAAATAAAACTGGAATAGTTGGCAAATCCAAAACAGCGAGCTTCATGCTACCTTCCAAAGTCTCCGAGCTCATAAAACAAGGATATGAACTAGGTGATGCTGATGATATCGTGTTTGGACAAAGCAATTCCAAACAAAAACAAGGAGCTGTAGGTATTCTTACAAATAATCTTATAGACAGAACAAAATACTATACTGAAGCTGTTATTCTAGCTTTAATCCCGTTTAGAGATAAGTTAGGTGATTTAAAACTCACCTAATACCAAACTGCTATCAAGATACTGCTTAAAACTAAATTAGCTTTTGATTTATTTGAAATATCCAGGTTAGAACTTATTGATTCGTTAAACAATTCAAACATTGTAGATTTGACTTTAGAAAGTATTCAAAGTTGTATTAATACTGTCTACTCCAATAAATATAAAATGATAAGTGAATTTTTAGATAATCATATCGACTGGTATTTTGACACTGAATTTTCAAAAATACTAAAAGATCCTAAATATTTTTACTTTTATTTTTTTCTTTTTACACATCATCAGGTCTTTTGGTTAATGCATTTTATTTGTCCTATTTTTTGGCAATTCACCCTGAGAATTGCTGGAAGAATGAGTCAAAATGGTGTGACATTGCAGTTTTTTCCCCTGTGTACACAACCATTCTATTTATAATCACATCTATATAGTGTCTGTTCAGGTTGGTAATACCAACTGAGAAAGATAGGTGATGATCATGTCGACATGGTTAGTAATAAATATATTTTCTAACCTTTAAATATTTTATCATGAATTACAATTTTTCCGGTAATGATATATTGGTATATCTAGTAACATTATTCGTATTTATCTTTGGGATCGTTTTTTTAATAAAACATTTTGGTTTCAATCAAAGAAATAATGTTTTTACATTTAGACAACCTTTACTGCTTCTAAGCATGGCAATTTCATTTCTTATTGTGAATATAATATTCAATTGGACGACCGAAATGGATGCTCAAGATCATATTATTACTGATGTATGGTCTACAGAAGAAATTGAAATAGAAATTCCTAGAACTGAGAGCGAGCCAAAGAAACTGCCGCCTCCACCACCTGTTATTGAACTAGTACCTGAAGAGGATATTATTGAAGATGCTCAACCAGAGTTTCAGCCAATGGATATAGATGAGGACGATGCTATACAAATTCCTGTGGAAGATTTGGCGAAAGACCCCATTCCACCTTTACCTATCTCAAATAAGGAAGATGAGGACGAAGAGATTAGAACATTTGTTGAGGAGATGCCTTTGTTTCCCGGATGCAATGACCTGCCTGATATGGAATCAAGACAATCCTGCTCTACAAAGCAATTGTATGAATATATATACAAGCATCTAAAATATCCGGAATTAGCACAACAGACAGGGATAGAAGGCAAAGTTACCTTGAGATTTGCAGTAGATAAAAATGGTGGAATATCAAAAGTGAAAATCATGCGAGATATCGGTGGTGATTGTGGAAATGCAGCAGCTAATGCTATAAAAAGCATGAGTAATATGAATGATAAATGGACGCCAGGCAAACAATCAGGAAGACCTGTGAGTGTTTGGTTTACTTTGCCGGTTGTATTCAAATTGACAAAATAGACTAAGCCGCAATGGAATTTTTTAATAATAAATACCCCTTTTATATCTACTATTATTAGTAAAGAGACACCTTGGAGTATTATCCAACTCCGAGGTGTCTTTTATACAATTTTGATAAACCATTAGCTATATTGCAGTGCTGACACTATTTAGTGTCTGTCCATAAAGTCATTAAAATTTAAAAATAATCTTTTTGCGATATTTTTACTTTATTCAAATTACTGATGCTAAGGCATCACTAATTCTCAGAAAGACAAAAATCTCATCAAAAATCTTTATTTTTCCAAAATCAAGCACTTTATAGACAGACACTATTTATGGTTTTATTGCTCTTTTGATTTAAATATTTCTTTTTTAATTGTTATTTCTTTTGGACCTTTGATTATTTTAAATTCTGTACGTCTGTTAAAACGATGTTCTTCATCAGTACAATCAACACCTTCTTTACAGCGATTAAGAATCATAGACTCCCCATATCCAACAGCTTTAATTCTCTGTGCCGAGATACCATTTTCAGTCAGATATCTTTTAGCTGATTCTGCTCTTCTTTGAGATAGTTTTTGATTGTATTTAGTAGTACCTCTCACATCGGTATGGGAAGACAACTCAATCACCATTTCAGGATATTCATTCATCAGATCCATTATCTTATCCAAGTCATCTTCAGCATCCGGCAATATTTTATCATCGTTGAAATCATAATAAATATTATTTAAACGTATGGGTTGGTTTATTGTGATTATTTCAACTTCGGGTTCCGCTTTAACCAAAGTGATTTCTTTTTCTACTGTGAAATCATCAAATATTCCGGCTGTATTAAACTTTATAGTTCCTGTTTTATAGCCTTCTCTAGATACTACAGCTTTGTATGACTTGTCGCTTTCAAGTAAAAACTTAAAATCATTGCCATTAAAATTTGATTTTGTTTCAGGGGCTTTAGGTTTAACTTTTGACAAATCAACCAATTCGACTTTTGCATTTTTTAACTCCCCGTCTTTATCAAAAACTTTAACCAAAAGCTTAACTGCCAAGTCGCGTGCTGTTATTTTAAAAACATGATTGCAACAGGTTTCATTATGCAATCTTTTCTTTCCTTTATATCCTCGATTTGAAAGCATAAAACCGCTTTTCCCATTGTCATCTATACTCAATCCCAAATCATCCAGCGGGCTATTGAATCCTTTTCCCGCATTTTCAGCTTTGCTCCATTCTTTACCGTCCCATTTTGAAAAATAAATGTCAAATCCACCAAGACTTGGTCTACCATTGGTACTAAAATACAATTTACCATTTGAATAAAAAGGAGTGACTTCATCATCTACTGTATTTATTTTAGAACCGAGATTAACAGGAGGCTCAAGAGAACCATCTTCATTGATCAACGAATAAAATATATCAAATCCTCCTAGTGTTCCTTCCATATTAGAAACAAAAAACAATGCTTCCTGCCCAAGCATCTCACCTACATTTGACATCTTGCTCATAAAGTCACCATTGACATTTTCGAGTTCGACAGGAGCACTCCACTCTCCTCCTTTATCTTCAGTAAGAAACAATTTGGCCTCCAATACTTTAGTCCCCTCAAGAGCAACTCTCGTATAATACAATCTATTACCATCTCTTGAAAATGAGGGATACAACGAGTGAAATTCTATCCTATTTATCCTTTTATCCAATGCCTTGGGCTTGCTATACTCATCCTTTCCTTGTCTTTTTGAAAAAACTATTTGACCTCTTATGTTTTCATTTACTTTTTTGCCTTTCTTTTTCCTCTTTCTTTTCTTCTTTTTTATCTTCACTTTATTGCTCTTACCATCCATTACAATTTTTGATGAAGTATCAAAAAACCCTAGAAAAATCTCATCATTCGTCTTTCTTTTTTGAACTCCATATATACTAAATCCCTTGTTGATATCTTTATTAAGTGCGGTAAATTCCATTTCCAAATTTTCAGGCAAAGAGTTGAACATTTCAAGCCCCTTTATCTCCAATATCGCTTCTTTTCGACCGTCAGGATCATCGGTTTTCTTTGCATATTCTCTAAACATATCGTACGCATCTTGATACATGTCCAGTCTTTTCATGCATTTAGCGTAAAGAAGCTTTGCATCAATATACATTCCCTTTTTATCTTTCTTTGCTATATTTTTTAAATATCTCAAAGCGTGTTTGTAATCCTTGAGCATATAGTAAGATTCTGCTATTCTCAACGCTAAACTTAAAGGCTTTTTTTCTTTGTAAGACTCTTTATACAACTCCAAAGCATTGTAGTAGTCTCCTTCATCAAATTTTTCATCACCTACTTCAATATTTTTTGTAAACTCATATTTTTGCAAAGGTTGAGCTATTACAATATTCAGAGTAAACACTAAAACTAATAATGATATGATATTTTTCATTTTATAATTTTTTAAGCTTTTGATATAAAATTAAATATTTGGACATATAAGTACAGGGTCAGGATTTGGTCTTTTCCTGATTTTCAAAATATAAGATGCTCCCAATTCAAATGCCGAAGCAGCACCACTTACTGCAGCTTTGTCCGTTAGATTCAAATCAAAACTAAAGAAATATTTCATATCTTTCACCTCTGCACTTATCAAAAACTGAGCACCATTAATAGGATTATACCCCAATCCACCGAATAAAATCATTGATGTGGGCTTATTAATTCTTACTCCAGCCATCATTTGTGCACTTGCTTCCCAGGAAGGTTGCAAATATTGAAAAAACACTCTTGGCTCCAATATCAATCCATTTGCCAATTCTGTTCTATAGATACTAAATGCAGCATAGCGAAGTTTGCGTCTGAAAAATCCACCACTATTTTGTTCAAGAACAGAATAACTAAGTCTATTTCCAATACTTGATACAGATAATCCTAATCTCAAACTCTTTATTTTGGAAATATGCGAAGTATAAACAGCTCCGATGGTGTATCCCAATTTATTGGATTTCTTTTTCTTATCAATTGGCAATTGAGAAACATATGATTTACTGATGGAAGTTCCCGGATTCTGAATAAAATTCATTAAACTTTCGGGTGTCACTAATTCTGTGTCTTTGAAACTCACATTTGAACTTCCTGATTGCACTCCTATCGCTATGACATTTTTTCTCTTTTTATCCAATGCAAAATGGTACGATAATCCCCCAAATGAACTGGTATTAATCATAGCATTTGTTATATTGTTACCGTCATATAGGTACGAAAACTTTTGCTGATCATACTGAAAAGCAAAGCCAAAACCTACCCAGTCTTGCTTTCTAAAACCTCTTATAAGTGGAGCATCTACAAAAAGAACAGGCGAACGATATTGACCTAGCCCAAATCCCTTTCCATAATCTTGCTCACGTAATACCCCTCCAATTCTGGCAGTTCCTTCAAATCCTCCTGCTAAACCGGGATTCAGAGCTACCTGCGTCATATCAAAAAAGGTGTAATGAAATGCATCTTGTGCATATATCCCTCCACTGACAAACAGCGCAAAAATAAAAACGACTATTCTTCTTTTATTCATATTTTTGTATTTAATGTTAAATAGAGCTACTATTAGTAAAACCAATCAAAATTATCCAATTCAAAACTAATTGGCGTCGCTTTGAAAAAGTGTTGCAAAAAATCACAAACACCCACCCAAAATAAATAACTACGTAAAAATAATACAAATTAAAGATAAATACGAATTTTTTAAAAAAAAAGTACTTATTTATTTAAAAACATATATGTTATATGTGGATTTATCCTTTTGTCTTCTGATATTTTAAACCATTAAGACATTAAGAAACATTAAGTTGTATTCGATGTAGTTAATTAATTATTCATCATCCTTTTGTCTTTTGTCTTTGTCCTTTTGTCTTCTAATATTTTAAACCATTAAGACATTAAGGAACATTAAGTTGTATTCGATGTAGTTAATTCATTATTCATCCTCCTTTTGTCTTTTGTCTTTATCCTTTTGTCTTCTGATATTTTAAACCATTAAGACATTAAGGAACATTAAGTTGTATTCGATGTAGTTAATTAATTATTCATCATCCTTTTGTCTTTTATCTTTATCCTTTTGTCTTCTGATATTTTAAACCATTAAGACATTAAGAAACATTAAGTTGTATTCGATGTAGTTAATTCATTATTCATTGTACTTTTAT
>Ga0256833_1000741_pt1 | contig 25050 bp, 27 predicted proteins | sample 356284metaG_FD_190535 | JGI IMG/M metagenome (GOLD analysis project Ga0256833, IMG submission 190535) | Hydrothermal vent microbial communities from Mid Atlantic Ridge, Atlantic Ocean - 356-284 | ecosystem: Environmental > Aquatic > Marine > Hydrothermal vents | place: Atlantic Ocean: Mid... | reverse complement strand
TGGTAATAGCCTTAGAAGATTTCAAAAAAAACTTTCCTGATAAGGAAATACCTGTATCTGTTGCCTTTACTGTTGATGAGGAGCAAAATACAGCACTTGGCTCAGAAAGACTTATTCAGCTTCTTGACGGAATTAAAAGTGTTCTTGTTTTAGAGCCCACCTACGGAAAGATATGCACAAGGCAGATGGGAGCATACGAGTTTGTTATGGAGATAACTGTCCCTTCTGCCCATGGTGCAGAATTTGAGAAGTTTAAAAATCCATCTAAAGAGGCCTTCAGATTTGTTCAGGAGATAGAAAAAAGTCTGAGCAGACCTGTAAATATCATAAAGTTTCACAGTGGATGGGAACATTATGCTGTTCCTGAAAAGGCAACTCTCCTGTGTGAGTTTAAACTGTTTGAAGGTGAAAAAGTGGAAGATATAGAAAAATCTCTGCAAACTCTTATCAGCACAGAAAATATCTCTGTAAAGATAGAGCCGGAAGATTATGAAGAGTTTTTATCTTTTAAAAAGGGAAATCTTTACAGGTTCATCACGCAGGCTTACAGGGAAGTCTTCAGAAAAAAACCTGAAGAAGGCGTTATGTCCTCGTGGACTGATGCTTCAAACTATCACAGGGTAGGAAAGGAATGTATTGTTTTTGGATTCGGCAGTCTTTCAGACTCTCATACAGACAGGGAGCACATATCTGTTGAGGAACTGCTTAATAACTACATGGTTATTTACAAACTTCTAACCATTCTCAGCCAGTCGTAATATTTTGTATCTGTCTTTTTAAATCTATGTTTCTCATAAAATTTTATAGCTCTTTTGTTTTTCTCCCCAACCCATAAACCTGCCTGCTTCAGACCTTTTTGTGAAAAATGTTTTAACGCCAGATTTAGCAGAAAGTCCCCCACACCTTTCCCCCAGAATCTTTTTCTCACAGATAGCTCGTGTATTTCTCCCACATTTTTTCCCTCCATATCAGTCCAGCTGGCATCGGCAACAATAAATCCAGCAAAATCATTTCTAACTTTTGCGATAACGAACAGAGTAGAATGTTTTTTTAGCCATTTTATATATCTTTTTGCCCTTTTTCTGCTCTGTTCCCCATACTCTGGTAAATCCTGATATGCATCCATCAGAATATCAATGCTGTTATCTAAAAGCTCATCACGAAAATTGATAACATTTATGTTCTCTATTGCCTTCATCTTTATTAATTTATCGTCTAATTTGCCTCCTCTATACCTGAATTTTAGGCAAGGAATTTGCATAATAAACCCTATATAATTTATAATAACCTTCCCCAATTAATAAGTCTGTCTAATGCTGTGTTTCACTATATTTACAGGAGGTAAACCCTATGAGATACAGAAGTTACACAGTCCATAACTTCAGAGATATACCGCAGGTGAGAGCGAGACTGTCTCCACAGGAGCAGTTTGATATAGAGGTTGTGGCACAGGTATTCCCATTTAAGACCAACAACTATGTTGTTGAAAAGCTGATAAACTGGGATGATCCACTGAATGACCCAATATTCCGCCTTACATTTCCTCAAAGGGGTATGCTGAAAGATGAAGATTATGAAACAATAGCTGACCTTCTGAAGAAAAACGCTCCCAGAGAAGTTATAAAAGAGAAAGCAAACAAAATCAGAATGAAACTCAATCCCCACCCTGCAGGACAGAAGTATAATGTTCCAGAGATAAACGGTGTAAAGCTCCACGGAGCACAGCACAAGTATAAAGAAACAATACTCTTCTTCCCTAAACAGGGGCAGACCTGCCATGCTTACTGTTCTTTTTGCTTCAGATGGCCTCAGTTTGTTGGTATAGATGAGCTTAAGTTTGCTATGAAAGAGGTTGAGGTTCTGATTGATTACATAAAATCTCATCCAGAGATAACAGACCTGCTGTTTACAGGTGGAGACCCTCTTATTATGAAAACAAAACTCCTGAGGCAGTACATAGAACCAATACTTAAAGCGGACATACCCCATCTGAAAACTATAAGGTTTGGCTCTAAAGCTCTTGCCTTCTGGCCTTACAGATTTACCACAGAAGAGGATGCTCAGGATTTACTGAATCTGTTCAGAGAAATTACACAGGCAGGTTACCATCTTGCATACATGGCTCACTTTAACCACTATCAGGAACTGCAAACTCCCGAAGTCCAGCAGGCTGTTGAAAATATACTGTCAACAGGAGCTGTTATAAGAACACAGTCTCCAGTTTTGAGACATATAAATGATAACCCTGATGTTTGGGCTACAATGTGGAAAAAACAGGTTGAGATGAATATGGTTCCTTACTACATGTTTATGGCAAGGGACACTGGAGCACAGCATTACTTCGGCGTTCCTCTTGTAAGAGCATGGGAGATATTCAGAGATGCATTTAAATCTGTCAGCGGTATAGCAAGAACAGTAAAAGGACCGTCAATGTCTGCAACCCCCGGAAAGGTCAGAATATTAGGAGTGTCAGAAGTTAATGGGGAGAAAGTGATAGTCCTTGACTTTCTGCAGGGCAGAAATCCAGACTGGGTAGGAAAACCGTTTTTTGCAAAGTATGATGAAAATGCCATGTGGCTTGATGAGCTTGAGCCTTATCAAGGGGAATCTTTCTTCTATGAACAAGAGCTTAAAGAGATGTTAGAATTAGAAGAAGAAGAAGTCGGTATATAGGAGGAACAGTTTGGAGCACAGAGGGATAATAATTCTGGACTTTGGTTCCCAGTACACACAGCTGATTGCAAGGAGAATAAGGGAACTTCACATATACAGTGAGATACTTCCCTACAATGCCTCTATTGAAGAGATAAAAAAGCACAATCCTAAGGGTATTATTCTGTCTGGAGGTCCTGCATCTGTTTACCACCCAGATGCACCAAAACCTGACGACAAAATATTTGAGCTTGGTCTTCCAATACTTGGGATATGTTACGGTCTTCAGCTGATTACCCATCACTTTGGCGGTGAAGTGGTAAAGGCAGAAAGGCACGAGTACGGAAGGGCAGAGCTGGAAGTACTCAATCACGAAGACCTTTTTTACAACATTCCCAACGAGATACATGTGTGGATGTCCCACGGGGACAGGGTTACAAAACTGCCGGAAGGTTTTGAGCCAATAGCAAGAACATATAATGCTCCTTTTGCAGCTATAAGAAACAAAGAAAAAAAGATATGGGGTGTTCAGTTTCACCCAGAAGTTGCCCACACATACATGGGAAAAGAGATACTGAAGAACTTTGCAGTTAAAATATCTGGCTGCAGTCAGGACTGGACTATGGGCAACTTCCTTATGGAAAAGGAAGTTGAAATCAGACAGCTTGTTGATGGAAAAAAGGCCATATGTGCCCTGTCTGGTGGTGTTGACTCTTCTGTTGCTGCTGTTTTAGTTCACAATGCAATAGGAGATAACCTGACATGTATATTTGTTGATAATGGTCTTCTCAGAAAAGGAGAGAGGGAAAAGGTTGAGCAGACCTTCAGAGATAACTTTCACATTCCCCTGATAGTTGTTGATGCAAAAGACAGATTTTTAAAAGCTCTCAAAGGTGTAACAGACCCTGAGAAAAAAAGGAAGATAATAGGTAATCTGTTTATTGAGATATTTGAGGAAGAAGCAAAAAAAATTCCTGATGTGGAGTTTCTTGTTCAGGGAACTCTGTATCCTGATGTTATTGAAAGCGTGTCAGTAAAGGGACCTTCTGCTGTTATTAAAACCCATCACAATGTTGGCGGTCTTCCAGAAAAGATGAATCTAAAACTGATAGAGCCTCTCAGAGAGCTGTTCAAGGACGAAGTAAGAGAGCTTGGAAAGGAGCTTGGCCTTCCAGAAGAGATTGTTTACAGACAACCATTCCCGGGACCGGGACTGGCAATCAGAATAATAGGAGAGGTAAACGAAGAAGACCTGAACATACTGAGAGAGGCAGATGCTATCGTCGTTGAAGAGATAAAAAAGGCAGGACTTTACAGACAGCTGTGGCAGTCCTTTGCTGTTCTCCTTCCTATTCAGACTGTTGGAGTGATGGGAGACTACAGAACGTACGAGAAGGTTATAGCTGTCAGGGCTGTTGAGTCTGTTGATGGTATGACAGCAGATTGGGCAAGACTTCCCTACGAGCTGTTAGACAGGATAATGAGAAGGATAATAAACGAGGTAAAAGGTGTTAACAGGGTGGTTTACGACATAACATCAAAACCACCAGGCACAATAGAATGGGAGTAAAGATGAAAAAAATAGCAGTTGGAAACATAAGATTTACGAAGCCTGTTATTGAAAAACTGGTAGACATTTATTATGTGGTAGAAAATGAAGGAAAAGATATTCTGAAACACAGATACTTTATTCTCTCTTACGATGAGTTTGATACTTCCTATGAGAAACTTGTGGAAAAATTGGGAGAAAAAGATATAAAACTCTTAGTGATTGATGAGACAGTTTCGGTGGATTTTGGAGATGAAGAGTTGCAGAAACATATGGATACAAAGATACTCTACGATGAAGAGTGGATTATAAAGCATAATCCAGATAGGGAAAACTTTGAGCAGTGGCTTGTTGAATTTGTTGACAGGCTTATACTAACAGAAAAAGGGAAATGCTAAGCCACATCGCTAAAGTCCAGCATGTCTGGAATCTGATTTTTCTTCGCTAAATTTATGTAAAACTCAAATTTTGACAGCAGTTTACTTTCTTTTATTCCTGTAAGCTCAGATATGGTGTCTAAACAGTAGTTTTTTTCTATCAGGTGGACAATGTATGAGTCCCTCAGGATACTGAACTTGTACCTTGTGGAAAGCCCTGCATTTAGAAGGGCTTTTTTAAACATTATCTCTACAGTTCTTGCAGATAACGGCTTATCTTTATTTTTTGAGAAAAACAAGTAAACAGAGCCTTCACTCCCTTTCAGATACTGATCCTTCAGGTAATCTTTTATCTCTCTGATAAGATTTTCACTTGCAGGAACAATCCTTTTGTTTTTTCCTTTTACCTTTACTGCCCTGTTTTCAAAATCAATATCACTTACTGTGAGACTGAGAACCTCGCTGAGTTTTAGACCACAGGAATAGGCTATTTTTATAATAAGTTTGTGTTTTTGGCTTTTAATGTTTTTAATCAGTAATTTTACTTCCTTTCTCGTCAGGACTTCTGGTATTGATTTTTCCTGTTTTGGCAGTTCAATGTCTGACAGGTTAAGATAACCCATCAGTTTCTCAAAAAACAGTCTGATAGCCATGTACACTGTTTTTATGGTGCTTATCCGTTTGTTTGTATGGATGAGATACTGTATGTAGCTCTGAACGTCTTTTTGTGTAATCTCTTCAGGTTTTTTCCTGACAAACTCAATAAAGTTTTTGTTTACCTGAAAGTACAGCTTTTTCGTTTTTGGAGATATGTTCTGTGACTCAAGTATGGGATACAGATAACAGGTGGGGTCTATTCTGTCTTCAGGGACATTCATAATAATCTTTCTGTAAGTCTCATAGTTGGGCGGTAAAATATACAGGTTTTTCTTCCTGTAGTATTTACCTTTAAACAGGTAGTCCAATATATCTTTTGAGCTTTCTTCTACTATAAAACTCCCGTTTGAGCTTAATCTAAACATAGTTATAATATTAAAATATATTTCGGAATTTTGGAAGAGAGTGATGAAAAAAGTTTTTATAACAGGCATAGGTTCTGGGCTTGGGAAGGCTTTTGTAAAAGAGTTTTTGAAGCAAAGCTACCGGGTTTTTGCAGTAAGCAGGCATCTTCCTGAGGAGTTTAAAGGAAAGATATCATTCTCTTACGGAGACCTTCTTTCTTTAGAGAACGTTTACAGAGCAGTTGACACTGTTTTAAAGGATGTAGACAGTCTTGACCTTGTAGTGCTGAACGCAGGTCTTTTAACGCCTCTGAAGGACATCAGCGAAACCCCTATATACGAGATGAACCAGATGATGGACATTAATGTGTGGGCCAACAAGATAATATTAGATTACTTCATACACAACAAAATAAAAGTTGACCAGATTGTTGCCATATCTTCAGGAGCATCTGTTAATGGGAACAGAGGCTGGCACGGATATTCTATATCAAAGGCAGCCCTTAACATGCTGATAAAACTGTACTCAAGGGAGATGGAAGATACACATCTGATTGCCCTTGCTCCCGGTCTTATCCTTACGCCTATGCTTGAGGAGTTTGTTCTTTCTGCAGATGAAAAAAAATTCCCATCTGTAAAAAGGATAGAGCAGTCTCCCAAAATGACCCCAGAAGAGGCTGCCGCAAAAATTGTATCTATGCTGCCGACACTAAAAAAGTTTGAAACCGGCAGTTATGTAGACATCAGAAAGATATAATATAACCCTTGTTTTTTGATTTATTTGTTATATACTAATGGAAGGAAAAAATAAAAAAGGAAAGAGGGATTTACAATCAGCCTCTCATCACAGTCAGGTCAAGTAGTTAAATCTTTCTTTCTTTTAAACATCAGGAGGAAGTATGTCAAAACTAAGTTTTAGAGAACTGCCAATTTCTCAAAGGACATTAAAATCAATTGGCAAAATGGGTTATCAGCACCCAACAGAAGTTCAGGAAAAAGCCATTCCTGTTGTTATGGAAGGCAAAGACCTTATAGCACAGGCACAGACAGGAACAGGAAAAACAGCAGCATTTGGTATTCCCATCGTTGAAAAGGTAAACCCAAAGCTGAGGAAAATTCAGGCTCTCGTTCTTGTTCCGACAAGGGAGCTTGCCATACAGGTAACAAAAGAGATAAAAGAGATAGGAAGGGAAAAAAGGCTGTATGCCCTTGCTGTTTACGGCGGGAAATCTATAAAGCATCAGATAGATTTTCTGAAAAAAGGTAAAGATACTGTAGTTGTAGGAACTCCCGGGAGAGTCAGAGACCTTATAGAAAGAGGCGTTCTTGACCTGTCTAACATAAAGATTTTTGTTTTAGACGAAGCAGACAGAATGCTGGATATGGGATTTATTGAGGATATAGAGTTTATATTTGAAAGCACTCCTTCACAAAAACAGACAGTGATGTTTTCAGCAACAATGCCTCCATCAATAAAAAGGCTTGCTGAGGAGTTTCTCAGAGACGATTACGAGATGATAAGGGTAAAACCTGAAGAGGTTACAGTTGACAGAATAAAGCAGATAATATACAGGGTTGACGAAAATAAGCAGTTTGAAAAGCTGACAGAAAGCCTCAGAGAGTTTTCAGATACAAAAACGATAATATTCACAGAGACCAAAAAAGGAGCTGACCAGCTGGCAAACAGACTTCAGAAGGAAGGATTTAATGCTGATGCCATACACGGAGATTACTCACAGGCAAAAAGGGAAAGAGTTCTCAGAAGTTTCAGAAGAAATCAGCTCCAGATATTGGTTGCAACAGACGTTGCTGCAAGGGGACTTGACATCAAAGGTGTTGACCTTGTGGTTAATTACTCTCTTCCAAGGGATGTGGAAAGCTATATACACAGAATAGGAAGAACAGGAAGAGCAGGAAAAGAGGGAACAGCCATATCCATTATGAACACTTCAGAGGACAATCTTCTCAGAATAATCAAAAACAGAACAAAGGCAGACATAAAAGTTGTTAATCTTTCAGACAAGGAAATACAGCAGTTTCCAAGGAAAAAAACAAAAAGATTTACAGGCAGGAGACTTACTAAGAGATAATCTCTATCCTGCCAAGACCAAAGCTCACAGATTTGCCTAAATTTATCACCTCTATAAGGGATAAAAGAGGGTAAATCTGTGAAAGGTCTCCCTCTAACTTTATGTATCCTTCAAAAGCTGGAATAGTCATATGTTTGCCTTTTCTGTTAGACCATCTTTTCATAGGGGAAGGATTGAGGCGGGAATGAGTTATCTCAAATCTGCCCTTATCAACAAATATCCTATCTTCTTTAATTCCATAGCTGTAAGCCACTTTTGATATCCTTGATACAACAGACTTTATAAAAATTTCTTTATCAAAATCAGAAGCCTTTACAAAGTTATTTTTAACTTTTATTGAAGTTGGATAAATCCGAATAATCAGAGATTCTTTTCCGGTAACAAGCTCAAAAAATGGATAAGCATCAAATCGGGGAATACTGTTTTTGACCGGATAGTATTTTTGCTGAAGCGGATGAAGATACTCAACACTGTGTAGTTTTATGTATCTTTCTTTGCCTAAGTTTATCACTCCAGAAAATGAAGCTGTTATAAACTCCCAGTAATCTGACGTTTCACCTAAAAGGGTAATTTCTAACTGTAGTTCTTCTCCTTCTTTTAATTCCTTTTTTTCGTATGGGGGTCTCATAACATATTTTGACGGCTGGTTCAAAAACTGCTCTGTTTCAAATATTACAGTATATGGACATGTCCTGTTAAACTCACATCTGCTGCATTCTTCAAATGGCTTTATACAGACAGTTTTTTTCAGCTTTCTTCCCATAACACCTCTAAATGCTGAACCTAAAAAGTAAGGAGTCTTAAAATCGTTAAGAACTCTAAAGCTGTATCTCAAAGTTGAAAACTGAAAGTTGACCATCTCACAACCTTTTTATAAAGGATTTTAATACTTTGTGTCTGTCTTTTCCAGCTTTTGCATACTCAATTGACTGGGAGCATTGAGCTGTGCTAAAATGCGGGATGTAAGGTCAGATTTGTATAAGCATATAGGATACATGACAGCAGGAATATGTTGATTTTCAATAACTGTAGAGGGCTCTCGTTCTCACCCGATTTTCTAAGGGTATTGCGACAATAATCACACCCCCAATTCTTGGGTCGTATGTACTCGTTCTCACCCGACTTTCTGAGGGTATTGCGACGATTTTTTTACTTCATAAGTCTCCCTCTCCAACATTTCTCGAACTCGTTCTCACCCGACTTTCTGAGGGTATTGCGACAAATAAAACCCTTCTTCTACAATTACATCCATTACGCACTCGTTCTCACCCGACTTTCTAAGGGTATTGCGACAACTCATCCTCTAATTGCCTGATTTCGTTTTTTGTTTTTCTCGTTCTCACCCGATTTTCTGAGGGTATTGCGACTTCTTATCAAATCATTGTCCTGTGGTAAAATTGCTTCTAGGTTTTATATTTAATTTTGTGGCTTGATGCATCCACATTTAGAAGTGGAATGGTATGGGCAATAAAATGTTTTAACGGAGTAATTACAATGAAACTAACAATAGAAATACCAGACGAGGAAATTTACGAAATAGGCAAAGAAGCTCTTAAAAAGAAGATAGAAGAATACTTAGAATTTATGAAATTAGAAAAGGATATAAAACAGATGTCTGAAGAATTAAAGGAGATTTTCTCAGAAGAAGAATACTGGAAAGAAGTGGAAAAAAGTAGGCAGGAAGCCTGGCAAGAGTATAAAAAAGGCCTTGAGTTAGAATGAAAGTTGTTGTTGACGCAAATATTATATTTTCTGCATTAATAAAAGGAAATCCAGTTTACATAAAAATACTAAATAATGTGGATGCTTACGCACCAGATTTTATATTTATAGAACTTGAAAAATACGAAAAAAGAATCTTAAAAAAAGCGTCTAACAGACAGAGGATGAAAGAAATAATCTATAAAATCTTTAAAAAAATTTCTATAATTCCCAAAATAGGTTTAACAAAAGCAAACATAAAAAAAGCTTATAGTCTTTGTAAAGACATAGATGAAAAAGATACTCCCTATGTAGCTCTTACCCTTGAACTTGATGCATATTTATGGACTAATGATAAAAAATTGACAAATAACTTAAGAGAAAAAGGTTTTTCAAAAATTTTAACAACAGATGAGCTAATAAAAATAATACAGTTAGAAGAAAAATAAAATACATAAAACATATGCCTACCCATGTTATTGTGAAAAGGTGTAGATGTCTATAGCCTGTCCATTTATTTGTAAGCAAAGATATAAAAATTTTTACTGGCAGATGTTTACTATATACAGAACCGATACACTCAATTGACTGGGAGCGTTGAGCTGTGCTAAAATGCGGGAGGTAAGGTCAGATTTGTATAAGCATATAGGATACATGACAGCAGGAATATGTTGATTTTCAATAACTGTAGAGGGCTCTCGTTCTCACCCGACTTTCTAAGGGTATTGCGACTTTAAAATTTCAATTTCTTCTGTCGTAAATTTTCTCGTAAATTCTCGTTCTCACCCGACTTTCTAAGGGTATTGCGACTGAGACAGGAAAGTGAAGTTATATCCCGCTTCCTTTACTCGTTCTCACCCGACTTTCTGAGGGTATTGCGACAGAAAACAAACGTGTGCAACATTTCAGGAATATCAATGTGCTCGTTCTCACCCGACTTTCTAAGGGTATTGCGACATTTTTCAACTTCAATGAATTCATTTATATCCTTTCCTAAAACTCGTTCTCACCCGACTTTCTGAGGGTATTGCGACTTTTTCATTTTGACTCTATGGTTTTCTGATTCCTCCTCTTTACCGCAAAACATCCCTTTCTATCTGAAAATCCAATCAATGTCAGAAATAATATTTTTTTTCGTTTATCTGTTATGAAAGTTTTCCCGTATAAAGGAGGAGAGGAGAATGAGTAAAAGAAATTACAGGACAACGGCAACAACGATTGAAACCTTTGTAGATGCAAAGATAGTTAATCACTTTGAGAGGACTGCAGAACATCCAGCATATACCCTGTATCACACAGAAATAATATTTGAGGGAGACATAAAGGGAAGAAAGTGGAAAAGGGATGACGAGGAAAAGAGGTGCAGAAGATGATTACAGAATAAATGGAACAGATATCAGATGTAACTTCATTTCCATGTAGACAGTGCTGTGGCTAATCTGTTCTATCTCAGATACCCTGTTTATCGTGAACTTTCTACTGATGTAATAAATTCTGTATGATATAAAGCTCTGCTCTATTAGTTTGTTTTCCTCTTTTTTCCGGTTTATAACCTCAGGAATAGCTTCTGCTCCTTTCAGGATTATTGACTTTCTGTGGTCAGACAGGGTTCTATGAGTTTTGGTCTGCTGGTGTTTACTAAAAACTGCCAGACATACTATTTTCTGACATTGATTTTTTAAGAGAATTTTTGTGCTAATTCCATCCTTTTTAAAGTATGGATACAGCACACTGGCGTAAGCCAGAGCTAATCGTTATTTTTTTCATATAGTATGTAAAGGTTTTCAATAAATCGTTTATTGACAAATAGTTATAAAAAACATAAAACATATAGTTATTATTGCTATGGGAAAGGAAAATATAGTTGATGGTAGAATACACCTACAGATTTCGGCTTTATCCAAATAAGGAGCAAAAGCATTTTCTAAATATCCAGTTTGGGCATTGCAGATTTGTATATAACTACTTTTTAGCACTGTCTAAAGAAGAATACGAAAAACAAGGAATAAAATGGAAATACAGCAGATACCAATCAATGCTACCAGCACTAAAAAGAGATTATCCCTTTCTAAAACAAGCAAACAGCCAAAGCCTTCAAGTATCACTACAAAATTTAGATACAGCATACAAAAACTTTTTTGAAGGCAGAGCAGGCTTTCCAAAATTCAAGAAGAAAAAATCAAGGCAAACAGTTCACATACCACAGCATTTTGAGATAGAAAGAGTAAGTAAAAAAAGAAGCTTGCTCAAAATACCAAAACTAAAAACAAAAATCCCTATAAAAATGCATAGAGATATAGAAGGGCAAATAAGAAGCATAAGCATAACAAAAACACCAGATGGGAGATACTATCTAAATGTATTAACCAGAAAAGAAATACAACCACTAAAACCATCAAATAAGACAGCAGGGATAGATGTGGGAATAAAAGAATTTGCAATAATCTATGATGGAGATAAAACCTATCACATAGAAAATCCTAAATACTTGCAAAAAGCGGAAAAAAGACTAATCAAGCTACAAAGACAGCTATCAAAGAAACAAAAAGGAAGCAAGAACTATGAAAAAGCAAGACAAAAGGTAGCAAGGCTTTCGTCAAAAATAGTAAACCAAAGGAAAGACTTTCTCCACAAGGTATCAACTGCGATAACCAAGCAGTATGATTGCTTTGTGGTAGAAAGTCTAAATATAAAGGGAATGATACAAAATGAGAAGCTATCAAAACAGATAACAGATGTAAGCTGGTATAAGTTTGTCAGGCAGTTGGAATATAAAGCGAGATGGTATGGAAGGAAGATAATAAAAGTAGACAGATTTTATCCAAGCAGTAAGACCTGTAGTGTGTGTGGATACAAAAACAACCAGCTTACATTACAGGTAAGGAAGTGGCAGTGTCCAATATGTAAGACTGTGCACGATAGAGATGAGAATGCGAGCAAAAATCTATACAAGATAGGGGTCGCTCACCTGACGAGCGGTAGGACAGGAACTGTCCAAACTCAAGCCTGTGCTCTGCAAGGAAACTTGCAGGCTCAATCCCAATGGGATTGTGGAGCTGGCTCTGTCGGCGGAATGGGAGATAACTCCCAGTCTACGAGACATCCAGTTGTGAAGCAGGAAACTTCTCAGAAGTTGGCGAGCTTGCAGAGCGAGCAAGCTCCTCAATTTATTGAGGAGTAGTTCACGTCAGATTGAGAGTATGCTATGAGATTTGTTATATGTTATGACATCTCAAATCCGAAAGTATGGAGAAAAGTTTATAAAATTCTAAGGTCATATGGCATAAGAACTCAATTTAGTGTATTTGAGACGACACTGTCGGAAAAAACTATAAGGAAAATAATAAAAGAGTCGGAAAAATATTTAGAAGAAGGGGATAAAATCTTTGCGTTTCCCGTAAAAGATTATCGGAAAATAATAAGAATTGGTGGTGAAGACCTACTTAAGAAAAATGTTTTTTGATTTTTCAGTTTTGCAGTCTAAAGACTAATTCTGAGAAAGGGTCAGACCAATTCCAACCCTCAAGATTAAGCTGTAAACCTCACAACCTGCTCGGTATCTCTGTTGTCTGTGTTATTTTCAATCTAAATCAAAACTTAAAAAACAGCAATACCCTCAGAAAGTCGGGTGAGAACGAAATATCAGGCCGGGGGCCAATTTGGCTCTACGGCTACCTGTCGCAATACCCTCAGAAAATCGGGTGAGAACGAGCAAGAGTACCAATTTCCGAGCTGAAAGAGAGCGGATACGAGTCGCAATACCCTTAGAAAATCGGGTGAGAACGAGAGCCCTCTATACTTGTTGAAAATCAACATATTCCTGCTGTCATGTATCCTATATGCTTATACAAATCTGACCTTACCTCCCGCATTTTAGCACAGCTCAATGCTCCCAGTCAATTCACATTGCAATCGGTATCCATATGCAGTTTTTATGAAAACGCCAGATTTCATAAAAGTCCAGAAAAAATAAGAGTCCTTGCAATGAAAATGTATATCACTGTCAGAAACGACATTTTTTTCCGTTTATTTATTACGAAAGTTCTATCGTAGTAAAGGGGAAGAAAAAATGCAAAAACAAGTGGAAGAAAAAGTAAAAGGAAGAAATATGTTGAAAATAGCAGGATATGGGCTTGGAATGTTTTTTCTTTTGTGGGCAGGGTACAGCCTTATAACAGGAAAAACCTTTTTAATTTATTTTGGAGTTTTCTTTGCCCTTGTTGCTTTTGCAGTGGCGAATAAAGAAAGGTTAAGAAAGTTTTTTTACGAAATGCCTGAAGATGAAGTTAGAGATACCGTTCCACTGTCACAGCACTTAAACAACGTAGTTGTAGGACAGGAAGAAGCAGTTAAGCATGTCAGCTCAACACTACTGAGAAATGTAAAAAAACAGGAAATGAAAGGTCTGCCAAAAAGAGTATTAGCCACATTTATGTTTGTGGGTCCAACAGGAGTTGGAAAAACACAGACAGCAAAAGCATTAGCAGGCTGGTTTGGGTATTACTACGGACACCAGTTTTTGAGATTTGACATGGGAAACTTTTCAGATTATCACACAGCTCAGACTCTTGTAGGCTCACCAAAGGGATACATAGGAAGTGAAGAAGGAGGAGCACTTACAAGACCCCTGATGCACAATCCAAAAGCAGTTATACTCTTTGATGAAATAGAAAAAGCACATCCATCCCTTTATAAACCTTTAATGGCTCTTGTAGACGAAGGAGAGATTCAGGAACTTTCCACAGGCATAAGAGTGGTATTAAACCAGTCTATTATAATCTTCACATCAAATCTGTGGCAGAATGCAATAAGATATATCAGTGAAAATATAGAAGATGAAGTGGAAAAAGAAATACTGATAAGAAACCTTTTGACTGGTAACTTTTTAGAGGTTAGCAGAATAGTTCCACAACACATATTAGAAGAAGATTACAGAAGGTTTACAGGAGACAGCAGGAGTGAAACACAGCACTTTCCTCCAGAGTTTATAGGCAGGATAGAGAAGATAGTTACCTTCAAACCACTTGACGACCTTGCACTTGCAACCCTTGTTGTAAGGAAAATGGAGGAATTGGGAATAGTAAGAACGCAAGAAGACGTAAACAGACTGCAAAAAGAAATATGGGATTTGACCTGGAAATACAGAGAAGTTGCAGATAAATACGGCGTAAGGGTTTTCCTCAGAAAGGTGGAAGAAGAACTGCTTTAGATGTCAAAGAAGAAATTTTTCTTCGTTTATCTATTATAAAATCACTGAAGGAGGTTGTTCAATGAGGAAGTTTTTAGGTTTGCTTTTTGCAGCTGTTTTGATTTTGACAGGTTGTGGAACTGAAACTCCAGAAGAAGGAATTAAAGAGACGCTGACAAACTGGATTAATGCAGTGTGCAGGAAAGATTTTGAAAAAGCTAATTCCTATCTGACCCCTTATGCTCAGCAGATTTTCAATACATGGGTTCCAATTTTAGGGGTATCTTTCCAGTATAATTTCTATAAAATGTGTAAAGGTTCAAAAAAGCATGAAGTTAATATTTTATATATAAGAAGCTTAGACAATAGTGGAACTCTGTATGAAGCTAACTTTGAAATAATTTTCTCAAACTCGCCGAAATACAATGATGTTTTTAACTTTATCAAAACAAACCACGGCTGGAAAATCCATGTCCTGAAAAAATAAGGGGCATCTTGCCCCCCTTCTTCCAGGAGTTGACCATTTTTCTTTTTTTATTCAATAATAGTTTTAAAAACATCGTAAAAGGGACTATGAGAGTATCTGAGCTTAAATCAGTGCAGAATATTTTCGGCACCTTTTTAAACTGGAAAACTTTTTTGTTTATTGTTGCTTTTTCTGTGTCTTTAAGCTGGATTGGAGATGGAATATATGAGATTGTAAAAAAATACCTTCCTGAATACTATTTTGTGTTTTTACTTACAGCAGGTTTAGTAGTAGCTACTGGTCTGTTTTTGTATGTGAAACACCAGATGAGTAAGTTAGGTAATGCTGACATTGATGTTCAGCCTATAGAACCAGAAAAGAAAAAGATTTTAATTCTTTTCCTCAGTCATGCCAATGATATTGACTCTGCAAAAAATATCAGCTCTTTTGAAGATTTCAAAACAGTAAGGTTAAACTGGGAGATGCCGTCAATAGCAATAAAACACCATCTACCAGCCTTGGAGGAAGTAATTGTTATTACTTCTGACAGGTCTGCTTCCCAGTTTGATATATTCAGGGAGATGGTATACCGCATCTTTCCTGACGATGTTTTTGCTGTAAACAGATACGAAAAAATAGTGGATTTTGAGAATGTGGAGCAGGTATACAACAGTCTAAAGGACATATACAGAAGACTAAAAAAACAGAAAAAGATAAAAAGAAATGCAGACTTTATTGTGGACGTTACTGGAGGACAGAAAATCCCCAGTATTGCAGGAGCTATATTCACTCTTGAGGCGGAAGGCAGAGAGTTTCAGTATGTATCAACACAGACGAAAAAGGTTATAGGCTTTGACGTTCTTGTTTTTCACAGCTCAGAAGACAGTTCTTAACTGGGCTGTTTCAAATACTTTGAAATATTTTTCTCTTGTTTGGGGGAAGTAATTATAAACAGAGATATCAATAAAGTTTCCCACAGCCATACCTAAAGCCATTGCTATCACAGACGGACAGCTGATAAACAGATTAAACCTGCCAATCAGGTATTTTTCTCTTAGCTGGTTTACTGCTGAGTATATCTCAGATACATATTCTTCCCACAGATAGGGTTTTATAGGAATTTTTCCCTGAAAGTTCCTGTCTGTGATATAAACATAATTTTTGTTTTTTGTAAAATTCAGAACGTCAGCAACAGGATTGTGACTTGCAAGGTAGAGTATCAGGTTTACTTCACTGCTGTCTTTTATGTTTATTTCTATATTTATATTTTTTGAGTTTTTTAGTATGTTTCTGTTTATTTGCTTTATATTTCTTAATCTTTCCGGTGATGAGAGGTCTATAACAGGAAAATATCTGTCATTCTGAAAGTGATACAGAACATAACTTCTCTTTGCTCCTAAAACAACGCCTGTAGCAAAGCTGAGGCTGGCAATACTGGTAGCAATGTGAAGATTAATTTTTTCTGTGTAGGCTGAGCTGTGTATTTTGAGAAGTTTCTGTTTGATTGTGTTTAACTTTTTTTCCCATTCTTCTTTTGTAGGTGGTATGTTTTCCACATTTAAGTAAAGGTCTTCTTCTTTAAGCCCAAGGATTAAAAGCTGTTTTTTCAGAGAATATAGGGGGTTTTTTTCTTTTATCTCTTTTTCTAATTTCAGTAGAGATTTTTTTATCTCATCATCAGATTTATTTATTACTGCAAAGGGCAGGTCTATCTCCTCACTGGTTAGACATCTGAGCATATGGTCAACTGTTTTGAAAATTTCAGGTGTTATAAGGATTAGATTGTTTTTTTGGGATGCTTTTTCTTTTTCTTTGAGGAAATCTACACTGACAATTTCTCCTTCCCAGTTTACTTCTCCTGTAAATGCATATCTGCCGAGTTTTTCCTCAGGAAGGAAAAGGGCTGAAATGACAGCAAGCATGTAAGAACTGCCCTTAAAGTTAGTGTCAAACACTACAAAAAAGTCTTTTACAGGGTGGTTTTTTCTCTGGAGATATTTTTTTATTTTTTTCAGCTCTGGTCTGTCTGAAAAACTGCTTTTTTCTGTCTTGAAGGGGAGCTGAAACAGATAGACAGTAGCTATCGTGTGTTTTTCTGCATCGACAACAGGGAAAAAAGCTTTTATCGGTGTTGTGGTCAAAACGGTTTTCAGCACTTTTTCTTCTATACCTGTTGTTTTTGAAAGGAGAGGGTAATCAACGTATTCGGGATTTTCATCTAAAAATCTGTAAACAGTGTATATAAGCTCTTCATCATTAGAGTTCAGGAGACTGTAAAGCTCCTCTAACTCTTCCCTTTTTACCTGACGGCTCTTTATGTATTCAATCAGAGTGTGTCTGTCTCCTGCCTCTTTTAGATGTTTAATCCAGCTCAATGCTCACCTCTACTGCAGAGCACAGTTTCTCAAGGTCAATCTTTTCCACATTACTGCTCTCAATATAAATGGTTTCAGGCAGTTTAAAGAATTCATGTTGCTCATCAAAAATTGTTATTACTGCTTTTTTGCCCTGTATTTCGGGGCTGAAAATCATCTGGATTAGATTTTCTTCAGGGAGTTTTTTAAGTAAAAATTTATCACAGCTGAGGACTGTTTTTTCTCTGCCGGCAACAAGAGGAATTAAAATCTCTTTTTCTCTTTCCGGCGGAATCTGTATAACATTTTCCTCTTCTTCAAATATCCTTAACTTGTATTCTCTCACTATCTCACTTTCTTTCTGGTGGAACTTTATCTGGTAAAAATTGTCATCAAGTGGAACTGTTAGCCCTCTTTTGTTTTCTGGAAGCTCAGATATCTTGCCAGACAGATAGTCTGTAAGGATTTTAAAATCTTCTTCAGAGAGTTTTCCAATATACATAGATTTTGTAATTTCTTCTTCTGTTAAATAAAAACTATTCCATGTTTCAATTATATAGGTTTCATCCTGAATCTTTACAATCATGTCGTTCTGATTTCCTAATTCCCAGAAGTTAGATACTTTCAGAACTTCGTATAAATTGTCTATCTTGTCTATAATCAGATAGTGAATGGGAATGTGTCCCTTAAAGAATAAAAGTATATCTCCCTCTTTTACAGGTGTTTTTTTTGATTTTTCTAATTTTATAGGGGTTTTAAATTTATCTAATATTCTTTTTTTTGTTTGTTTATCTAATCTGCTTTCTATATCTATCTCCACAGGATTCTCAATACTGTTTATGTAATCCATGTATATAAGCTCTAACAGTCTTTTATCCATCTGCGTTCCCTCTTTTGCATTTTGCCGGTAGTAGATGCTCAATATAATAACCGACCACTTCCTGTGCAAATCCATGTTTTGTAACAACCTTCCTCAGTTTTTCCTTAACCCTCTGAACTCTTTTATAAAGGGCGTTTTTGTTAACACTGCTAAAATATTTTTCTTCAAAATCTTTTTTGTCTGGAGCAGTAATGTAACACAGCAGTAAAATCTCATCTTCTTTCAGCTCTTTTTTTAAGGTTTCACTGAGTTTAAAAGCATCAATCTGTATAATAACTTCTTCAAATCTACCTTCTGTATAAATTAACCTTTCATTATTAAAAACTCCTTTTTCCCTGCTGTCTGACAGAGATTTTATTCTGTCTTTCAAAAAGTTTGATGCCATAAGTCTGATATAGGAGGGAAGCCCATTTTCTTGATTTTCAAACAGATTGAGCAGATATTCCCTTTTTTCAAAAAGTTTACTTATAAAATCCATAAAAAGGTCTTCTTTTTCGTAATAATTGGTAAGATAAACAAATGATGAGCTATTTAACTGTTTGTAAAAGATATTGGTTATTATGTCCAGTCCTGTTTCTGACCTGCCTTGCAAAAATAGATAAATCTCTCTGTGGGGATTAATCATACAACCTCTCCCATATCATTTATCTTTTTTTCTATCTCTAAGATTACAGACTGGGGACAGTTTCCACATTTTTTTAGTGTTCCTTCTGCAAACATCTGTTTTAGTGTGTATACGTCAACAGAATAGTAAACTCTCCACCGCTTTGTTTTTTGTGTTTTCTTGGCAAAAAGCCACGAGTATTTCCTGTTCAGATGTAAGCCGAAACACTCTTCAGGAGATTTTTTAATAGTGCATTCTTTTGTGTGTATTTTTGGTCTGTCTTTTCTGGAGTTCAAATCTGTCGTTGTTGCTACAAATCTGACTTTTTCATCGGCAGTTTCAGTTATGATGATTGGTCTTGATTTCTTGGGCGGGGCATTTTTGATTCTTGAAGTTAAGACAAAACCTGACTTTTTATAAAAGTCAATGACCCGAATAACTAAAAAATCCCCCTCTTTGAAAGAATGAAAGTCAGAGCTTAAATAAAGCTCCTTTAGCAGTGCTTCCATAACAAAATTATAACATCAACGAAATAATTACACAGAGGGTCTGTAGCATCTAACAATTATCACCATGATAAAAATACCCTCAGAAAGTCGGGTGAGAACGGGCTCTCTGAAGAAGATTTTAAGATTTTGAAGGATTTTACAGAGTCACAACACCCTCATAAAATCGGGTCAGTACAACTTTATACGAAGTTCCGAAGGTATCCAATTATTACGAGTGTCGCAATACCCTCAGTAAATCGGGTCAGTGCAACGAAACATGGAACAACTTTTACCTGACAGAGGAAGAAGGTCGCAATACCCTCAGTAAATCGGGTTAGTGCAACTTGGAGAAAACTTAGAAATTGAGGTTTTGACCTCTATTTCCAAGTCGCAATACCCTCAGTAAATCGGGTTAGTGCAACAAACAATACGACAACTCGCAGAAATCCTTCCTACGCTTCGTCGCAATACCCTCAGTAAATCGGGTTAGTGCAACTTCCAGAGCCTCGAAGTAATAAGGTCTATCTATTCAAGGGTCGCAATACCCTCAGTAAATCGGGTTAGTGCAACCTTACACAAGAAGATGTTGATTTTATTTTAGAACAAGAGTCGCAATACCCTCAGTAAATCGGGTTAGTGCAACTCTCCAACTTCCAGGGAGGAAGAGAATTCCTCCTCCTGTCGCAATACCCTCAGTAAATCGGGTTAGTGCAACTGGGGGAAGAGATGGTGTTTCCATCTCTCCTGACCCTGACGTCGCAATACCCTCAGTAAATCGGGTTAGTGCAACAATTCTTTCTCCTCCTGGAAGTAAAACATATGAGAAGTCGCAATACCCTCAGTAAATCGGGTTAGTGCAACGGAAGGCCTTTCAAGGTCTCCCTCATTAAAAAAGAAGAGACCGTCGCAATACCCTCAGTAAATCGGGTTAGTGCAACTATTTATTGAAGGTTTTCTTACAAAAAAAGGAAACCTTGTATTTGTCGCAATACCCTCAGTAAATCGGGTTAGTGCAACAGTCCCCCGCTAATCGTTGAGTATCAACGTATTCATTTTCCAGATAGCCTTAATCCTGTACAGACCTACCATTAAAATACTGATTTTTCTGAATTTTGTCAATATCATCATCTCAATACTATCTCAATTACAAAGTTTAGATTTTATGCGGTTTTCCGACAGTTTTATGATTTATATCATATTGGATTTTTGTACAGAAGTCAGAAGTTTTGAAAAATTCAGTTTATAAGTATAAAAAGACAGTTATGGGGTTGGCTTTGAGAAGTTACTTAACCAAAAAGAATCTATTTATAATAAAAGATTATCCAGATGTCTTTCTGATAGAAGACAGCCACATAATACTGGGAACAGAGTACAACATCAAAAATTTAAATTTAGATGAAATAGAAAGTGTATTTACCATCTTTTATCTTCCTATATGGATAAAATCACTGCTGTCAAAAAACTCTGTTAATGTTGTATATTTAGACAGACAAGGAAAACCACAAGATGTTATATTACATAAAACAGTCAGCAGTCCTATGCAAAAAGACACTTTTTTAGGGCTTAGTATTCTGCAGGCAAAAGCAAACTTTATGACCAATCTGTTTAAAATAGCTGGAGCAGTAAATCTTATAAATCTCTCCCTCAAGAATGATAAAAATCTACAAAAAACAAACCAGCATCTAAATTTTCTTATCAAAGCAGTTTTTATTGATACTCTTTGCAGAAAAGTTAGATTACAAATCAGTCAGAGCAGAGAAATAACAGATATGTTTTTCAACTTCACAGAAAATATTGTAGCTTTCTCATTTTACAATAGGTTCATAAATCAAAATATAAATACAGAAAGTGGAACCTTAAATGAAGGAAAACTCTCTTTAATCAAAGATTTAACAGAAATTATGAGGCTGAGATTTCTAAAAAAATTACATCATCTGTTGGAAGATAAATTTTTTGAAAAAGATGATTTTAATGAAAAAGTTTATCCTATTACTGTCACTAAGTTTATAAAAATGCTTTCCACTTACTTTTTTTACGGCAATAGGTTCAAAAGATTAAAAGAAATCTCTTACATAATACAGCTTTATAAAAGGGGGAGGGCTGATGAAATATTTGGTAGTTTATGACGTGGCAGACAGCAAGAGAAGAAACAAACTGTTTAAACTGCTTCTTGGTTACGGAATAAATGTTGAACTGAGCGTATTTGAATTAGAGCTTGATAAAAAGTCTTTAAATCATCTAAAAAGTCAAATAAAAGAGATAATCAATCCAAAGCAAGATGTGGTTTACATATTTCCTTATACAAGGCAACCCCTGAGAAACGGAATTTATAAAGGCAAAAACTACGGAGATATTTTCGTATGAAAGAGATTATCTACATAACAAAACAGGGCACAAAAATAAAAAGAAAGGATAACCAGATAGCTGTTTATGAAAACAGAGAGAAAATATGGTCTTTTCCTATAAACAGAATTGATAAGGTTTTTGTATTTGGGAATATTGAGATTTCAATGCCTGCAGTAAATTTTTTGCTCTCAAAAAGTGCCGACATTTATTTATTAAGTTTAAATGGTAAGTTTAAAGGACTGATAACAAACACAAGTTTAGGAAGTAATTATAACTTGAGACTAAAGCAGTACAAAGCCTTTCTGGACAATGATAAAAGTCTGCAGACAGCAAAATTTTTCGTTTTAGAGAAAATAAATGCAGTTGAAAAGTATACAGGGGAAGATTTTAGCTATTACAAAAAAGCATTAGAATTGTCAGATAGTTATAATGAAATACTTGGAATAGAAGGGGGAGTGTCAAACATCTTTTTTCAAAATTTTAGAGAAAGATTAAAGGATAACAGCCTTGGATTTACTAAAAGAGAGTATAGACCAGCTCCAGACCCGGTCAATGCACTTTTGAGTTTAATTTACTCTATGTTCTACAGCCTGCTGTTTTCTTTTTTGAGTGCAAAAGGTTTTGACCCTTACATAAGCTTCCTCCATAAAAAAAGGGGAACTCATGCCTCCCTTTCTTCTGACTTTATGGAGATTTTTAGGGTAAAACTTTCTGATTTCGTACTGTTTCTTTTCAATAGGGGTATATTTTCTAAAGATGATTTTATAAGCTCAGAAAGTAGCTATTATCTCAAAGAGGAAAGCCTTAAGAAGTTTGTAGATTTATTCCATCAAAATTTTATAACTGATAGAAAATACAGTAAACTTTTTGAAGAAAAGGTAAATGATTTTGTGGGTATTTTAAGTTGAGGTTTATAATCTGCTATGACATATCTGATGACAAGAAGAGAAACAAAGTATCAAAGCTTCTAAAAGCATATGGTATCAGAACTCAGCTTAGTCTGTTTGAAGTTGAAGCAGATAAAGAGACGATAATTAATCTTCTAAATGAAGTTGAAAAGGAAATTGATGAGATAGATAAATTTTTCATTTATCCTGTAGATAATGAAAAAAAGATTATAAGAATGGGTATTGCCAAAAATGGAGCTTTGACGTTTGTTATATGATTACCCTGCAAACTCCTTTAGTAGCCATAGTCTCATTAGGGGGTCGGTTATCTGGTAGTTTTTGTCTTTTGTTTCAATTAAATCTTTTGTCAGGAGAGACTTTACAGCCTTCTGGATACCACCGATAGAAAGACCAGAGTTTTTTGTAAACTCTTTTGAGTATATCTGCAAGTTTGGATGTTGAGCTATTGTTTTCAGCACTGCCTTTTCTGCATTATTGAGATTAATCCAGATGTTTTCAAAATCTGCCTTTTCTGAGTTTATCAGTATGTTTATACTCTCGGATATTATTTTTTCACTAACCCGTTTATTGGTCAAATCCCACACTACGGATGAAAGCTTTTGAACATAATAAGGATATCCTTCTACCAGATTGTAGATTTTTTCAGCAAGAGCAGGGGAGCATTCTTTTTTTGTTTTTTCAAAGTTTTTGATTATACAGACAGTAAACTCTTCTTTGGGAATTTTTTTCAGCTCATACAGGAATGAACTTTTATAAAATGGTCTATTTTTGTCTGTGAACATATCAAGTAGAATTCTCCTTCTACTGCCTATGAAAATGTAGCTTATATTATAGTGAGACTGGATGTTAGTTCTAAAGATTCCTTCTATCTTGTGGGACTCTTTGAGGGTGGTAATTTCTTGAAATTCGTCTAACACTAAAACTGCTGATAACTTGTTTTTGTTTATGTAGCTGTTAAATCCCTGTAGTATGTCAGATAAAACAGTATCTATCTCTGTTTCTAAGTTTTGGGAAAAAGATACAGAAATGGAGAATGAACCGTCAGGCTTTATTGTAAAGGTAGGAACTACACTTTTGAAAAGGGTTTTGACCTTTTTGATAAAGCTTTTGTTAATCTCTTTTCCGACTTCTGATATGATTGCTCTTGAGAGTAAGTCTGCTAAATCTCGATATGAAGATACAGGAAATAAATCTACGTAAACAGGGAGTATGTTTTTGTTTTCTTTTTTTAGCTCTTTTAGGACTTTCTTGATTAGGGATGTTTTTCCAAATCTTCTTGGAGAATAGATGACAACATTCTGACTGTTTTTGATGTAATTTTTTAGCTCTTTAATCTCTTTTCTGCGATTACAAAACTTATCTTCACTTACAAGACCAAGGGTAAATGGGTTTTTCATATTACTCCTTTAGAATTATTCTTTTGGAATAATTTAATTAGAATAAAAAAGTTTGTCAAGTCTGTCTAATTTAATAAAGGATAGGATTGGAGTTGTATTTGATACAACTTTAGGCATTCTCTATATCTTCTAAGAGTTCTTTTTCTGTACCTGGTTCCATCTGAACCTTATATTTACCAAGCAAATTTAAAAACTCAATACGGGAAATACCCAAAAGTTTTGCAGCTTTGCCAGAGGATATTTTCCCAAGTTCATATAATTTAACTAAAGCTGCCGTTTTTACTTCCTTTTCATTTAATTTTAGCTCATCAGGAACTTCTACTATGACTTTCATAACAGCTCTCCATAAGCTACTATACAAATTTTTATCTCTTAATAAAGATGTGCCTTATGGGAAATTTTACCATAGAGCAAAACTTTTATCCTTAGAAAGATGTGTAGTGTGAAAGTATCAGAACAGCCTAAAAAATTGATATGTTTTAATTATTCCTAACACCTTTGTTAAGTCGGGTGAGTGTAATACGGCTTAAAATTACATACTCTTAGGGAGACTTTTATGCATTAATATCGCAATACCCTCAATAAATCGGGTTAGTACAACAAAAGTTCCTGTGTGGGATGATTACAATAATTGGGATAAGTGTCGCAATACCCTCAATAAATCGGGTTAGTACAACTCAGTCTCGAAAACACAGCCAAATTGTTCTCATTCCGTCGCAATACCCTCAATAAATCGGGTTAGTACAACGAGACTTCAGAACTTTTCTACTCCAGTCCTTTATAGAAGTCGCAATACCCTCAATAAATCGGGTTAGTACAACTTACTTGACATTGGGAATAGGTGAACCCCCGAACCTCACGAGTCGCAATACCCTCAATAAATCGGGTTAGTACAACTTTCGGGATCTCAAAAGATGGAGAAATCCTCGCCATCCTGTCGCAATACCCTCAATAAATCGGGTTAGTACAACAGTCCCCCGCTAATCGTTGAGTATCAACGTATTCATTTTCCAGATAGCCTTAATTCTGTACAGACCTACCATTAAAAT
>Ga0256833_1000740_pt1 | contig 25079 bp, 19 predicted proteins | sample 356284metaG_FD_190535 | JGI IMG/M metagenome (GOLD analysis project Ga0256833, IMG submission 190535) | Hydrothermal vent microbial communities from Mid Atlantic Ridge, Atlantic Ocean - 356-284 | ecosystem: Environmental > Aquatic > Marine > Hydrothermal vents | place: Atlantic Ocean: Mid... | reverse complement strand
TAGAACAGCCCCTTGACCTTGCCGGTCTCCACATCGACGTCGATGCGGCGGTAGGCCGGATCGGAGGCGGTACCGGGCATCAGGCTGATGGCACCGGCGACCGGTACGACAAACCCTGCCCCCTTGTACGTGAGAATGTCACGGACCGGCAGGGTCCAGCCCTTGGGCACGCCCTTGAGCTTGGGATCGTGGGACAGGGACAGGTGGGTCTTGACCATGCAGGTGCCCATGGTCTTGGATTCGGGATCGGCCTCGATCCGCTTCAGCTTGGCCTGGGCCTCGGGCGAGTAGGTGACGCCGTCGCCGCCATAGACCTCCTTGACGATCAGCTCGATGCGCTTGGAGAGCGGGGTGTCCAGGTCGTAGAGGAACTTGAAGTCGTTGGGCTCCTCGCAGGCATCGATGACTGCATCGGCGAACTCCAGGGCGCCGTCACCGCCATGCTCCCAGTGCCGCGACAGGGCGACCCGGGCGCCGGCGCCTTCGGCCAGGCGGCGGACAGCGGCGATCTCGTCGTCGGTGTCGGTGTAGAAGGCATTGATGCAGACAACCGGGTTGATGCCGGCCTTCTTGACCGTCTCGATGTGGTGGATAAGGTTCTTACAGCCCTCTTCTACCCAGGCCACGTTCTCGGAGTTGTACTCCTCGGGCATGGGCTTGCCGGGAACCGGGATCGGGGCGCCGCCGTGGCACTTGAGGGCGCGGATGGTGGCGACCACGACCGCGCAGTTGGGCTTGAGGCCCGAGTAACGGCACTTGAGGTTCCAGAACTTCTCAAAGCCGATGTCGGCGCCAAAGCCGGACTCGGTGATGTTGTAGTCGGCCAGCTTGAGGGCCACGCGGTCGGCAATGACCGAGGACTGGCCGATGGCGATGTTGGCGAACGGGCCGGCATGGACGATGACCGGCTGGCCCTCCAGGGTCTGCATCAGGTTGGGATTGATGGCATCCACCATCCAGGCGGTCATGGCGCCGTCCACCTCCAGGTCGGCAGTGGTGATGGGCCGGTCCTGCTTGTCATAGGCGACCACGATCTTGCCGATCCGCTCCCGCATGTCCTTCAGGTCGGTGGCGATGGAGAGGATGGCCATGATCTCGGAGGAGACCGCGATGGCGAACTTGGACTGCATGGTCATGCCGTCCATCTTGCCACCGAGGCCGATGGTGATATTCCGCAGGGCCTGGGCGCAGAAATCGATGATCCACCCGAATTCCACTTTTTTGGGATGGATGTCGAGCCGCTTGAGGTTGCGCTGGGCAAGCTGCTCGTCGGTGTAGTTGCACTCGTGCTGCATGCGGGAGGTGAGCGCCACCATGCCCAGGTTGTGGGCGTTCATGATGGCGTTGATGTCACCGGTCATGCCCAGGGAAAATGGGGTCAGCGGGATGCACTGGGCCAGGCCGCCGCCGGCTGCCGAGCCCTTGATATTCATGGTCGGACCGCCGGAGGGCTGGCGGATGGCACCAACCACCGACTTGTTGCGTTTGCCGAGTCCCTGGACAAGGCCCATGGCACAGGTGGACTTGCCCTCACCCAGCGGTGTGGGTGTGATGGCGGTGACGTCGACGTATTTTCCGTCCGGCCTGTCCTTGAGGCGATCGAGAATCTTGCGATAGTCCAGCTTGGCGAGGTAGTGGCCATGGGGCAGCAACTCTTCCTTTTCCAGGCCGAGCATCTCGCCGAGCTCGTAGACGGTTTTCATGCGGCTTTCCGCTTCCTCGGCGATCTCCCAGTCAGCGTGCTTGGTGGGATCCAAAACCATAGGGTCCTCCTCCTTGATGATTGAAGTCTTCGGAAGCGCCGGCCCTGGCAGGATCGGCCGGACGCTCCGTTGTTGGTGACGGCGGTGGGCCGGGCTTCGGCCATGCCGGACGGTACGGCGGCAGAAACGCAGGGAACCCTGCGTCAAAACCATGTGTAACCGGCTAAAATAGCAGGATTACGATTCGATGTCAATACCGGAAGTCGGGCGAGGGAGGTTCTCTTCCAGGGGAGCATGGCCGCTCAGGCAAAGACCGCGGGGAAACGCTCCCTGAAATCCTCCTGGAGGGGGATCATGACTTCGCGCATGGAGGGTTCGGCCGCCTTGCTGGTGCGCAGCCGGAAGATATGCCGCCATTCTGCGAGGTTGCAGTAGACGATCAGCTCGGTCTTGCAGGAGTTGGGCAGCACGGTGCGGGCGGCCTGGGGGGTACAGGTCTCAAGCAGTTGCAGGTACATCTTTTCGGTCTCCCGCATGGCCTGCTGCCAGACATTGTACTCCACGCTGCCCTCGGTAAAGAAGAGGGGCTTGATAAAGGTCACCTCGCTGCCGAACTTGTCGTCGCTGTAGCGGCAGTAGCGCTGGCTCTCCTGGAGAAAGGAACAGGGCCGGTGGCGGACGATCTCGTGGGTGACGGCCCGGTTGACGACGAACTTGACCGCGATGTGGCGGTGCTTTTCCAGTTGCAGGGGAGGAAAACGGTCGACCTGGGCGAGATCGACCTTTTTGACCTGGATCGGAGGATCGGGTGTGGATTCTTCGTCGAGGGGGATGCCGACAAAGAACCAATCATGACAGCGGTGGAGGAACCCGCTCATCGCCCGGACAGGCGCACAGTTCGGGTGGAAGAGCTGCATCTCGCGGAACGCGCGGACCGAGCCGGTGACGAGAAGCCGGTTGCCGTCCAGGATATCGATGAACAGGTAGCGCGGCTGACACCGGAACAATTCGTTGATCTCCCCGGCAGACTGGCAGTCCACCTGCAGGGTGAGCACCCCCATCTCCAGGACCGAGTTGTGGCCATGTTCGGCCATCTTCGCCACAAAGGGGATTGCCGACTCACGGTCGATCCTGTCCTCGCTCTTGTAACAGACGCGTCCGCAGTACTCGATGCGGACCGGCAGACTTTCCCGGTCGAGCCGGTCCAGGACCGTGAAGCGGGGGGGGATGATTTTCATGGCCGGACTCCGGAGATGTTGAGAGGTTCAGGCACCGGCGAGACGGGGGCAGCGGGAGCCGGGTTCACTGGTCAGGGTTCCAGAAGGGCGACATCTCCCGCAGGCCGGCGATGATGCCGGGCATCTTGTCGAGCACGAAGTCCACCTCCTCCTCGGTGTTGTAGATGGAGAGGCTGAAGCGGATCGAGCCGTGGGCAGCAGTGAAGGGCACGCCCATGGCCCGCAGCACATGCGACGGCTCGAGCGAACCGGAGGTGCAGGCCGATCCGGAAGAGGCGCAGATGTTGTATTCGTTCATGTGCAGCAGGATGGCCTCGCCTTCCACGAACTCGAAGCTGATATTGGTGGTGTTGGGCAGCCGTTTGTCGGGATGGCCGTTGAGCATGGACTTGGGGATGGAGGAGAGCAGCCCCTGCTCCAGCCTGTCGCGCAGGGCGCGGACCCTGGTGTTCTCTTCCTCCATCTTTTCACCGGCCAGGGTGCAGGCCCGGCCCAGGCCGATGATGGAGGCGACATTCTCGGTGCCGCCCCGGCGGCCCTTCTCCTGGTGCCCGCCGTTCATGAAAGGAACAAATGGCGTGCCCTTGCGGATATAGAGGACGCCAACCCCCTTGGGTGCATGCAGCTTGTGACCGGAGAGGGAGAGGAAGTCGATGTCGTTTTCTCTCATGTTGATGGGGATCTTGCCCACGGCCTGTACCGCATCGGTATGGAAGAGGATGCCACGTTCTCTTGCCATGGCCGCCATCTCCTCCACCGGGAAGATAACCCCGGTCTCGTTGTTGGCCCACATCACGGAGACGATGGCAGTGTCCTCGCTCAGGGCGTCACGGTACTCGTCCAGGTTGAGGGTGCCGTCCCGCTCCACCTTGAGCCGGGTGAGGCGGTGCTTGTGGCCGGTGAGCTGGGCCAGATTCTCACACAGGTTCTTGACCGCCGGATGCTCGACCCGGGTGGTGACCACGTGCCGTTTTTCCGGCCAGGTCTGCAGGGCCGAGAGGATGGCCGTGGAGTCGCTCTCCGTGCCGCAGCTCGTGAACACGATCTCTTCCGGCTCGGCGCCGAGCAGGTCGGCTATCCTGGCCCGGGCCTCTTTGATGGCCTTGCCAACCTGGCCGCCGAAGGTGTGCATGGAGGAGGGATTGCCGTAGCAGTCGGTGAGGAACGGCATCATGGCGTCCACCACCTCGGGCGCGATCCGGGTGGTGGCATTGTTGTCCATGTAGATGACCTTGTCGCTGTTGCAGTCCATTACCGGTCCTCCTCGACGATCAGGCTGTCTGCCACCTGCTCGCGCAGTTTTTTCTCCACGTATTCCTTGAGCGTGGTACGTGACGACTGGCAGCCGGAGCAGGCGCCGCGCAGGGAGACAGTGACAAAGTCGCCGTCCACGTCCACCAGCTCGATATCGCCGCCATCCTTGCGCAGGGTCGGCCTGATCTCGCGTTCCAGCACCTGTTCGATCTTCTTGATCTTCTGCAGGGTGGTCATGCGCTGTTCTTTTTCGGGCTTCTTCGGCTCGGCCGCGATGCCCTCCACGGTCTGCTGCAGGATCTCGCGCAGCCGGTCCTCGCACTTGCCGCAGCCGCCGCCCGCCTTGGTGAAGTTGGTGATCTCCTCCACCGAGCGCAGGTCGCTCTCCTTGATGGCGCGGATGATCTCGAGATCGGTGACTCCGAAACATTCGCAGACCACCTCGCCCTGGGCCATGGGCAGCACCACGCCGCGATAGTCGGCAATGGCGGCCTCCAGCGCCTCGCGTCCCATGACCGAGCAGTGCATCTTTTCCTTGGGCAGACCGCCCAGGGCCTCGGCGATGTCCTCGTTGGTGATCTTTTCCGCCTCGTCCAGCGGCATGCCCTTGATCATCTCGGTCAGCGCCGAGGAGGAGGCGATGGCCGAGGCGCAGCCGAAGGTCTTGAATTTCGCATCAGTGATGATGTTGTTTTCATCCACCTTGATCATCAGTTTCAGGGCGTCGCCGCAGGCAAGGGACCCAACCTCACCCACACCGTTGGCATCTTCAAGCTCCCCCACATTGCGGGGGTGCATGAAATGTTCCTGTACCTTGTCCGTATATTCCCACATTGTCGTACTCGCTGGTCATGTTGAATGGTGGGAAGCCGTGTGATTGCTGAAGGTTGTGTTTGGTGCGAAGCACACAGTTCCCAGAGAGGATTCTTTCACCAACATACTATAATACACCTTCGTCCCTGGGTCGGCAATATATCTCCCGGCACCGGGATATTTTTCGCAGGCAACGCAGATAGCGGTGCACTGTCACAGCAGGCCGATTTCGGCCAGCATCGTTCTGGCCCTGTCCACCAGGAGCCGGGTCTCCTCGCGATCCCTGGCCTCGACGTAGAAGCGGACCTTGGGCTCGGTGCCCGAGGGACGGATCATGATCCAGGAGCCGTCCTCGAAGACCATCTTGCGACCGTCGATGGTGATGACCTGGCGGATGGTTTTCTTTCTGTTGCCGATCTCCACGGCCACGCCCTCGGTATACTTTTCGAGCCGGGCCAGGGCCTGCCGCAGTTCCTCGCCTTTTTTGGCCACCTCGACCCCGTCCCGGGCCGGAAAGAACGGGCCATATTCCTTTTCCACCTCCTGCAGGTAGTCACCCAGGCTCCTGCCCAGGGTCATCACCATGTCCAGGGCCAGGAGCAGGCCGATGAAGGCGTCCTTTTCCGGCGTGTGGCCGATCACCGAGATGCCGTCGGATTCCTCGAAACAGACGAGGGCCCTGCCGATGACCGGCTTGAATTCCTTGAACCCGACCCGGGTCTCGAAGATCTCCTCGCCCAGGGCCGCGGCCACGCTGTTGGCCAGGTTGCTCGTTGCCACCGTCTTGGCCACCATGCCCTTTTTCCCCTTGATCTCGTGGAGGAAATGGTAAGCCATGGCGCCGAACTGGTTCATGGAGATTTCGATGTCTCCGTCGGTGAAACGGATCCGGTCACCGTCCGGGTCGATGATGGCACCGACGCGCAAAGGCTCCGGCCGTCCGGCAAGGGCGGTCATCACCGGCTGCATGTTGATGGACGACGGTTCGGGCGCAATCCCGCCGAAGGTGACATCGGCCTGGTCCCGAAGGACGAACAGCCGCTGCGGCGGCGGTTCCCTGAGCAGGCGGGAGATATAGGTGCGCGAGGCGCCGTGGACGGCATCAACGCCGACCACGATGTCGTCCCGACCGGCGAATTCGGCCAGCAGGCGATCATAATCGATGCCGTGCCGGTCGCGGTTGTCGCGGACCAGTTGCTGCCAGCTTGCCAGGGCATCCTCGTGGACCACGCCGCCGATCTTTTCCAGGGGCTGCTGCAGATCAATCCCGTCCGGCACAAAGACGCTTTCACCGGCGGCGATGACCTCGCGTGCCTGGGCGGTGATCCGTTCGGTGAGGATGGCGGCCGCCGGCCCGGCATCGGCGGCGTTGTACTTGAACCCGCCATATTCGAGAGGATTGTGGCTCGGGGTCAGGTTGATGGAAAAGGCGGCCCTGCGGACCAGGACCGAGGCCGAAAGGATACCGGTGGTGGCCTCGCCGGCATACAGGATCCTGACCCCGTTGGCCGCCAGCACGTTCATGACCGCCAGGGCCAGGGTGGGACCGCCGAAGCGGTTGTCGAACCCCACCACGCAGCCGCGTTCCCGCATCTCGGCAAAATCGGCCACGCCCAGGGCCTGGCGCAGGTCGGGATCATGCTCGCCATCCCGGTAGAGCTGCAGGATGGCGGCGGTGACAAAGGCCACCGAGCGGACAAAGATGTCCTTGCCCAGCATGCCGCGCCAGCCCGAGGTGCCGAACTTGACCGGTGAGCGCGGCTCGCCGGGGTTGGTGAGGATCTCGTCACGTACCAGGGCATAGACATCGTCAATGGCCCGGCCGAGAGTTTTTCGCTCCTCGGGCGCCCGGGCCTGGTTGCGGAGCTCGACCAGTTTCCTGATGGCCTGGAAATAGTCGCTCCGGCGGTGGCTGCCGGCAACGATTGCCCCGGCGAGAATGGTCTCGATGGTCTTCTGGAGGGTCATGGGATCTCCCTGTATGAGGTGCTGGCCAAAGGACGGCCCGGTGTCGGATGAAAGACAATATAGCCATTCCCGGCAGGCTTGGCAATGTGGCCGGTCCGCCTAATTTCGGGGGCCATTGTCAGCCGAAAATCCGGTTTCGGCCGGAGGAAATACCCCGGCCGCGACATATTTAGCCGTCCTTGGGGTTGACCCCAGCCGAAAAATTTTTTACTAGTAAGGATCTGGACATAAGACAGCAGGTATGTTGGCACGGGTGCCCCAGGTTGGCGTCAGACCTGTCGCAGAGCTGGAAACCCTGTGATCGGTTCGGCAGCGGAACCGGCCTGGCCTGCCTACCGCCGTTTACGAAACAGTTAATCTACGATGGAGACCACGATGGGAAACGCGCACGATAAGGCATTGATTCTCTGGTTTGACGAGATCGGTATTGAGGATGTGCCGCTGGTCGGCGGCAAGAACGCCTCCCTGGGCGAGATGCACCAGAAGCTCACCTCCAAGGGGGTGGAGGTGCCCAACGGCTATGCGATCACCGCCTATGCCTACCAGTACCTGCTCAAGGAGGCCGGTATCGAGGAGGCGATCAGGGAGACCCTCAAGGACCTGGACACCCATGATCTTTACAACCTGCAGGAGCGGGGCGAAAAGGTCCGTGGTATCATCCGCAATGCCGAGTTTCCCGATGATCTCCGCCAGGCCATTGTCGACGCCTACCGCAAGATGGAGGAAGAGTATGGCGAGAACGTGGACGTGGCGGTCCGTTCCTCGGCCACGGCCGAGGACCTGCCCGACGCCTCCTTTGCCGGTCAGCAGGACACCTATCTCAACATCACCGGGCCGGACGCCCTGATCGATGCCTGCAAGCGGTGCTTTGCCTCCCTCTTCACCAACCGGGCCATTTCCTATCGCCATGACAAGGGATTCGGTCAGTTCGACGTCTACCTCTCCATCGTTGTCCAGAAGATGGCGCGTTCCGACTCGGCCTGTTCCGGCGTCATGTTCTCCATCGACACCGAGTCCGGCTTCGAGGATGCGGTCTTCATCACCGGTGCCTGGGGCCTGGGCGAGAATGTCGTCCAGGGCGCGGTCAACCCGGACGAGTACTATGTCTTCAAGCCGACCCTCAAGCAGGGCAAGCGGCCCATTGTCGGCAAGCGGGTGGGGACCAAGGAGATCAAGATGATCTATGATTCCGATCCCAATGCCGAGGAACCGGTCAAGAATGTGGAGACCACGCCCGAGGAACGCGGCAGCTACGTGCTCAACGATGACGAGATCCTGCAGCTCGCCCGCTGGGCCTGCATCATCGAGGATCACTATGGCCGGGGCATGGATATCGAATGGGCCAAGGACGGCGACGGCGTCAAGGTCGGCACCGGCAAGCTCTTCATCGTCCAGGCCCGGCCCGAGACCGTCCACTCCCAGGTCAACAAGAACGTGATGGAGACCTATGTCCTCAAGGAGAAGGGCAAGGTGCTGGCCACCGGCCAGGCCGTTGGCGCCAAGATCGGCCAGGGCGAGGCCAACGTGCTGGAGGATGTGAGCCAGATTCACGACTTCAAGGCCGGCCAGGTCCTGGTCACCGACATGACCGACCCTGACTGGGAGCCGATCATGAAGATCGCCGGCGCCATTGTCACCAACCGCGGCGGCCGCACCTGCCATGCCGCCATCATCTCCCGCGAGCTGGGCATACCCTGTGTCATCGGCACCGAGAACGGCACCGAGGCCATCAAAAGCGGCCAGGATGTGACCGTCTCCTGCGCCGAGGGCGAGACCGGCAACATCTACGAGGGGTTGCTCGATTTCGAGGTCGAGACCCTGGATCTCGACAACGTGCCCAGGACCCGGACCAAGATCATGATGAACGTCGGTATCCCGGAAAAATCGTTCATCGAGAGCCAGATCCCCAATGACGGCGTGGGCCTGGCGCGGGAGGAGTTCATCATCAACTCCCACATCGGCATCCATCCCCTTGCCCTCTACAACTTCGAGGAACTCAAGGCCAGGGCCGCCTCTGACGCCGAGATCGCCGAGATCGTGGAGCTGATCGAGTCCAAGACCACCGCCTACCCCGATGACAAGCGGCAGTACTTCATCGACAAGCTGGCCGAGGGTGTGGGCCGGATCGGCGCCGGTTTCTATCCCAAGGACGTGATCGTCCGGCTGTCGGATTTCAAATCCAACGAGTATGCCAACCTGATCGGCGGCCACCTGTACGAGCCCGAGGAATCCAACCCCATGATCGGCTGGCGCGGCGCCTCCCGCTACTATGACGAGCGGTACAAGCCGGCCTTTGAACTGGAGTGCAAGGCCCTGCTCAAGGCCCGCAACGACATGGGCCTGACCAACATCAAGCTGATGGTGCCCTTCTGCCGCACGCCGGAAGAGGGGAAGAAGGTCATCGACGTGATGCGCGAATTCGGCCTGGTCCAGGGCGAGAACGACCTCGAGGTCTATGTCATGTGCGAGATTCCCTCCAATGTCATCTCGGCCGAGGCCTTTGCCGATGTCTTTGACGGTTTCTCCATCGGCTCCAACGACCTGACCCAGTTGACCCTGGGGCTGGATCGCGATTCCGACCTGGTGGCCCACATCTACGATGAGCGTAACGAGGCGGTCAAGACCATGATCAAGATGGTCATCAAGACCGCCAAGAGCCGCGGCCGGAAGATCGGCATCTGCGGCCAGGCACCGTCTGATTTCCCCGATTTTGCCACCTTCCTGGTCGAGCAGGGCATCGATTCCATGAGCCTTGTCTCCGACACTGCGGTCAAGACCAGGCTGGCGGTGGCGGAAAAGGAGAAGGAACTGGGGATTACGCCCGAGTGATCTCTCCGGTCCCTGGCCGGAAAACGGAACAGGCAACAAAAAGCGGGGGAATTCCCCCGCTTTTTCTTTTGTATTGCAGCTCATCAGGGGACTGCAGTGGCACCATTCCCTGCTGCCGGCAGCTCGTGTGAATCAGCCGGTACCGAGTGGCTGTTCCTCAGCGTCCCTGTCAGCCTCGGATGCGTCCACTGCCTTGAGATGGACGTCACGCTGGGGAAAGGGGATCTCGATATCCTGGTCGGCGAATGCGGCATAGATCATCTTGAGCAGGTTGTGGGTCTCCAGACCCTTGTGCCGGGGATCGCGGACCCAGACCAGGAGCTGGAAGTTGATGGCCGAATCGCCAAAGGACCGGACCCGGACCCGGGGTTCGGGTTTCTCCGCCAGGGCCTGGTTGGCCCGGGCCACCCGCAGCAGGGTCTTTTCCACCCGCCGCAGATCCGAGCCATAGGCGACACTGACATCGATCCGGATGCGGAAGCGGGGCTGTGGCGCGGATTCGTTGATGATCTTGGTTGATGACATGATGGAGTTGGGGATGGTGATCATCACGTCGTCGCGGGTCTGGATCTTGGTCGAGCGGATGCCCACCTCCACCACCTCGCCCCGCTCGCCGCTGTCGAGGATGATGTAATCGCCCACCTTGTAGGCGGCGTCCACAAACAGGGCAATACCGCCGAAAAAGTTGGCCAGGGTGTCGCGGGCCGCCAGGGCGATGGCGATGCCGACAATACCGGCCGAGGCAAAGAGCGGCGTCAGGTTGACCTTCCAGATGACGAGTCCCCAGAGGATCCCGGTGAAGAGGATAACGATGCGGGAGACATTCTTGAGCATGAAGAAGTGGGTCCGGTCCATCCGGCTCAGGACCCAGCCCATGTTCTCCTCGTTCATCAGGGTGATCTCGCGGATCAGGCTCACCCACCAGACCAGCAGGATCAGGGTTTTGATAAGATTGGGAACCACCATGTTCCAGGGCGGCACAAGGGCCGGCTGGATGGAGACCGCGTGCATGGTGCCGAGCAGGAAGATCGACCAGCAGATCGGCCGGTGCAGGAAGTCGATCATCCGGTTGTCGAGGTCGGAGTGGGTCCGGTTGGCAAGACTCTTGAGCAGATGGTCGATGAAAAGATCCGCGACCTTGGCCAGCACCGCGTAGATCACCACGATGACCAGCCGTTCCGGGACCCGGTACCCGGCAAGCACCCCCAGGTAATACCTGGCCTGGTTGAGAAGGATCTCCCTGAAAACGCTGTAGTCCATGGTCAGAATGTTCAGTTGTCCTCTTCCGTGGCCGGTGCTGGAAGCGGTGTGGCCTCATCGATGAGCATGATGGGGATTTCGTCGCGAATGGCATAGAGCAGCCTGCAGTGCATGCAGACCAGGCCATCTTCCTGTTCATTGAGCCGGACCGGTCCCTTGCACTTGGGACAGGCGATGATGTCGAGCAGTTCCTGCTGGATCATGGTGTGTCTCCCTGATTGACGTTGCCCTTGAAAGTTCGTATAAACAGTCATACCTTGATGGCACAACAGACAATGAATGATGCCATCCTGACGGAGGCAGCTATCCTGACGCGGGATTTTACCTGATATTTCTCCAGACCGACAGGAAAACCGGCAGGCCAGGACGGAATTTCGGCTTCGGCCGGTTGGCAATCCAACGACCCTCCCCGCGCCGATACTTTACCAGGCAGAGTCTCTTGCAGAGGTTCCCATGAAAAAGACCATACCTGTGGAACAGGCGGTGGGCATGGTGCTGCCGCATGATGTGACCGAGATCGTCAAGGACGAGTTCAAGGGGCGTGCCTTCAGAAAGGGGCATATCATCCGGGCCGAGGATATCGAGCATCTCCGCCGCCTTGGGAAAAATCATATCTATGTGCTGGAGCTCGGTGCGGACGAGATCCACGAAAACGAGGCCGCCCGCAGGATGGCCACGGCCCTGGCCGGGGAAGGTGTCGAGTTCGCGGGCGAGGTGGTGGAGGGCAAGATCTCGCTCATCGCCGCCCGGGATGGCCTGCTCAAGGTGAATGAAGAGCGGCTGCTCCGCTTCAACCTGCTCGGCGAGGTCATGTGCGCCACCCTGCAGGGCGACACCCCGGTCCGCAAGGGTGACCAGGTCGCTGCCACGCGATTGATCCCGCTGGTTGCCGACCGTTCCCTGGTGGAGGAAGCAGTGGCCGTGGCCGGGACAGGGGAGGAGGGGCTGATCCGGGTCCTGCCCCTGCGCCGGGTCCGGGCCGGCCTGGTGATCACGGGCGACGAGGTCTTCTATGGCCGCATCGAGGACCGCTTTGAACAGGTCCTGCGGGACAAGCTTGCCGAGCTGGGATCCGAGGTGGCCATGGTGGTCTTTGCCCCCGACGATCCGGCCCGCATCGCTGCCGCCATCCGCGAGTGTCTGGACGCCGGGGCCGAACTGATCGTCACCTCCGGCGGCATGTCGGTGGATCCCGACGATGTCACCCGCCTGGGCATTGCCGAAGCCGGAGCCGTGGATATGGTCTATGGCACGCCGGTCCTGCCCGGGGCCATGTTCATGGTCGCCCGCATCGGCGAGATCCCTGTTCTCGGCCTGCCCGCCTGCGGCATGTTCCATCGGATCACGGTTTTCGACCTGGTCCTGCCCCGCATCCTCAGCGGCGAGACCATCGGTCGCCGGGAGCTGGCCGCCATGGGGCATGGCGGACTGTGCCGCAACTGTGCCCGCTGTCAGTATCCTGTCTGCAGTTTCGGGAAATAGCGGTGCCGCACAGGGAATTGGTTTCTTTTTTGCACGTATTTCACGAGATTTCCCCGGATCGTGGTATGCTCTGAACATGGGTAGGTCATCTGATGGGGTTTTCTCTGATTCCGCGGGGACAGAATATTGACTTTCCGGTTGCCGCCGTACCTGGTATCCTTGGCAGGAGTCTCCCTGCGGTCGCTTACCTGCGATCAGGCAGGCCTGTACAAATTTGCGGTCCCTGAGAGCGCCTGCATCATCGTGGTCGGAAAAACCGATGGTTGGTCATCCCGTGTGGGTTACGATGGTCCAGGTCGCAGCGTGGTCAGGCACAGACTCGGCAGGCCAGAAGATGGAGGTGGTCTCTATGGTGAAAAGATGGACAGATCCTGTCATCCTTGTTGCGGTATTCCTGCTCGTTCTGGCCCGGGTGGTGCTCGGAGCAGGGGAGGGCGGTGAGGGGCTCGATCCGGATTTCGGCATTGACGGCCGTCTGGATGTGACCCTCGGCGGCTATGGAGACCAGGCCCATGCCGTTCTCATTCAGGCTGACGGCCGGATCCTGGTTGGCGGGTCCAGTTCCAGCGCCGCAGACCTGGATTTTTCACTGTTCCGTTTTGAACCGGATGGTACTCCTGACCGTTCCTTCAACTATGACGGCAGCGTGGTGACTCCGGTTGGCCGCGGTGATGACGGGATCCTCGCCCTCGGCCTCCTTGCCGACGGCCGTATCATCGCCGCCGGCTACAGCAGTAACGGTACGGACCGGGATTTTGCCCTGGTCTGTTATTCTGCCGACGGAAGTCTGGATCGCGACTTTGGACTTGACGGCCAGGTGGTGACCCAGATCGGTGGCGACGACGACGAGATAACCGGGCTGATCATCGACCGGCAGGGTCGGATCCTGGTGGTCGGTTCCGCCGCCGGTACCTCGGGACGGGTGGTTGTCCTGGCCCGTTACCTCGACAACGGCTCTCTTGATACCTCCTTTGGGAGCGGAGGCATGACGCTCACCGGTATCGGCACGGATGCCATTGTCCAGGGAGTCGCGTTGCGCGATGACGGCCGGATCGTTGTTTCCGGATCCTACAGCGATGGTGAACAGACCGGGGTGATGGTGATGGGCTTCACCGCAGACGGTGAACCGGATACCGGGTTCGGCACCGACAGCATCGGCGTGGCCGGAGCAGAGGATATGCCCGGCGAAGGGTATGGCCTGCTGCTCCGCGATGACGGCTCGATCCTGGTCGCCGGCTCAGTGGGGCAGGAAGGACAGCGCGATGCAGCCCTGTTCGCTTTCACCGCCGACGGACGACCGGATCCGGATTTCGGCGACAAGGGGGTACTGGTCAGCCCGGCCGGCCCGGAAGACGACGTGCTCTATGCCATCGGCACGGACGGCCGCACCATCAGGGCCTCCGGCTATGCCACCAGCGACGGCCGCCGCAGCTTCCTCCTGCTTTCCTGGTCGCCGGAGACGATCAGGCCGCCTGCGACGACGCCATCTGTCAGACCTGCGGCCGAAACCTCCAGGACCGCCACTCTGCACATCGGCAAACTCCGGGTTGCCGGCTCGCTGGCTGCCTTGCCCCTGCCTGCGGCAGAGGAGCCTGCCGCAGGGCCGGTGCCGCGCCTTATCACCACCGGCTTTGATACCGACAACGCAGTGAGCTATGCCCTGGCCATCCAGCCAGACGGCAAGGTGGTGGCTGTGGGCGCGGGCAGTGATCCGGGCGGGACCGAAAGCATGGCCGTGGCCCGGTATACGGACGAAACCGGCAGCAAGGGCGGCACGCTCAACGCGCCTTTCAACGGCACTGTGATCACCCGCTCGATCTCCCAGGTTACCCGCACCGGCGCCGTGGTCACCAGCGAGATCGTCACCGGCGAGTCCATTGTTGAGCGGGGCGTGGTCTTCAGCACCATCCCTTATCCTGACCTGGAGAACACCACGCCCGACAACCCGGATACGCCCCCCGGTGACGTGTTGACCGTGACCATCACCAGCCCGGCCAGCGGTGAGAGCCTGCCGGCCGGTACCACACAGACCGGGCTGGTTGTCACCACCGACGCCAACGCCACCTGCAGCTACAGCCTTTCTTCGGACAGCGGTACCGGTGGCACCGTGCAGAACGATCTGGCTTCCGTCGACGGACGGGAACATACCGCCACGCTGACCGGCCTGGAAGAAGGAGCGGGCTACACGGTCAACGTGAGCTGCAGTGCCACGGACAGCGAGGCCTCGGGTAACGCCGGCGTCACCTTTTCCGTCCAGTCGGCCACCAAGATGCTGACCAGGACCATGAAGAGCATAGGCAACTTTCTTGTCCCTGATGCCCGCGCTGTCACGACAACGATTGCGGACACCACCGTAGCGGATCAGGCCGGCACCGTGACCGCGACTCCGGACCTGTTTTCGGCCCTGGATGACAACTTTGTCACCAGCGGCTCCTCCAGCGACGGCTCCGGGACCGGTATCTTCAGCTCGGTGCTGGAGAACCTGCGGCCCGGCACCTTTTTTTATGTCCGTGCCTATGCCAGGACCGCATCAGGCACGGTCTACTATGGAAACCAGCAGGGTTTCAGGACTGCGGACTCCTGTTTCATCGCCACGGCCGCCTTTGGCTCCATCTTCCATCCCTATGTGAGGATCCTGCGGAATTTCCGCGACGCCTATCTGCTGGGCAACGGCCCCGGCCGGCAGATGGTCAGCCTCTATTACCGCTACTCGCCGCGGCTTGCCGATCGCATCGCCGCGGTGCCGGCCCTTCGGGCCTTGACCAGGATCCTGCTGCTGCCGGTGGTGGGCGCTGCCTGGATCGCTCTGCAGGCCGGCCTGACAGGGCTCCTCCTGGCCGGAGCCATCCTGCTGGCGGCCTGGTGGTGCATCCGGCCGCCGGCACTGCTGCTGCGATCCGGCAGGCAGCCCTGAGCAGAACAACAAACATCCATGAACCTGAACATGGTACGTGACAACAAGCGAAGTACACCGATGAAGAGATCAATCTGTCGTGATGCCCGGGGATTTACCCTGATCGAACTTATGGTGGTGATGGTGATTCTCGGCATCCTGGCCGGGCTCATTGTTCCACGGATCATGGACCGCCCCGAGGAGGCACGTCGTACCAAGGCTGCCATCCAGATCCGGTCCATAGAACAGGCACTCAAGCTCTACAAGCTCGACAACGGCCAGTATCCCACAACCGAACAGGGGCTGCAGGCCCTGGTGGAGCCGCCATCCGTGGGCCGGCTGGCCAGAAAGTGGCGCAAGGGCGGCTACCTGGAAAAGGGCAAGGTCCCCAAGGATCCCTGGGGCAACGATTTCGTCTATATCTCGCCCGGTCTGCACGGCGATTTCGATCTCATGTCCTACGGGCCGGACGGCGAACCCGGGGGCGAGGGCAAGGATGCGGATATCAACAACTGGGAGCTCGATTAGTCGTCCCGGGACCATGGATCCCGGGCCGCGCAATCGCGGTTTCACCCTCATCGAGCTGGTGGTGGTGATGGCCCTGGTCGCCATCATGATCTCACTCGCCGTGCCCAATATCCGCAGCGCCCTCTATACCGATGAGCTCAAGGCCACGGCCCGCCGGCTCACCGGCCTTCTGTCCGAGGCGGGACAGGAGGTGACGGCCGGCCAGGAGCCCGGCGTACTGGTCTACGAGGCTGCCGGCCGCCGGTTTCGCCTTGAGCTGGCCGGCAGGAAGAAGGAATCTCTGCCCCGGCTGGAGATACCGGCCCCGGTACAGGTGGTGGATATCATGTCCGTCCACGGCGGCACCCGCTCGTCGGAGCGCATGGAGATCCGTTTCAGCAGCAGAGGATACGTGGACAAGACCCTGATCCATCTCCGTCACCGGGACGGCCGGGAGCTGACCCTGATGGTGTCGCCGTTTCTCGGCGTGACCAGGATCTTTGCCGGGTATCTCGACCTGGAGAATGAACAGATTCGCTGGTAAGAGAGGCCCGGGTGACCGGGCTGCCTGTGGTCGCCACAGGCTGGCGCCTCCGGAAGAGATCGGCCATGATCAGGCGGGATTCACCCTGCTCGAGGTCATGGTGGCGGTGGCCATTCTCGCCATTGCCCTGGTGACTCTCATCGGTTCCCAGTCGCAGAGTGTCTCCCTGGCCGGGCTCACCCGCTTCGACACCACGGCTTCCCTGCTGGCGGCCGGGAAGATGACTGAACTGCAACTGGCCGGTTTCGACGATCTGACGGATGGTGAGGGCGATTTCGGCGAGCAGTTTGCCGGCTACCGCTGGAAGGTGAGCGTCACCGATCTGACCGCGGACGATACCGGCATCGAGGGCAGCGACAACATGCTGAAGAGGGTGGATCTCACGGTCTCCCTGGTAGCGGAGAACGACTTGTCCTACACCTTGCGGGAGATCATGATGCGTCCGGTGGAAGCGAAACAGTGAACCGGCTGGCGCAAGGCTTCACCCTGCTGGAGATCCTGCTGGCCATGGTCCTGCTGGCCCTTGTCGTTTCCATGATCAGTATCGCTCTTTCCGGGTCCATGCAGGTCATCGACGCCACCGAGCAGCAGGGGGATATCTACCACCGGGCCCGCATCGCCATGCAGCGGATCAGCGACGATCTGGCATCGGCGGTGCTGACCGATGACCTGGATTTCATCGGCAGCAGGCATGAGGTGGGCGCGGAGCGCGGCGATACTCTGCGGTTCGGGTCCATGGCGCACCTGGTCTTTGCCCCGGAGACCCAGTTGCCGGGAATAGGAATCATTGGTTACGAGGTGGTGCCGGACCGTGAGCGGGAGGGTGAACTGGCCCTGCTGCGCAGCGATCTCCTGTATCGGCCGGGGATGCGGACCGGCGATGGGCCGCCCGAGGGGGAGCGGTTTCTCCTCTGTGATCGTCTGCGCTCTGTACGCTTCACCTTCCTTGACCAGCATGGAGAAGCGCATGACAACTGGAATACCCGCCGCAGGGAAGGGGAGAAGGAGCGGGAGCGCGGACTGCCGGCAGCGGTCCAATGCAGCCTGGAGTTCTGGCTCGACCGGGAGCAGGGGACCACGCTCACCTTCACCACATCCATCCTGCTGCCCACAGGCGTGATCCATGCCGCGCAAAAAGGGACCAATACTTTCTGACCGCTCGGGCGTCGCTCTGTTGCTGGCCCTGGTGACCATCGCCTTTCTGGTCGCCGTGACCGTGCGCCTGACCGACAGTGTCGACCTGCAGATGGAAAGCAGTGTGGTTCAGCGGGACAGGGTGCGGCTGAACGGGATGCTGCTCTCCGGCCTCAGTCTGGCCCGGGCCGCCCTTCTGGCCGACCAGCGGCAGAACCAGTTTGACACCACCACTGACGGGTGGGCCCTGGCGGACAGGAATTTTTCTCCGCTGGCCGGCGGTGACCGGCTGCGCGTTGTGGTCCGGGATCTTTCCGGCAGACTGCAGATCAATGCCCTGGTCCTGAGCGAGGATGAACGACAAACGATCCGTCAGCAGGAGGGCGGGAAGGGGAACAGGAAGATCAGGGAGTTTGAGCGGCGACAACGGGCGATCTGGCTGCGGCTGCTGGGCTCGGGCCGTTTCGCGGTCCGGGACGAAGACGAGGCGCTGTCCCTGGTGGATGCCCTCAGCGACTGGCTCGACACGGATGACGAGGAACGGGACCATGGCGCGGAAAACGGTTACTATGCCGGGCTCGATCCGCCTTATGCCTGCGGCAACGGCCCGGTCCTGACCGTGGATGAACTGCTGCTGGTCAAGGGGTTTTCGAAGAAACTGCTCTATGGCGACAAGAGCCACCAGGGGCTTGCCGATTACCTGACCGCGGCCGGAGATGATGGCCGGATCAATCTCAATACCGCGCCGGCATTACTGCTGCAGGCCCTGGCCGACAACCTCGGTGAAGAGGACGTGCAGGCCCTGATCGAGTTCCGCCGGGACGAGGACAACCGGGACCGGCTGGCCGGCCCGGACTGGTACCGGCAGGTGGACGGGTTTCCGGGCGATGTGACCCTGGACGCGGAGCTGCTTACCACCAGCAGTTCCTGGTTCCGGATCATGGTCACTGCCGCGGCAGGCACGGTCCGGATGAGCGGGCAGGGTATACTGCACCGGCAGGACAATGAAGAACAGGCCCTGGTTTCCTGGACTGTCCATTGAGTGTAACTGATCACAGGGTATGCAAGGTCACGATTTTTCAACCTCGTTTATGTAAGCGGTCACAGGTGCCGCAGGTTCGTGCAGGCGCTCCTGGCCGCTATAGCCTCCTATGCGGACAGGAGCGACCGTGCGAAGATGCGGTACCTGTGACCGCTTACCATTGAGTCCGTATAACCTGTTCGTGACAGGTGATAGTTCACCGCCATCGGCAACCATCTTGCAATATCGGTACGTTTACCGCAGAGGAGCATGACGCAGAAGATCCTGGGACTTGATATCGCAAGCGGCTTCCTGAGCGGGGTGGTCCTCGGCCAGGGGCGGGGCGAACGACGGGTCCTGGCCAGGGGCGTTGCCGCGGTTGCCGACGGCGAGGAGACCGGCGAGGCCCTGACCCGTCTGCTTGCGGAGCTGGAGTGGCGGGGCGGTCCCTGTATCTGTGGCGTCTCCCTCTCGTCCCTGAGCCTGCGCAACCTGACCCTGCCTTTCAGGGACCGGCGCAGGATCAGCCAGGTCCTGCCCTTTGAGCTGGAGGATCAGCTCGTGGTGCCGGTCGATGAGCAGGTGGTGGAGTTCCTCCGCGTCGGTGGTGAGGCTCCGGCCAGCAATCTCCTGGTTTTCTGCCTTGAGAAAACTGTTCTCCGTCGGCTGCTCGATCTTCTTGCCGGCTGCGGTGTCGATCCGCGACGGGTCACCCCCTCCATGCTGGCCCTGGCCACCCAGATGGTGCGGGCCGATCCGGACACAGGCAATGGCCTGCTGCTGCACGCAGATCTCCATTCCCTGTCCCTGGTGCTCTGCCGGCAGGGGCAGCCGCTGTTTTTCAGACGTCTTCCCTATCCGGAACAGATGTTCACCAGGCCGCCCTTTGTCCTCCAGGGCACGGCGGTGCGCATTGGTGACCGGCAGCAGGCTGCTGACTGCATCCGGAGCATACGCGGCGATGTGCAGCGGAGCCTGGATTTCTTCACCATGGCAACGGGGCAGGAACTGCAACCCGACCGGATCCTCCTTTCCGGGCTTCTGGTGACCGCACCCGGTTTTGCGGAGCTGGTCCGCGAGAGCTTTGACCGGCAGGTCGATCTGCTGGACCTGCGGCGGGAAGCCGGTGTCAGGGAGATGAACGACGGGGACGACGGCTGGCAACCGGGCCTCCAGGAACGGGCTCTGGCCCTGGCCCTGTCCGGGCTGGAACGGCGAGGGGTCGTGGACTTCCGCCAGGGTGAATTTGCCGTCAGTCGGGGTGTGCTGGCCAGTCGCCGGCGTGTCGGCGGCGTCCTTGTCACTGCCGTTCTGCTGGCGGCGGCCGGCCTGGGCTGGCTGTGGGCCGATTACCGCGCCCTGCGCAGTCGCTTTGATGATCTCGGCGGTCAGATGCGTGCACTCTACCGGCAGACCTTCCCCGGCGCCACCCGCATCGTTGATCCCCTGGCGCAGATGCAGGCCAATCTTCGTCAGATGCAGGCGCCGCGGGTTTCCCTGCCGCTCTTTACCGGCAGGAAGCGGATTCTCGATATCCTGGCCGACATCTCCGGCCGGATTCCGGAGTCGGTGGCCATTCATGTCTCCCGCCTGGTTATTGACGCCGAATCGGTCCAGATCAAGGGAACCACGGATACGTTCAATAATGTAGACACCATCAGGAACCGGCTTCTTTCCTCCCCCCTGTATCGCGAGGTAAAGATCGTCTCGGCCACGGCGGGCAAGAACAAGAAGATCCGTTTTGAGATCCGTCTGCAGCTCGGGGAGGCCTCATGATTGAGCTCTCGCGACGGGATCGGCTGGCATTGGCTGTCGGGGCCGGGGCCCTGCTGCTGTTCGTCATCCTCCAGTTTGTCCTGTTCCCGCTTCTCGACAAGCGGCAGCGGCTCGAGAGAGGGATCGCGGCCCGGGAAAAGGGCCTGGTCGAGATGCGGCAGATGCAGGAGCGCTACCAGCGCCTGCACCGGCAGAACAGCAGTCTCGGCCGGCAGCTTGCCCGGCGGGACAAGAACTTCAGCCTCTTTTCCTTCCTGGAGAAGATGGCCACCGCAACCGGGGTCAAACAGCACATCGCCTACATGAAACCCTCGTCGGTCCAGGGCGACGGCGCTGTCCGTCAGACCACGGTGGAGATGAAATTCAAGGCCGTCAGCCTCAAGCAGCTGGTGGCGTTCCTCGAGCGTATCGAGGCGCCGGAGCAGCTTGTGGCGGTGAAGCGGATCTCGATCCAGGAAAACAAGAAGGAAAAGGCCACTCTGGACGTGATCCTGCAGGTGATCAGTATCGACCAGGTGGACGACGGGGGCGCCGGCTGAGTCATGGCCATGGTCAGGAGAATCGCCGCATTGATGATCACCCTGTCCGGGTACGGGGTCTATACCCTGGCCGTGGCACTGGTGCTGTTCTGGCTGCTGTTTCCCTCCGCTACTGTGCGCGACTGGCTGCAGTACCGGCTGCAGCGGGCAATGCCTTCCCTGCACTGGCGGATCAGCAGCCTCGGCCTCGGCCTGCCCGGCGGCCTGGTGATCACGGGCCTGCGGGCGGGGCGGGGCAGCGGGGACACGGACCTGCTTGTCATCGACCGGGTGACGATGGTTCCGGATCCGGTGGCCATGCTCCGCAAGCGGGATGTACGGCTGCGGTTGCATATGGCCCTGGCCGGCGGTTCGCTCGATGCCGCACTCGTGCCGGCCCGGAATCTGCAAAAGGTTGCCCTGGAGCAGGGACGGATCCGGGGAGTGAAGCTGGCGCGGCTGCAGGGCCTGCAGGCGGAGCTGGGGCGGAAATTCGACGGCACCCTGTCCGGGACATTCAGGGGAAGACTGGACCTGCGGCATCCTGAAAAGGGCGGGGGAACCGCGGACCTGCGTCTCGAACAGGGAGAGCTGACCTTCCGCCGGCCGGTCCTGGGACTGGCCCGTCTTGCCTACAGCCGGATCACCACTGTCCTGACCCTGAAGGACGGGATGCTCAGCCTGGAGAAGGGGCGCCTGGAGTCGAAACTGCTGGCCGGCGAGTTCCATGGTTCAGTGACCCTGGCCGGAGATCCCGCAGCCAGTGCGATCCGTCTGCAGGGAGTGGTACAGCCGCGGCCGGAACTCTTTGCCTCGGTCGGTGACCCCACCGGTGCCGAAATGATTCGTTCGCGGCTCGGCGATGGCGGACTTGCCTTTACGGTGACCGGCAGCCTGGCTGCACCCGGGATCCTTTTTCCGGGACTTTCCGGCCTGCCCTTAAATCCGCAGCAGGAGGGACGGTGATCATGGTGCGCCGTCTGCTCATTCTGGCCCTGCTCACCCTCCTTGCCGGTGCGGGTGTGAAGGTCTTTTATGTTCGCCTCGAAAGGCGGCTGCAGGGCGAGATGGCTGCAGCCGGCAGCGGTGGCAGGACTGTGGTGGCCGAGAGCCCGGCGGTCAGGGAGACGGGAAAGAGCGTGAAGCAACGGGACTATCAGGTGATCGTGCGGCGCAACATCTTCCAGGCCCGTCTTGACGAGGGGAAGCGTCAAGAGAAAGAGGAAGAGCAAAAAAGCGAAGACCTGGCCGAAACCAGCCTGAAGCTGGCCCTGGTGGGGACCGTCACCGGCAGCGAACGCGATGCACGGGCGATAATTGTTGACGAAAAGAAGAAACGGCAGGATATTTACCAGATAGGCGATGCGGTCCAGGGCGCGCTGATCAGGAAGATCGAGCGCGGCCGGGTGGTGCTCGAGGTGAACGGCCGCGACGAGGTGCTGCTGATCAAGGAGCGCAAGGGCGGGGTGCCGGGAAAAGGCGTGGATACGCCCATGTCGAATATGCCATCAGCCGTGCCGCCGGCTTCGGTCAGGTCCGGAAATCGGAGAACAGTGCCGCTGGTCAGGCCGCACCGGCGCATCACCTTCCGCAATGACCGGGCCCGCGAGGTCGCGGAACCGGCCACTCCCCTCTCCACGGAGGAACCGCCTCCCAGGACCGATTCGGTGCCGGGCAGGCCACAGAGAACAGGAGACGATGAAGCTGTTCAGTAAGAAAACCATGAACCGGGTATCCGGGAGAGCGGTCCGGCACGGTGGCACAGCCCTGCTGCTTCTGCTGTGCTGTCTGCTGGTTACATCTCTGCCGCTGTCTGCCCGGGAGGCAGGGAAGAGCAGCCCGTCCGGCCGCTACGTGACCATTGATTTCAACGATGTCGATATCAATATCTTTATCAAGTTTATCAGTGACCTGACCGGAAAAAATTTTGTCGTCGACCGGGCGGTCAAGGGCAAGGTGACCATCATCTCGCCCACCAGGATCTCGGTGGAAAACGCCTACCACGTGTTCGAGTCGGTGCTGGAGGTGCATGGCTTCACCACTGTCCCGGCCGGCTCCATCATCAAGATCGTGCCCGCGGTCCAGGCCCGTTCCAAGAGTATCGCCACCATCCTGCACGACAAGGATGTCTATCCTGAGGACAAGGTGGTCACCCAGATCATCCCCCTGGCTCACACCAACCCGGTGGAATTGAAAAAACTGCTCGCGCCCCTGGTCTCCAAGACCAGTGTTGTCATCGCCCATCCCGAGTCCGGCATCCTGATCATCACCGATGTGCTTTCCAATATCCGGCGGCTGCAGGAGATCATCAAGGAGGTGGATGTGCCCTCCATCGGCGAGGAACCCAAGGTCATGCCGCTGAAATACGCGTCGGCGGCCAACGTGGCCAAGTCGCTGAGCCAGTTGTTTCTCCGGGTGGCCAAGAAGGACATGCGCCACGAGGTGATCCGGATCATCCCTTATGAACGGACCAACTCGCTCATCGTCTTTGCCCCCAGGCGCTATATCGACAGGATGGAGGTTCTTCTGAAAAAGCTCGACGTGGAGATGCCCCGCGGCGAGGGGCGCATCCATGTCTATTACCTGCAGCACGCCAATGCCGAGGAACTGGTCAAGGTGCTGACCAACCTGCCGGACAAGCAGGCCAAGATCAAGGGCAAGGCGCCGCCGATCTCCCGTGATGTCAAAGTGATGGCGGATGCGGAAACCAATTCGCTCATCATCACCGCCCCGCGAGAGGAGTATCAGGTGCTGGAAGGGGTCATCAAAAAGCTCGATATCCCCCGTCGCATGGTCTACATGGAGGCACTGATCATGGAAGTGCACGTCAACAAGTCATTCGAGATCGGCGTGCAGTGGGGCGGGGCCGGGAACTTTGCCGACGAGACCGGCCAGATGTTTTCCGGATTTTCCGGCAATCCCGAGCCCGGCCAGTACAATGTCCTCAACGGCCTCAAGGCCGACCCGCCGGTCCTGCCCGCCGGCTTCACCTTTGGCGTCATGAAGCAGGGGGTCAAGATCGGCAATGTCTATTTTCCCAACCTCGGCGCCGTGATGCGGGCCTACAGGAACGACTCTGACGTCAACATCATCGCCACCCCCCAGATTCTGACAACGGACAACAAGAAGGCCGAGATCAAGGTGGGCGAGAATGTGCCGTATATCACCAGCAAGAATACCACCACGGCCCAGCAGGATTATACCAGTTACGAGTACAAGGACGTGGCCACCACCCTGGCCATCACGCCGCAGATCAACCAGTCGGACCTGGTGCGGCTGGAGATCTCGGTGGAGGTGATCAAGCTCAAGAATCCCAATGATCTGAGCGGCCATCCGACCACCTTCAAACGCAGTGCCCAGACCACGGTGGTGGTTCACAACGAGGAGACCATTGTCATCGGCGGCATGATCGGGCAGGATACCTCCAGCGGCGAATACAAGGTCCCGCTCCTGGGGGATATCCCGCTGCTTGGCTGGCTGTTCAAGACCCACACCAACTCCAAGGAGAAGACCAACCTGTTTATCTTCATCACCCCGCACATTGTCGAGAACCCGGCCGAGATCGCCGAGATCTACTATCGCAAGCGGGATGTGATGGAACGGGTACAGGAAGGATCCAGCGATATTCCGGACCGGTTCTTTCATCGGCAACCGAACCCCGAGCATGCGGTGGCCCTGGCGGATCTCGGTTTTGCCAAGCTGGAGAAAAAGGAGTATGATCGTGCCAAGGAGTATTTCGAGCAGGCGCTGAAGATCGATCCGGAGAATCCCTATGCCCTGATCAACCTGGGTGTGGTGTATGAACATGAGGGCGACAGCGCCCGGGCAAGGGACCTGTACCGCAGGGTGCTGGAGATGGGGCCGGCGGCAAAGGGTGATGCGGCCGGTAACGGGTCCCTGCGCGAGCTTGCCCGCCAGAACCTGCTCCATCTGGAGAAGAAGTCCGGCAGACATGACGACAGTGCGGATCAGCCGGGAAGCAGGTAACAGATGAAGACGCTTGGCAGCATCCTGGTCGAATCCTTCGGCCTGCCGCCGGAGGCCCTGGAGGAGGCCCTGCAGACACAGGCGGACAAGGGCGGACGGCTGGGCGAGATCCTGGTCCAGCAGAAGAAGATCAGCGAGGACGACCTGCTCCG
>Ga0256833_1000739_pt1 | contig 25081 bp, 17 predicted proteins | sample 356284metaG_FD_190535 | JGI IMG/M metagenome (GOLD analysis project Ga0256833, IMG submission 190535) | Hydrothermal vent microbial communities from Mid Atlantic Ridge, Atlantic Ocean - 356-284 | ecosystem: Environmental > Aquatic > Marine > Hydrothermal vents | place: Atlantic Ocean: Mid... | reverse complement strand
AATTAGTGATGCCTTAGCATCAGTAATTTGAATAAAGTGAAAATATCGCAAAAAGATTATTTTTCAATTTTAATGACTTTATGGACAGACACTAAATAGTTTCTATTAGAAAATAAATTCCCGGTTAAACTTTCATTAAACTAACAACAAATTTGTAATTTTGTTGATAATTTCATAAATTCACGGATTAAAATTATATTTCTTTAACTCATGTGTGTGCGAAAATACTGCAAAATAGAAATTTGCTCTTTTTACGATATTTTTACTTTACCATAAGTGATTGACGTAAAGGATTTAAATTGTTGTGGTGAAATCATAATCTCATAAAAAGACTTCCGCATTTTAATAATTGCATAATTTCGTACAACCGTTAACTAAAATTATTGAAAATGAAAGTTACTTATCTGGGACATGCATCTCTTTCCGTAGAAATGAAAGGAAAAAACATTATTTTCGATCCTTTCATTTCAGGAAATGAATTAGCTCAAAATATAGATGTAAATTCGCTTAAAGCAGACTATATTTTGCTTACACATGGTCATGCAGATCATGTTGCCGATGTAGAAGTTATAGTAAAAAATACCGGAGCGAAAATCGTATCCAATTTTGAAGTTGTAAACTGGTTTGCCCCGAAAGGAGTTACAGGCCATCCTATGAATCACGGAGGAAAGTGGAAATTTGATTTTGGAACAGTTAAATTTGTTAATGCTATCCACTCTTCAAGTATGCCTGATGGCTCTTACGGAGGAAATCCCGGGGGATTTGTTGTATGGAATAATGAAAAATGTTTTTATGTTGCAGGAGATACTGCACTTACGGAAGACATGAAGATAATTCCCAAAACAACTCCCAAACTGGATTTTTGTGTTTTACCCATCGGAGATAATTTTACAATGGGATATGAAGAAGCATTAATTGCCAGCGATTACTTAAAATGTGATACTGTTATCGCATATCACTATGACACATTCGGATATATAGTGATAGATAAAGATACTGTAAAAAAAGCATTTAAAGAAGCAGGTAAAAAAATAATCTTTTTAGAAATCGGAGAAAGTATTGATATGTAGAGTATATCCATATAGTACCCGACCAGAAAAGTATTAAAATTTTGGCACTTTATAGACAGACACTATATAGTTTTTACAAAAAGATACTATGATTATAACGTGGTTATTCTTCACTACAATCACTTATCAATATGTGATTAATAGAACATATACATTTTTTAAAAATAATACTAATATATAAATGAAACACGAACATCATCGTCATGAAGTTAAAGGAAAAAATCTTTTTTATACAATTTTATTAAATGTTGGCATTAGTATAGCAGAGCTAACAGGAGGAATTATATCAGGTAGTATTTCATTGATTTCAGATGCTATTCATAATTTTTCGGATGTCTTATCTTTAATTGTATCATACATTGCAAATAGACTTTCAAAACGGGAAGCAACTGAGAAGTACACTTTTGGGTTCAAAAGAAGCGAGATTATAGCTGCTTTTTTAAATTCATCAACATTAATAGTTTTTGCATTTTATATTCTTTACGAAGCTGTTATTCGACTGATAAATCCTGTAGAAATATCAGGAAATTTAGTGATTTGGCTAGCTTTTGGCAGTATTATCGTCAATGGTCTAAGTGTACTTTTCATAAGAAAAGATGCCGAAGAAAATATGAATATGAAATCAGCTTATTTACATCTTTTCGGAGATATGATGACTTCAATTGCAGTAATGACAGGAGGTATTTTAATAAAATACTTCCATTTATATTGGATTGATCCGGTATTTTCAATATTAATCGCTATTTATTTACTTTATTTGAGTTGGAATATTTTTAAATCCTCTTTAAAAATAATAATGCAATTCACACCGGATAATATTGACATAAGAAAAATAGTAAAAGATATTTCAAAAATAAACGAAATAAAAAACATTCACCATATTCATATCTGGCAAATTGATGAACACGATATTATATTTGAAGCACATATAGATTTGAATGACAATATTCTTATTACTGATTTTGAACTAATTTTACAAACAATAAAAGAAATCCTCCATTCAAAATATGGAATTCATCATTTAACTCTTCAACCTGAGTTCTCTTTAACCGACAACAAACAAGTTATTAATAATCATAATTAGTGTCTGTTTATATAGAGTTTGAATTTTTTAAATAATACTATCACTTAGGCAGTGTATTTTTGATAAAAAAAAGTAAGTACGGAAAAGATAAATTGGTTTTTGGGATGAACTCTTTTGCCTTTTAGCATAAATAACTTCCGTACTTACAATTATATAATGCAAAGGTAATAAAAGTTTTCATATTACAAAATATTTTAATATGTTTTTTTAATATTTTTTTCCATTTTATAATGTTTTAAACCAATTTCCATAAATTGGTCACTTGTTACCATATACCCTAACGTTTCATAAAATCCTGTAGCTGTATGCCTTGCATGTAAAATAATAGTAGAATAATCATACAATAAGGCTATTCTCTCAGATTCTCTTACAAGAATGCTACCATATCCTTTATATTGGAATCCGGGTTTTACCGCCATCTGCTTTAATTGTAATGTATTTCTATCAACTTTTTTAAGATATAAACATGCTATCATTGTGTAATAACAATCAATAAAAGCAATATGGAAACAATTAATTTCTTTAATAAGCTCATTTGGATAGAATACCATATTCAAGGGTTTTCTTAACACTTCATTTCTCAAATCAACCGATTGAGCATATAGGGGTGTTCCCCAGTTATAAATTGTAATCATTATATATTTTATTTAAAATTTGCAAAAAAAACAATTTACAATTATAAATATTTACTTGGTAAAATTTAAGCGAAAAACATCATATTTAGCATCTGTCTATTAAATGCTTGATTTTTTATACAAAATTTCAAAATATCCTGTTATTTGCAGCGTTTATTCATTTTAAATCATCAATTTAATATCATTACAAAACCAATGTGTAATTATTTACCATATTAATTTAATTATGAAAAAATCAGCTACTTTAATAATCATCTTTTTAGTTACAATTCCTTTATTTTCACAAAATACAGAAAGGTATATAATTAAAACAAAACAGGAATTGAATGAATCCAGATTGAATAATATATTAGGCTTAAAAAACGGAGATAATATTGAACTATTATTCAAGGAGTTGAATCTTTATTTGCTAAAATCAAACCATATCAACAATGAATATATCAACCGGATTCGAAGTAATAATATTATAGATTTTATTGTAAAAGACTCTAAGCTTGAATATAGAAATACGCCTAATGACCCGAATTACATAAAGCAATATGCTCCTTCACAAATACGTGCTGATGAATTATGGGATTATAATACAGGAGGATTAAGCGGAAAAGGCGATACGATTGTCATAGCTGTATTGGACAAAGGCCTTGAAACCACTCATGTTGATCTTGTTGGAAACATTTGGAGAAATAATGAAGAAATACCAGGAGATTCTATAGATAATGACAATAATGGATATATAGACGATTATTTTGGAGTTGATTTAAAAAATAAAACTGATATTCATAATATTGACTATCACGGCACAGCAGTAGCAGGAATAATTGGAGCTAAAGGTAATAATGGAATAGGTATAAGCGGTATAAACTGGAATATTAAAATTCTGCCTATCACCAGTGTTAATTATATTAGTGATGTAATTGAAGGATATAATTATGTTTATAAATTAAGAAAGAAATTTAATGATAGTGATGGGATTAGTGGTGCTTTTATAGTAGCAACCAATTTATCAGCAGGTTACAATAATGTTTTTCCTAAAGATTCTCCTGAATATATGCAATGGTGCGATATATATGACTTGTTGGGCAAACAGGGAGTTCTCAACACAACTTCACCCTCCAATGATCCGGTAAATGTTGAAGAAAAAGGAGATATGCCGACATTGTGCAGTAGTGATTATCTTATTCCGGTTACAAGCACCGATAAAAATGATAATTTTGATACTTACAGGAGTTTTGGGAAAAAAAGTATTGACTTGGCCGCACCCGGAAAAGATATTTACACATTATATTCAAATAACGGATATAAAAAAAAATTTTCAGGCAATTCTGCTGCAGCTCCTCAAGTTGCCGGAGCTATTGGTTTATTATACACTATGCCTTGTCCAGGATTTTATAAAAGAGCAATTGCAAATCCTGCTGAATTCAGTTTGATTATCAAACAACATATCCTTGACTACTCCGACAAACATCCTGATTTGACAAATAAAACAGTTAGCGGAGGAAGACTTGATGTTTATAATACTTATATACATCTTGCAGAAACATTATGCCCCGATTTTACAACCGGAACTTTTGATCTAAAACCAATTTATCCCAATCCTGCAACTTCAAATATTTTCATTGAATATTCAAATGAAGATTTTGACCCTCATACTATTATTATATACAATTCTATTGGACAAAAAGTATTTACAAAAACATTCAGACCAAAACTTTTCGGTAAAAAAATTGAAACAATTGATATTAGAAAATTTTCTTCAGGAGTCTATTTCGTCAAATTGGTAGCAGGAAAAAATAATATTACCAAATCCTTTTGTAAAATATAACAATACAAGTAAATGCATTTTTTTATCTTTAAATATTATACATTAATACAGTAATGTATTGTTTGGTATTTTTAGTTTTCAATTTCTATTTTCATTTTTATTATAGAGAATTTATTTAATTTTTAACACTAAAAAACAATACTCTATCTGTATATAATCAAATATTTATCATCATTATTTATATCCACTATTAAAGTTATTTTTTAAAATATTTAAACTTTTTTACAAAACATTTTGTTAATTAGTAAACATTCACTAACTTTGCAAAATCTAAATATGAATAATATGAAATTTACCACAAGACAAATTGAGATTATCAATGCAGCAACTGAAATTATCGGACTCAAAGGAGTACAAAAATTAACTACGAAAAGTTTAGCGGCTAAAATGAATTTCTCCGAACCTGCATTATACAGGCATTTTAAAGATAAAAATGAGATATTGAGGTCTATACTATTATATTTTAAAGGGAATATGAGAGAAGGACTTAATAATGTTATATCAGAGAATAAAACGGGTCTTGAAAAAATAATAGATACTATATCGTTTCAATTTAATTTTTTCGTAAAGTATCCGGCTGTTATAATGGTTATTTTTTCCGAAACTAGCTTCCAAAATGATGAAAATCTTTCAATAACGGTTAAAGAAATTGTAGATGACAAACGGAAGATAGTAAAAGCTATATTATTGTCAGGACAAAAAGACGGCAGTATCAGATCAGATTTAAAAACCAATCAGCTTACCAATATTATTATGGGAAGTATGAGAATTACAGTATTGAATTGGAGGTTGCACGGATTTGATTTTGATTTACAAAAAGAAGGGGAAGAATTGATTAAAACTCTTAAAATCATATTAAAAAAGTAATTTTTTTAAATCTTAATAGTTAGTTAGTTTTAACTATAAAAAATACATAAATATGAAAAAGATAACGGAATTTGTAATAAAAAACAGTATATTAATTGTAATTACAACCATAATTCTAACCATTATTTCATTGTACAGCATTAAACAAAATGTTTACATAGAAACAGACTTAGATAAATACATGCCTGAGGATCATCCTGCATTTAAATACAGTGATAAAGCTGAGGAGATGTTTGACATCCGTGATGCCATAATGATTGCAATAGAAAATAAAAAAGGTATATATAATTATACGACTTTAAAAAAAATAAAATCTTTAACAAAAGAATTGCAAAAGTTAGATGAGATTGAAGACAAAGATGATATTTTATCACTTTATACTGCTGACAATATCATTGCGAATGAAGAAGGGCTGGAAATAGAAAGATTTTTTAAAAAAGTGCCGAAAACCAAAGAAAAGCTGGAGAATCTAAGAAAGAATGTCAGAAATAATGAAATGATATATAGAAGACTGGTTTCTGAGGATGAAACAGCCAGTGTGATAATGGCAAAAATAAAAGATAACAGTTTTTCCGATTCATTGTATAATGAGATAAATTCTCTTGCGTCCAAATATTCAGGGGATGGTGATAAAATATATGTTGCGGGTCAGCCAATAGTAGAAGGCATGATGGGTAGTTTAATGCCTAAAGACATGCAAAAAATGTTTCCACTTGTGTTACTTCTGATTTTGATTGTTCTATTTATAACATTAAGAAGTGTAAAAGGTACGATTATCACATTACTCGTTGTTTTAATTTCAACAGTATGGACATTTGGTTTAATGCTTTTTCTTGGATATCCGATTTACGCTATTACAACCTTAATTCCGGTTATGTTGATTGCTATCGGAGTAGCCGACGGAATTCATTTATACAATCATATAATGCTGCAGCATCATAATAATCCGGATATTTCAAAAAGGAATTTAATCCGTGATATGATAAAAGAAATGTGGGTTCCTGTAATGATGACATCCGTTACTACCGCAATAGGATTTTTATCATTACTAAGTTCAGAAGTGTATCCGATAAAGTATTTTGCCGTATTCACCGGTTTGGGGGTAATGTTTGCAATGTTATTATCATTAATTTTCATACCGGCCATGATAAATATTTTCGGATTATCAAAAATCAAAGCCAAAAAATCGGGTGAACAGGAATTTTTCAAAAAGCATGCAAAAGATTTTACGGATTTGGTAATCAATCATCGCAAAATATGGATAACCCTAACTGTTATTGTTTTATTAATATTTGGATATGGAATATCAAAAGTTTGGATTAATTCAAGTTTTCTAGCCCGGTTTCCAAGTAGCAATCCTATTGTCGAAACGGACAAATTCGTCAATGATAAATTTGCTGGCACTACCACTATAAATGTTATCCTGGAAGGGAATAAAAAAGATGAATTCAAGGATCCGGTAGTTCTATCACTAATGGACAAAATGGCTAAAGATATCGATGTGAAATACAAAGAGGTTGGGGGCTCATTAAGTGTAAATGATTTTATTAAAAGGATGAATAAAGTTTTGAATGAAGACAGACAGAAAATGTACAAAATCCCTGATAATAAAAACCTTATAGCACAATATTTTTTACTTTATGAAATGAGTGGAGGTTCTGACAGATTATGGGAAGTTGTTGATGAAAACTTCAAAACTGCCAATTTGCGTTTTCAGTTAAAAACCGATAATTCCAAAACATTAAATTCTTTGATAAAGAGTATTGAAAGTTATAAGCCGGAATTTAAAAAACTAGGTGTGGATTTGAATTTTGCCGGAGGTGGATACAAATTATTAGTATTTAGCGACCTGATACTTGAGGGACAAATAAGGAGTTTATTTTTCTCTTTTATTATTGTGATAATACTTTTATCTATAATGTTTAAAAGTATAAAAACCGGTTTGATAGGAGTTATACCTATTACCATTACGACAATAATCTCATTTGGTGTATTAGGTTTATTCAATATTCCTCTGGAAACGACTACAGCATTGATCTCCAGTATAGCCATAGGTATAGGCATTGATTATGCTGTCCATTTTATTGATAGATATAAGAAAAACGCTTTAAATACAGGTGATAAATATATTACTGTTATAAAAACAATGGAGCATTCAGGTAGAGCTATCGCATTTAATGCGGTAGTAGTAATATTGGGATTTTTAGTATTAATATTCTCGGAATTCAAGCCAAATATAGCTCTTGGGGCTATAGTATCCCTGAATATGCTTACAAGTTTCATCGGAACAGTCACTATAATGTTGATAATAATGTATTCGACTAATTTATATTTTAATAAAAATAAATAAAATTGTAATCATGAAAAAAATGAAATTAATTTTAATGGGAATTGCGTTGTTGAGTCTCTCACAAACCAGCAATATTTTTGCTCAAACAGGTAAAGAAATTGCTTTTAAAGTTTACAATCGTCCTACTGCAAAAGATGGTGAATCGGATATGAAAATGACATTGATCAATAAAAAAGGAGGAAAACGTATTAGAAACATTCATCAGTTTTATAAAGATTACGGAAAAGTGGAAAAGAAAATATTGTTTTTCAAATCTCCGGCAGATGTAAAAAACACATCATTTATGAACTGGAGTTATGATGATGCAAATAAAGATGATGATCAATGGTTGTATTTGCCGGCATTAAAAAAAGTAAAGCGTATCTCCAGCAGCAGTAAAGACAATGAATTTATGGGATCCGATTTTACTTATGCTGATATGGAAAAGCGACATCCTGATGAAGATGTCCACAAACTCCTAAAAAGTGAAAATTTAAATGGTGAAGATTGTTGGGTAGTTGAAGCTGTACCCGTAGACGATGATGATATGTATTCCAAAAAAGTAGCTTGGATATCAAAGTCCAAATTATTGCCTATGAAAATGGATTATTATGATGAAGATGGTGAATTATTAAAAATACTTACTATCAACAAAATTCAAAAAGTTGGTAAATACTGGGTTATCACAGATGAGACGATGCATAACATACAAAAAAATCATAAAACCAATATTCTCATCAGTAATATGAAAGTCGATCAGGGATTGAGTGACAGCAAATTTACTCAAAGAGCAATGAGAAAAGGACTTTAACAATCGAGTAACTACCCGGGTAGAATTATTTTGATTAAATAATAATTTTACCTCATTATTATAAAAAAATAATAAAATCATGAAAAAAAAGACATTAAAAATCTTATTTGTCTTATTATTTTTCGGACAAATAGCAATAGCGCAAGACGAAGAACCCAAGTTGGAAATAAACGGATTTGTAAGAACATATCTGGGGGTTTTGACGCAAGAGCCGCAAAATTATAGTATATTTCAAAATACTGTCAATCTTGAACTGCAAAAGCAATCGGATAAAATAGGATTTTACATAAATCCGTATTTATATCAATATCCAAAGGGAGAAATGAATTTTGGATTAAGGGAAATGTATATCGATCTTTTTTCGGATAAATATGATTTGAGATTGGGAAAACAACAAATAATATGGGGGCAAGCGGATGGAGTATTTATAACAGATATAGTAACGCCTAAAGATTTAACGGAATTTTTATTGAGGGATTTCAATGAAATAAGGATGGGAATAACTTCTGCCAAATTAAATTATTATTTCAATGATGAAAACAGCTTGCAATTGGTTTGGATTCCTGCATTTCAGCCGACAATACTTCCGGAAGAAAACTCCATCTGGAGACCTAAAATGCAATTCCCTTTACCAGTACTTGAAAAAGATTGTACAAAAAAAGAAATTCCGTTAAAATTGGAAAACAGCGAATTTTTTGCAAAATATTCCCTTAACAATGCTTTTATTGATTTAAGTATAATGGGAGGATATACTTGGGATGACGACCCGGCAATGCATATAAATAAGATTATAGATCCGGCTACTATGAAACCAAAAGGAATTAAATTAACTCCTGAACATCACCGCCTGACACTTGCAGGTGGTAGTTTCAGTACGGATATAGCCGGATTTATATTAAGAGGTGAAGGAGCATATTATTTTGATAAATATTTCAATACACAAGACCCTGGAGCAAAAGATGCGCTTGTAGAAAAAGACTATATCAACTATGTCGTTGGATTGGATAAAACTATTGGAGACTGGAGAATATCAGGACAATTTATTCAAAAAATAATATTAGACTATGATGACCCGATTATGCAGGATCAATATCAAAACTTAGCTACTTTTTTGCTCAGTAAGAGTATGTTTAGAGAAAAAGTCCGTTTTGAATGGTTTACCTATTACGGAATAGATAATCAAGATGCATTATCAAGGATAAGAGTATTTTATATGCCTTATGATGCATTAAGTTTTGAATTTGGCACCAATATTTTCATTGGCGATAAAGGAATGTTCGGTCAATACAATGATAATGATATGATATATACAAGAGTAAAATATAATTTTTAATTATTTGTTACTAAGCGGCATTGTTATAGGATATTTCAATATTTCATTATTGAAATATTGAAATATCCTTTATTTTAAACATAAATTTCGGAACAACTTGGCTTTTTCAGCTGATTCAGCGATGATATTTATACAATAATATCCACAACATAACCCTCATGATTTCTCACATTAAAAACACTACCATCATCAAAAATCAGATATTGTCCTTTTATGCCTATCAATTTTCCCTTGATTACAGGATGTTTATCCAATTTGAGGCTTTTTACTTTTTGCGGATATTGAAGTACAGGGTAATTCAATACAAATAACTCTGTATTATCATACAAAAAATACCGTTTGGTCTCATCAGGAACATAATTTGATAACATTTCTTTTTGTTCTAACAGATCAATATCCGCTAACTCGTTTTTAAGCATTCTTTGCCAACTCGTTTTATCGGAAACATGTTGTTTCAGGGCAACTTCCGTGATACCTGCCAAATACCTGTTAGGCAACTCCAACATTGCGATTGCTTTACTAGCGCCCTGATCTATCCATCTGGTGGGAACTTCAGGTTTTCTTGTTACACCTACTTTGACCTTACTACTCAATGCCAAATAAACTATGTGCGGTTGCAATTGAACTTTCTTTTCATATTCCAGGTCTCTGTCTTCTATATTTAGATGGGCTTTACTCATTTCAGGTCTTAAAATCCAATCACCAACTTTCGGCGACTCAAAAAAGCAATTGTAACAATAGCCCTGACGATATATTTTTTTAGTTCTCCCGCAACTTAAACATTGATATTTATCAAAATAAATTTCTATATTCCCACCTATTAATCTGTTCATATCAATAATCTTTCCACCTATTTCCAAATAATATTGAATAGGGGAAGTATATTTAGTTTTCATTTTGGATAGAACACCATTGACATTCATTTTATTCTCTGTTTTAAATTATAGCACTTTATGGCCGAACTACCTGTTAATTATTATTTTCTTAAAAAAAACAGTCCTGTTATTCATTGTAATTTTAATCAAATACAATCCTTGACTTAATTCATTAATATTATAACTAACAAAACGTTTCTTTGTATTAATATTTTTAGTAAAGATAACAGTTCCTGAATTATTTAGAAAACTAATTACTGAATTTGAATTATCGATATTTCCAAAATCCAAAATAATTTTTTCCATTGCAGGATTAGGATATACTATTAAACTATATCTATCAATTTCAAATAAATCTGTTAATTTATCCACACATACCGTAGTATCAACAGTGCAATCCGTTAAAGTATCCGTAACGGTCAATGCATAACATCCTTTTTCATTCAATCCGGTTGCATTCTTATCATTACTCATATAACCGTCAGGACCGTTCCATTTATAAATATAATTACCTGAGTCATTACTCGATATGAATATTCCCCCGGAGTTTGATGCTGTAATATTCAATACCGTATCTATTGTAATAATTATCGCATCGGGTTCGGAGATAAAAAATGTATCAACAACCGTACATAATAAAGAATCTGTCACAGAAACATAATAAGAGCCGGCACATAAATTATTTATTGAAACGGAATCGGCACCATTGCTCCATTTATATTCTAATGGTCCGGTACTATTGGCAACTGAAATTATTTTTAAAGCTCCATTACATTCTCCAAAACATAAGGCATTTATCTGTTCCATATTTATAAACATATCCTGACAAGTAAATGTATCAACTACAACCGTATCCACATCTATACATGCTAAAGAATCGGTTACCGTTACCACATATAGCCCCGAGGATAAACTATCAATAAAAGCAATAGTATCTCCGGTATTCCATAAATATTTATAAGGTTTAACCCCTCCTTCTACAATGACAGTGGCAGTACCATCTTTTGCATTAGAATAACTTTCATTTGTACTATAAGCATTTGCTATTAATTCTGCAGGAGAAGTTATCACAAAAGTATCTATATACATACAATTAATAGAATCTACAATGGTAACATAATATGTACCGGCGCAAAGACTATCTATATAAGACAAGCTATCTCCGGTACTCCAGTGATAGTGAAATGGCTTAATACCATTCACCATATCATGTATATTAATTGAACCGCTACATTCACTATAACAAGTCTGATTTGCGAGCTCATAAATCAAGCTTCTATTTACACATGGATCGTAAACATAAACAGTTTTGCAAACAGTATCTCCTACCCCGCATACATTTTGACCAAAAGCACAGATATCATAAACTCCAACGGTATCAAAACCAATTAATGTATCAGGATTTAAAGAGTACCCCGTTGTTCCGTTTACTATCCAGGTATATGATGTCGCATTGTAAACACTATCCAAAGTAAATGTAACATATTCTCCTAAAAAAATACTATCGTAATTTGCATTCGAACTATCGCACAAAATATTTTCAGGCCCTATAATATCGGGAGCATTGCCACCTTCCAATATTTCAATCCAATAAGTACATTGAGTTCCACTACATCCATCAATAAAAAAATAGTATTCTTGCCCAATAGTTAGCCCGGTTAAATTAACAGGGATATTTCCAGGCTCCACACAAGTACATTGAATAGTGACCGGTGTATTAAGATCACAATCGTCATAAACCCCCCATTGAATTCCAAGAGTACCAGTACCTTCTGTACAAGAGACTGCGTGTATAATCAAAGAAACATCGGTTGCACCCGCTGCGAAAGAAAACCACGAAGGATTGTTAAAAAAAAATGTATTTTCGTCACAGCCCGGAATAGGGACACTTTCCCATTGCCCTACCATTTCAACACAATATTGATTAAGGTCATTCAAACTGCACAATAATTCCGCATTTTCGCAGAAACCTATCGGTTCATTTAAATCACAGTTATCAGGTGGTTCTACATAATAACCTGCATCGATATTTACAATATTTTCACCCGGCTGAATAGAAAATACAGGGGTAATACCAACGATATTAGCATCACTATCCATATCATCAGATCCAACATTTTGTAAAGTAAATGCAAAAGATAAAAGCAATTGAAATTCTATATAATATTCATCAGGTTTTATTTCAGTCTCTTCTCCGAAAATATATATTCCGTCATCATCAGTATATGTTGTTTCTATCAATTCATCATTCGATTCACGAAAAAGTTTAACCATAATATTCGACATGGGAATCTCATCCGAATCCTGTATTCCATCCATATCTGAATCTCTCCATGTAAAACCCTCTATCGTTGAAGATTTGTACATTCCTGCATCCCAGTCAACTGTAGTATCACCGGATTCCAGTGATAAAAAATATGTAGTTCCCGTAACAGGATTCGGATCACTGTCTTTATCGTCATTGCCTATATCCCGATATGTAAAAAGATATTTAAAAGGACGATAAAATATAAGATGATATTCACCAGGACTTAAATTATAAGAAGAATCAAATAAGTAGTGTCCGGTTTCATCGGTAGTGGTACTATAAACCACATTAGTAAAATCATTAACTAATTCAACTTCAACTCCTTCAATACCAAGCTCCCCATCATCCTGAATCCCATTGACATTTATATCTTCCCAGACAAAATCACCCAGCGTACAAGGCAAATAGTATCCTGCATCAATATCTGTTTTATCCTCTCCTGCTACCAACTCAAACAAGGCTGTGGTACCCGGACCATTACTACCATCTACATCACTATCTATATCCTCTGCGCATACATTTGCTTGTGTTTCCATATATGCAGAATTAACTACAGAAGCATCAAATTTCAGATAATAGAATCCCGGTGTAACATTTTCAAATGAGAAACTTCCATCGGCAGCTGATGTAATAGTTTGTCCAATTTGATTTCCAGATTCATCAAATAAGCTAATTTCGACGCCAGCGATACCCTGGGAGAAATATTCCTGACAACCCATTCCCGAAATATCTTCCCAGACAAAATCACCTATCCTTGGTAATGCAAAATCACTATTAATCTTTTCAGAATGAAAATCATTATTATGTAAACCGGATGGAACTCCAGTAAATCCAGTTAAAAAAACAAGAACAAAAAGAATTAAAAGATTTTTCATAATATATAATTTACAAATTAAAAACCTATTTATTATATAACGAAATTAAATACCAAATATAACAAAAAAATTAGAAAAAGCTATGATTATTAACAAAATACATCATTTTTTTTCTATCTACAAATGAAATCTTATAATAAACATATAACAACCGACTCTTTTTGACATAAATAAAATATAAATTACATAAATGCATATTTAGTGTCTGTCTATAAAGTGCTTGAATTTTTAAAAACAAAGATTTTTGATAAGGTTTTTACTTTTCCGAGACGAGGTGATGCCTTAGTATCAGCGAGTTGAAGAAAATAAAAATATCGCAAAAAGATTGTTTTTAAATTTTAATGATTTTATGGACAGACACTATTAAGTGTATATCAAAAAAAACATTAAAATAGAGTACAAAGATTTTGTAAAAGGTTACAAAAACAAAAATTATTGAATCATTCATATAATATAGTTACCTAAAGTTAGTTTTCATATATGACTTTTTGATAAATTTTTTATTAGTTTTGCAACTTAAAAAATATACGTATGTTGAAATTGAATTATAAATTGTGGATTGCAGTATTGTTGATTGTTATTAGTAGTCAATCATGTCATTATTTGAAAAATCTCACGAAAAGCAATGATAGTACTGATAACACCGATATAAATTCAATTGAAAAAGATACTATAAAGATTTTGTCCTATTCGGATAGTTTGTCAATAGCAAATAAAAAACAAAATACCATTACTTATACATCAATGGAAGAAAAGGAAGAAAATAAGAATATTGTTGATACTACCGGTATAATTGAGCAATTTTTAAATGACTCATCATTTTTTTCCCGAACATATAATCGTATATCGCACTTTAAAAAAAGAAATATAGGATCAAATGATTTTATAGCACCTGACACCAGGATGATTAAAGGCTCTGCAATAGTTGACCAATTGGATAGTCTGGCACAAGTGAAATTTTATAACAAATATTACTTCAAATCAAATCCTGAAATACTAAACACCCGCAATTATGCTTCTGACGAGATACCTGTTTTTACAGACTCAGTGTATAATATGAGAATTGAAAGACTGAACCTACTGACACCAATAAACCTCACATACAATGAATACGTAAAAGGATTCATTAATACCTATGCTGTAAAAGGGAGGAAATTGACTGCATTAATGCTTGGTTTAAAAGAAATATACTTTCCTTTGTTTGAAGAAGTTTTAGACAAGTACAATATGCCTTTGGAATTAAAATACCTGGCAGTAGTTGAGAGTGCATTGAACCCTACTGCCGGTAGCAGAGCCGGAGCAAAAGGATTGTGGCAATTTATGTATAATACCGGTAAAAGATACGGTTTGAATAGTAATTCTTTAGTTGATGATCGTTATGATCCATATAAAGCTACAGAGGCTGCAGCAAAACATCTAAAAGATCTTTATGAAATTTACGGTACTTGGGATTTGGCTTTAGCAGCCTACAATTCAGGTCCGGGTAATGTCAACAGGGCTATTAGAGCTGCAGGAGGTGTTAAGGATTATTGGGCTATATGGCCGTTTTTGCCACGTGAAACAAGGGGATATGTTCCTGCATTTATAGCTGTAAATTATATTTTTAATTATGCATCCGAACATAATATCTACCCTATGGATCCCGGTATATTATATAGTGATATTGACAGTGTCTCGGTACACGATGTATTGGCATTTGATCAGATAGCTGAATTTCTGAATATTGATTTGGATGATATTAAATTCTTGAATCCCTCATACAAGTTGGGTATTATACCTGCGACAGAAGGAAAAACATATATTTTAAGGCTTCCGAGAAACAAAATAGGTGCATTTTTGGAAAATGAAAATAGTATTTACCATTTTAAATCCAGTAAAGGGATTGAAAAGGATAAATTATTGGCACAAATAAAAAAAGCCAAGGAGAGAACTATTCATATTGTTAGGAGAGGCGAAAATCTCGGATATATAGCAAAAAAATATCGTACAACCGTTGGGACAATAAAAAGACTCAACAGAATGAGATCTACAAGAATATATCCGGGACAAAAGTTGATAGTTTATGTCGGGCAAAACAACTATAAAAGGAATAGAAAAATAATTCAGCATAATACAAAAAAATATAAATACCATACTATCCGACAAGGGGATACATTATGGTATTTGGCAAACAAATACCATGCTTCCATATCCCAGATTAAAAACTGGAATGGAATCAGAAATTCTCATAAATTAAAACCCGGTGACAAATTGATTGTCGGTAAAAAAGGCTAAAATGAAAAAACTTACAGGTATTATATTGTGTGGTGGTAAAAGTTGTAGATTCGGTCAAGACAAAGGGCTTTGTACATTAGCCGGTAAACCTATGATTGATTACCCTCTTGCTGCTTTAAAAAATATCTGTGATGATATAATCATAAGTACAAATGATCCGCGATATGACACTCTGGGTTATAAAATCATAAAAGATAATATTAAAAATATAGGCCCTTTGGGAGGCATCTACTCTGCTTTGCACGAATCTAAAACAGAAGATAACATAATTGTCTCATGTGATATGCCTTTTTTAAATGAAAAATTATTAAATTACATATTGGAAAATAAAAATAATCATTTAATTGCAGCTGCTTATGAAGGACAATATGTTGAGCCTTTATGCTCATATTATAATAAAAAAGTAATACCAATAATAGAAAAATTAATATCCAATGAACAATTCAAACTTCAGGTTTTACTAAAAAAAGCTAATTATAAAAAAATAATGATTAATAAAAATTTAGAATTTTATCAGAACCATTTATTTTTAAATATTAATACCATAAATGAATATAAACGCGCTGAGAAAATATTAAAATTGTGATATGACAAAAAAAGAAAAAGCTTTTGCTATTGCAGGAATTTTAGAACAACTATATCCTGAAACACCTATTCCATTAAAACATCAGGATCCATATACACTTTTAATAGCAGTACTTTTGTCCGCACAAAGTACGGACAAAAAAGTAAACCAAATCACCCCCATCCTGTTTGCAAAGGCAAATAATCCTTTTGATATGGTAAAGCTCAGTATTGACGAAATAAGAGAAATTATAAAACCAATTGGACTTTCACCACAAAAATCAAAAGCAATATTTAATCTATCCAAAATATTAATAGAAAAACATAATGGTAAAGTTCCCGAAACATTTGATGAACTGGAAGCACTACCGGGAGTCGGTCACAAAACTGCATCCGTTATTATGTCGCAAGCATTCGGTTATCCGGCGTTTCCTGTTGACACACATATCCACCGCCTTGCATACAGGTGGGCTTTAAGTACCGGTAAAAACGTTAAAAAAACCGAAGAAGACCTAAAAAAACTTTATCCGGCTCAAATGTGGAATAAACTCCATTTACAAATTATTTATTTTGGACGAGAATACTGCCCTGCGAGAGGTCATGATCCCGTCAAATGTCCTATTTGTTCAAAATACGGTAGAAAAAGCCTGTTTTCAAAAAAGCAGTAATGATTATTTTCTTTCGTAATACATCACTATTGATGCTTTTTGAATTGTTGCAAAATTAAGATTAAATCCTACTACAGCCGGACTTGCATTTTTATCCAAGTCAAGTTTTTCTTTATTCAATGCATATACCGTTATCAAATATTGATGAATACCGTGTCTCTTTGGAGGACAAGGACCACCATACCCATACTCACCAAAATCCGTTTTACTTTGAACAGAACCTTCAGGAGCAATACCGGTATTAATATTACCTGCATCGGTTTTTAGTCCATGTATATCAGCCGGTATATTAAAGATTAACCAATGCCACCAACCACTACCTGTCGGAGCATCCTTATCATAAATAGTAACGGCAAAACTTTTTGTACCTTTTGGCGGATTCTCCCATGATAATTGGGGTGATCTATTTTCTCCACCACATCCTGAATAGACCTGTTTTAACGTAGCCTGGCCACCTACGTCATTGCTTTTCAAAGTAAATGTTTGGGTTTGACTACAACCTGTCAATGCAAATAAAAGTATTAAAATCAATGTTAAATTATTACGTTTCATAATTCATATTTTTTGTAATTCTCTAATCATGAATTCTTTTTGATAAACAGCCATCTTTTTGTTAAAGCTGATAGTTTTTATTTTGTACCCCCCTCCTATCCTATCTATCTCAATTCTTTTTGACAATACTGTCCATGGACAAAGCAGCAATACTTTTTTAATAATATCTTCATTTAGTTTAGTATTAAAATCATTATCCCGTATTTCAAATTCATTTAAATAATAACTACTTACTTTTTCCTTTATAACAAATATAGTATTAAGAACTTTTCCATAAGGAATGTATAATAATTCTTCATCACTATTTGTCATTTCTATTTCCAAAAGCATCAATTTGTTTACGGTTCCCTCAATAGCAAGTTCCGGAAAATAAATATAATCTCCCTTTTTAATCTTTCCATTCAATATAAGTAATATACCCGAGTAAATATTTACCCAAAAATCTTTTGTAAATAAATAAAATCCTGTCAAAAAGATTAAAGTAATAATAGGACTAAAGAGCAATAAATAATAAACAGAACACAAAAACCAAATAAACCAAACAATCAACATTATCTTATTCGATAAACTTTTAATAAAATAAAATTCTTTTCCTTTTTTAGTTAAAACTACATAATACTTATCAATCAGAAAAAATATAAAATATATAATGATTGCCGAAACAACAACTATCAGAATAACAAAAAAAGGAATACTTTCTAATCTACCTGTCATAATCAGATTATTTCTTTATCTTTCAACCACAATTCAATAAAAGGTTTTAATAATTTATCAATTCGATATTTATTTTTCCCAAATTGTTCTATAATTTTAGCTTTTTCAAGCATTTTTAAATTGTCAAATATAAGTTCTTTTTGCTCTGAAGGAAAATAATTTAAAAAATTATCTTTTGAAATATTCCCGAAAATCAACATCCGCTGCAATAGACTTAACCAGAATTTATTTTCAATCTTAATATCTTCAAAATTAATAGAATAGTCCATATAAAAACGCTCATTGCTATATTTTATAATTGATAACCACAGCCCCAAAGCCATTCCGGGATTTCCCTTGGACAAACTATTAATCTTCGAAATAATATCCCGCATATTTCTTTTTGGTAATTTAGTCCCCTTTTTTGAAAAAAGCATTAAATTACCCATTTCATGCCTGTTTATTATAGTTTTAATTATAGATTTTAAAGGTAAAGGATCCAAAACGGTCATTGCAGATATTTCATTTAACAAATTGCAGGATTCTTCTATAATTTTTATTGAATTAATATTCACGGAAAGCAAAAAATAATATCTACTTCCAAATTCATTTATTAATTTCGCCAATTCATTTAACAACAACATTTCACCTTCTCTGACTGAAATATAATTTTCGATATCTTCAATAATAAACACCGTCCCAAACGGATATTTATTGATCGATGTGTGAATATTGGCTTTTTTACCTGATAAGTTTGAAAGAAAATCTTTAAACGGGAATTTCGATTTCCCCACGCAATCTATTATATCCAGATACAAAGCCTTTTCAACAGATAATTCCTCAGCAAGTTTTTCAGAAAACCATGATTTTCCAATTCCGGAAGTTCCTGCTATTAAAATTGATGCTGTATCTCCATCTTTTAATTCTAATATTGCTTTTTTTGCTTTTTCCAATTCAAGTTTTCTTGATCCGTTTCTTTCTGAAATAGCAAATCTGTTACCTTTAAACAGTTGTAAATAATAGGGCGGTAACTTTTTTAAAGGTTTATATTGTAATACTTGGTTTTTAAGATGTAAATGTTCGGGGATATATTTTTCATTTTCAGCATGAAATTCTATTCTTTTAATATCTTCATTTTTATTCGAGATAAAACTATTAATTTTGCCGGTTTTTTGATGAATATTCTCTTTTACCTTCCTAAGGTACTCAAAGAATTTACCTTTATCTTCTTTTTTAATAAATTTATTATATTCCTGAATATTATCACGGATATGATTCAAGTCAAAGTTAAAATTCAACTGATGTAATATTTGGATCCAATATTCATAGAACCTACCTGAACCATAGTGATAATCTTCTTTTAAATGCTCAAAATCGTTTCTGACTTTATCAGTCATTAAAGTTATCTCTTTATTATTTCCGGTTTTAGCAGAACCTGAAACATAATTCAAAATATTTATAATCGAACTCAATCTCAATTTCACATCTTTAAGTTGTCCGTTGAATTCACTTAATTTATCTTTAAGAGGTAATATTAATTTAGAAGATACAATATATTTCAATAATTTATCAATCGGAAGAGAAACTATTTCAATATCATTTATTTGTCTTTTTATTAATTCTTCATAAGTCTTTTTTGATAAAATTTCAATATTTTCAGGAAAAGATTTCAAATTATTCTCTAAAATCGAATATAAATAACCAAGTATCTGCTCTTCATTTATTAAAAGATCATCAATATTAAAATCATTGACAGTCATATTTAAACCACTAATATCATCATGGTTATTTGAGATATTTTTAAGAATTTTTTCTATTTCATAAAATATTTTTTCAATATTTTGTGTAGTATTTTCCTTAATCTTAATTTTAATCCTTTCGGTTTCATCTACTATTTGAAGATAAAAAGAAGCGATTGAAAAAGATATTTTAATTTCGGACAAAACCGGCACAATAATTTGGTACCATAAATCAGGAAAATTATTTACACTTATTAAATCATATTTAACTCCCTTATTTTTACTATTATTAAGCCTAAAGTCAGGATTCTTTTGCTTTATCAATTTTGATGAAATCTCATTTATTATTGTTCTATTAATATATTTTAATTGTAGAATTGATTTTTTATTTAATTCTATTAGGTCATTTTTTAATTGAGAAAACATCTTCCTGATATCCTTTTCAAACACTTTTTCCGGATTTTCATTTTGCTTAGTATTTTGTTTTTCAATAAACGAAATAATTGCGGTTTTCAAATTTACTGAAAATTCCGAAATAACTTCATATTGTATTTCCAGGAAATAAAGCAATAGAGAATACAATTCTTTATAAGCTGTTCTTCTTTCATAGTTCTTTACTATTTTTCGCCATTTAATATGAAAGTTAAAATCTTTATTTTGTACTTTTTTTAATGCAAGATTTTTTTTAATTGTTTGAATTGCGAGGGTATCATCTTCACTTATTATTAATTCTTCTTCATCAGGATAAATACTTAATACTTTAGTTTGGTTATCTATTATTTTTTTCCTTTCATTCAAATATTTATCAAGACCTGATTTCATCAATTCAAATAATAATAAAGAATCTTTACCGGCCAGTTGGTCAGCAACATCTCCAAATTTAATTAATAGATCCTTAAATTTGTTTATATTACTGTTATCAATATCCAAAGAGTTGTCCTGAAATGCATTATTTATTTCAAATCTGAATTTTTCTGCTATTTCAATATATCTGTTGGTAACGGGATTTATAACTTTCGATTCAAAATAAGAATCCGGTTTAGAAAGGTCTTTCTCCAAATCTTCTAAAGCGAACAATTCATCCTTAAAAGCAGGCTTAAGCAATTTTGGAAGAAATAAATTAAGATTTGTAATTTTTTTATCCGAATCTTGCTTATGCACACCTAAATCTGCAATTTCAAATTCGGAAGATGCTTTAACCAAAAGTGTTGTACCCAGTACATTTACCAGATTATTTACATTTTTAACAAAATACTTTTCTTCTCCTTCATTGATATCGGGAATCCCCAGCATTATAAGATCCGTATTCCCAGAATGAATTTTCATCAAATCGAAAATAGACTTTTTTTCAGAGTAATTATTAATAATAAACACTTCTCCCGTTACCCTGAAAGATATTATCAGATGTTCAATTCTTTTCTTGATCAACTGCTGATCTTCTCCCGTATTATTTACAAGAATAATTCTGATTTTCGCTCTTCTCCATTCCTTTGATAAAATCAAAGCTTTAACAAGCATTAACGTCAATTCTGCATTTCTACTAATACCTCTCCACCATAGATCTATGGATTTATAATCACCAAAACCTTTCTCTTTATCATAATCCAGATATAACACATTGTAATCCAATTTTATCAACTTTCTTGTCATCCCGGCAAAACTAACCGGATTTTTTGAATTCTTTGCCCATCCCATCAACACCGTATTAGGTTCAATGCCCGAGAAACCAAAAACCGATGCTATTGTTTCAATTCCCTTGTAAATATCATTTACTTCAAGTTGTCTTCCAAACACACCATATTTCTCTAGCAATTCATCACGATAACTTTGCTTATCCTTAGAAAATAATTCACCGGGTTCTTTGTTTTCATTTAAATCAAAATTGGTAACTATTCCCGATTTACCGGAGAGAAATCTACTGAATTCCAAAAGATATTGCCGCGCATTAGATTTACCGCTAAATAGCAAAATATTGGGTTTCCAATTTCTTTTATGTTCTTCTTTTGAATTTAATGTCCTGAGTCCTTTTTTGATTATATTGGTCCAAACACTCTGCCATACATCCCCCTCACCAGCTGTAAATTCTTTTCGGGACAACCAAAAATAAATTCCTCCTATTATAAGAAAAGCCATAAACATGGCGAACATATCCAATTTAAACATTATTATAAATGTCACGATAAAACCAACAAATCCAATCCACTTATTAACTTTAAATGAAGGTCTGAAATCGGAACTTGCCCAGCTTTCTAGAAAAAAAGATAAATTGATAAAACCATAAGCTGCAAGATAAAACATCGAAACAATTCTCGCAATTAAATTTAATTCTCCGATTAAAATCCCTGAACCTGCAATAATCACCGTAAGAATCAGAGCGAGACGAGGTTCTTTGTTTTTACCTGTTCCTTTTGCAAATACTTTAGGTGTAATTTTATCTAAAGACATCGCTTGCAATATCCTTGGTCCACCAAGAATCCCTCCTAAAGCAGACGAAAGGGTTGCTCCCCAAATACCGGCAACAACCAGAGGAGAAAACCATGCTATTTTTATCAATATCGTATTATCTGATTTCAATATCTCAGGTTCAATAGTATAAGCTATAAATACCGCTAAAAACACATAAACCAGTAATCCCACAATAATGGAAGCCATTGTTCCTTTTGGAATAGCTTTTTTTGGATCCTTAAGATCACCTGACATAGCAATTCCGGCAGTAAATCCGGTAACAGCCGGAAAAAATATAGCAAAAACAGTTTCAAATGGAACTGCACCGATATCTCCAAATGAACTAATTGTTTGAGGGCTTGCACTTTTATCTCCCAAAAATATACTTACCAAAGATAGTATAATAGCAAGCAAAATAAAAAACTGTATTTTCAGTGCAATTGAAGTACTGATAAAAGCTATTATTGTTAATACCAATAAAGCAATTCCAGCCGTCATCCTATAACCGTCCAGCGTAGTATCAAATCCTAAATAGGCATTGAAACTCTCGCTAAAACCAATCAGATACAATGCAATACTAAAAGCTGTTCCCACAAACAAAGTTAATCCGATTGCTCCTCCTATGGGCATTCCCAGACTCCTGGACAAAACATAATAGACACCTCCTGCTCCAACTTTCTTGTCTGTAGCAATAGAAGATATACTTAAACCTGTAGTAAAAGATATGATATGAGCAATAAATATAATAATAAGTGCACCCCACAAACCGGCATTTCCAACAACCCAACCAAGTCGCATATACATAATCACTCCTAAAATAGTAAGAAGAGAGGGAGTAAAAACTCCTGCGAAACTACCGTATTTTTTTGAACCGGACATGATTATGCTATAATTTCAATATTTAAAACATCACACAAATATAATAAAAAAATCAAAATCATACTCAAAATTCAAAACAATTGACTCCGTAAAAAGAAAAGTTCAATGTTTAAAATTTTAAGTCTCATTAAATTGTTTAACAAAACCATGTGAAATATGAACATAATATTTAAAAATTTCATTTGGTTAGTAGAATAATTTATTTGTATCTGTTCATAAAATCATTAAAATTTAAACACTTTAAAGACACACATTAATTAATTATTTTCATAAAAACGCCAATATAAAATAAAAGCGCAACCCATGGTAAAACGAAAATAAAGGAATCAAATCTATCTAAAAATCCTCCGTGTCCCGGCATAATATCACCCGAATCCTTGACTCCTAATGATCTTTTCATTTTTGACTCGACAAGGTCGCCAAGAGTTCCCATTAGCCATACAATAATAGCTAATAAAATATAAAAATAAATATTCCCCCAATTGTAAAACAAAGAAATAATAAAAGCAGCTATAATAGTAAAAAGACCGCCTCCGATAAAACCTTCTATTGTTTTAGCAGGTGAAACAGAGGGCATCAATTTATGTTTACCGAAAATAGATCCTGTCAGATATGCAAAAGTATCATTGGTCCATATTAACAGTATCAGTATAAAAATCATTCCAATATCACCGTATTCCTTCATTACAATCTCATGAAAAAGAGCAACAGGAATTCCTATATACAGCAAACCACGCATATAAACCAATAGCCTACTATAACTATTTAAATATTTATCTGAAAAGAGATTCAATATTAAAATCAATTGGTATAATAATACTATAAAAAGAATTACAATAAAAATATTGCTATTGAAAGGTCTCCAGAATTCATTTAAAATGGTCAATTCAGGGCCAAAAAGGAAAGAAGATATCAAAAGTAAAAAAAAATTAAATTCAGATCCTGCTTGAAGTTTAATATATTCGTAAGTAGTTAGAAATGAAACTAATATCAAAAAAGCAAAAGCACTCCAATAATTAAAATTTAATAAAAAAATAACTACTGCTCCAAATATACCGGCAGTAACAGCTCTAATGTATAATTTTTTTTTATTAATCATTTAAACTTTCTTTATTCTCAAATTTATCTTCTATGTACATTTTATACATTTGATGACGTATTACAAACACGGAGATTGCAGACATCATAAGCATATAAACAGGTATTGGTTCAACACTTTGGTTATTCACTAATTCCTCAAGGTTGTCAGTTGTAAAAT